>Ga0207061_1100_pt1 | contig 23773 bp, 22 predicted proteins | sample Alteio_BWMinCont_31_FD_153275 | JGI IMG/M metagenome (GOLD analysis project Ga0207061, IMG submission 153275) | Enriched cells from forest soil in Barre Woods Harvard Forest LTER site, Petersham, Massachusetts, United States -... | ecosystem: Environmental > Terrestrial > Soil > Temperate forest >... | reverse complement strand
GTCTGGAAGGCTGAGAAAGGAACTGTAATTTCTTTCCAGTCCGTGCCGACCTCGATGCTTTGCATGGCCGGGTTGTAGCCTCCAGTCTTTGTGAAGAACATGAGGCGGTACGGCCGGCCGTCACCGCGAATCCAGAAGCGAATCGCTTTCTTCGAGGAAAGATTTGAAGGATCGAAAGGCTGCGAGCCGGGATAAAACATCGCGCCGGCCCAGGCATAAGCGAAAGCATCGGAAATCGTTCCGGAGATTTGCATCGCGCCCTTGCTGCCACTTGCACCGGGGGCGATCCATTTGAGTTCCGCGCTGGACTTGCCACCGGCGATGGTGTCCGTGGAGACAGACCAGCCGACGCCAAACTTTGCCGCGACGGCGCCATCTTCAAAATCGCTGATGAGGCCGGATTCGGAGCCCGCAGGCGCCGGTGTGGCTTTGGATGCCCCAGCCTCCTGTTTTTGTTTTGCCACATTCGCACGGGTGGTGGCGCGGTCGGTTTCCACGCCGGTTTTCCAGATGGAAACGATATCGCGGGTGGCAAAAAATATCCTGTGTAGGGTCGCCCTTTACGAGAAGAAGATCGGCGCGAAGGCCCGGAGCGATGCGGCCGCGGTCGTTGAGGCCAAATGACTTGGCGGGGACGGAAGTAGCGGAGCGAAGAGCTTCGGTTGGTGTGAGGCCCGCCTGCACGAGTAGCTCGAGTTCTCGATGGATGCTGGCGCCGTGCGCAGTGCCGGGATTGGGCGCGTCGGTGCCGGCGAGCAAAGGCACGCCGGCGGCCCGAAGAGCGCGAACGGCGGCGAGAGCATTCGCGAAATTGACTTTGCTGACGGACCGCACCGGAAATGATTTCTTCAGATTCCCCGCCGACTGGGCGTCGATGTAGGGCGACAGGCGCGGATCGGAAACCAGCGATTCGCCGCTGGGTTTGCCGGAGACAGATTCGTTGACACTCAAAGTGGCGATGACGAATGCGTGGTGCTTTTTCACCAGCTCCACGAAGCTGGCATCCGGAGCTTCATCCTCAAAAATGTGGGCTAAGCCGTCAGCACCTGCTTCGATGGCGTCGCGGGCGCTGGCCTGCGAACCAATGTGCACGACGGCAAGCTTATGACGGTTGTGCGCAGCGGCGATCACGGCCGCGAGCTCTTCCTTGGTGAGTGTAGGAATTTTTATCCCGTAAGCGCTGCCATCGTCGTAAATGATCTTGATGTAGTCGCTGCCATCGGCGATGCGGGCGTCGACGAAAGACTGTGCGTCGGCGGCACTCGCGAGTGTTGGAATGTCAATGCCGTACTCGGTGCCGTGGCCCTTGGGGGCAGTGACGAGGATGCCGGAGGAGCGAAGGTCCGCGCCGGTGAGATTCTGTCCCGCCGCTTCGCGCTTGCGCACGTCGGCGTCGAATTTCGGATCGGAGAACATGCTCAATTCGGTGGCGACGCCGAAAATCAGGGCCTGGTCAAGAGCTACTGCCCATGGGTGTGTATGGGAGTCGATAAAGCCAGGAAGTAACGTATCACCGGTAGCATCGATTTCTTTCGATCCGGCGGCGACCTTTAAGTTTTTGCCCACCGCGCTGATTAGGCCGTTTTCGATAGCGACGTCGGCGGCGGGAAGGAGCTTCTCGCCGTCGAAGACGCGAGCGTTGCGGATAACGAAAGATCTTGCGGATGCGGCGGGCGTGGGCGGCGGAGCCGAGGTCTGTGCAATGAGGAGGCCGGCCGCTGCCGTGGTGAAGGAGATGGCTAGGACAGACAGGCAGAGCACACGCGACGACTGTTTAGACCATTCTTTCATGGCAACCCCCGGGGAATTCAATCTGCAGGATGATACGCGCGGGCGAGAGAAAAGATATCAGCAGGGTGAGAGTAGGTGGGTGGGATATGGAATCTGCAGAAGACGGAAAAGCGGGAGCTGGGCTCCCGCACTCCACAAGCCTCACCCCTGAAGGCGTGAGCTACAACTATTTGCGGGCGAAGCGCTCGAAGTCGGCCATTTGAGTGGCCATTTCTTCACGGGCGGCGTCGGAGGCGGAGCGAATACCCTGGATGCGCAGCTTGAATTCGTCGGCGTTGGAGGCGCGCGCAAGGGCTTCGTCGAGAGTGATGAGCTGCTTGGAATAAAGTTCGAAGAGCGACTGGTCGAAAGTCTGCATGCCGTACTGGCTGGTGCCGGCGGCGATGGCGTCGTGGATGAGGCGCGTTTTGTCTGCGTTGATGATGCAATCGCGGATATAGCCGGTGGCGATCATCACTTCGACGGCAGGAACGCGGCCTTTGTCATCGGCGCGGCGCACCAGACGCTGCGAGACAACGGCTTTCAAAGTGGCGGCAAGCTGCAAACGAATCTGTTTTTGCTCCGGCGGCGGAAAGACGGCGATGATGCGCTGAATGGTTTCCGTCGCATCGAGAGTGTGCAAGGTGGAAAGAACCAGGTGGCCGGTTTCCGCGGCGAGCAGCGCGGTGGAAATCGTTTCCAGGTCGCGCATTTCGCCGACCAGAATCACGTCGGGATCCTGACGAAGAGCGGCGCGCAAAGCGGTCGAGAAGTTGGCGGTGTCGACTTCGACTTCGCGCTGATTGATGAAACTCTTTTTGTCGCGATGCAGAAACTCGATGGGGTCTTCGATGGTGATCAAGTGATCGGCGCGATTGGCATTGATGCGGTCGATCATGGCCGCGAGCGTGGTGGACTTACCGGAACCGGTGGTTCCCGTGACGAGCACCAGCCCGCGCTGTTCTTCGCAAATCTTGGTGATGACGGCGGGGAGATTCAATTCTTCCGTGGTGCGAATTTTTGTGGGAATGACGCGCAACACCATGCCGACGTTGCCCCGCTGCTGGAAGACGTTGACGCGGAAGCGTCCCAGACCGGCGACCCCATAGGCCATGTCCAATTCCGCCGTCTCTTTGAACTTTTGCTTCTGGCGGTTGGTCATCATGCTGAAAGCCATGGAAAGCATTTCTTCCGGCGTGATGCGCGGCACATCGGCCAGCGGAGTCAGCAAACCGTCGACTCGCAAATAAGGGTGATTGCCGACTTTCAGGTGCAAGTCGGAGGCTTTGTTTTCCACCGCGCGGCGGAGGAGATCGTCAACGCTAACGGCCATAATGTGTTAACCCCGCAAGAATGCAGCTAATAGGCAACGCTAGCATCCGCGGGAAGGGCGGGCAAGGAGGCTGCGCGGGGCGGTTGCGCGCTAGTTAACTGTACCGAGGACGGGCGATTCTTAGTTTTAAGTTGTTAGTTCTTAGTTGTTAGTCGTGGAACTGAGAACTGCAGTTCCAGGTCAGGCTTTCTTCAAAAAGAGGGAATCGTAGAGCAGGCCGGCCAAGAAACCTCCGGCGAGCGGGCCGACCCAGTAAACACCCCAATTGGCCCAGTGGGTGGCGGCGAGCGCAGGCCCGAAGGCGCGCGCGGGATTCAGCGCAGCTCCCGTGAGCGGCCCGGCAACAAGAATGCCCAGCGTAATGCTCAGGCCAATGCCGAAGCCGGCGATGGACTTGAAGGTGCCTTTCTCATCCACAGCGGTTGCGAAAACCACGAACACAAGGAAGAAGGTGGTTACGGCTTCGAGAGACATGGCGGCCCAGCTGGGAAAATCCCGGGCGAGGGCCGGGGTGCCGAGAGCAACGGCGCGCCAGGTGTCCTCGGGAACGACGGCTTTCAGCAGAAAGGCCGCAGCGGTGGCGCCGGCCAGTTGCGCCACCCAATAGAGAATGGCGTCGAGTGTGCTGAGGCGCTTGGTGACCCAGATGCCGATGGTCACCGCGGGATTAAAGTGCCCGCCGGAAATGTGGCCGAGCGCGGAAACCATGATGCCGATCGCCAGACCGTGAGCGAGAGCGATAGCGAGAAGGCCGATGCCGCCGGTGGAGTGCAGGTATTGATCGGTGCAGATCGAGCCGGCGCCGAAAAAAATCAGCGCAAAGGTGCCAATGAATTCGGCGATCAGTTTTTGCGATGTGTTGTACATCGTTGATCCTCCACGCAAGGAAAGGGAAGCGCGCCCGACTCGAACGGCTGCATTCTAGCCGGAAGAGCGCTTGCCGCGCCAGTCTTTCGAAAGGATTTGGTGGGCGAAAGAGCGCGGCGGCTAATTCAAAGGAGGAAGGCCAATTTTTTTCAGGAGTTCCGCACATCTGGGGTCGGCCTTCCACTTCGGGTTTAGATCCGCACGGACTCTGAAGGTGTCCAATCGTGTTTCGCCCTGCTGATACGCCAATTCGAGCGCGGCAAAAGAATGGTCTATCTCTTCTAAACCAAGGTAAATAAAGGCGATGCCCAGCCAGGACACATATTTTGTCTTGGATTCTTCGATGAGCGACTCAAGGATTTTTCTGGCTTCTTCCGACCGTCCGGCCATTGCGAGGGCATATCCTTGAAATCCGCGGTAGTAGGAAGACTCTGGATAGGCACGAACCGTTTTTTCAATTTCGGAGAGGCTTTCGCCGTATCTTTTTTCCAAAACAAAAAGTTCCGCGAGCCCGTAATGAGCCAAGGCAAAGGTGGGATCCTGTTCCAGAATCTTGCGGTATTCCTGCTCGGCCTCCGCGCGGCGGTCCGAGAACACCAGTGTGAAGGCATACTGGTAGCGGACAACGGCAGTAAACGGTTCGAGATCCACGGCCTTCCGCGCCTCGACGACGGCCTCCGGATAATGGCCGGAATCCCACAGCGCCTCGGCATACCACGCGTGCGCGTAGGGGTAGCCGGAATTCAATTCGATCGCGCGGCGAAACTCGCGTTCCGCGTTTGCGAAATCCCATTCGAAAGTCATGAGGATGAGACCCATCGAGGCGTGTGCTTCGCAAGACCCTGGGTCCAATTCAACAGCTTTTTCGGCGGCTTGACGCGCTTTAGCTCCGGCTTCTTTCGGCGAGAGGGCAGCAGTGTTGCGGGCAAGCGAGTAATAAGAATCTGCTAGTCCGGAATAAGCGAGGGCATAGTTGGGATCTTTGGCGATAGCCTGTTCGAAATAATCAATGGCTTTGTTGGCGCCACCGGCGGTGCGGCGGTTCCAGAAGAAGCGGCCTTGAAGATAGAGCTGATAGGCTTCGGAATTCTCGGCTGGACGCTGGGCCAGGAGGTTCCGCTCCGAGCTGCTGAGTTTCAATTTCAAATTGTCGGAGATGTCTTGAGTAATCTCGGCTTGCAGCGTATTCAGGTCGCCGAGCTTGCGCTGGTATTGCTTTCCCCAAATCTGGCGGTCCTGCTGCGCGTCAATGAGTTCAGCGCTGATGGAAAGCGTGTCTCCCTGCTGAATCATGCGGCCGGCGAGGATGGCGCGGACGTTGAGTTCGCGAGCGATAGAGGGCGGATCAATAGACTTGCCTTTGTATCGATAGGCGGACATCAGGGAGACGACCTTTAACTTTGGCAATTGAGCCAGCGTGTTGATGAGGCTTTGGGTGATCCCTTCGCTGAGATATTCGGCGTTGGCATCCCCGGTGGCATTTACAAAGGGAAGCACGGCGACGGAATCCATGGAAGTTTCTTTGATTTTGCTGCCGAAGAGCAATGCGAACGCAAGGACCACCGCACTGGAAAGACCTGCGGCAAGCAGGCCCATGCGCAGCTTCATGTTGCGTGCGGGCGGAGCCGCAACGGCGGCCGCACCGGAAGCAGCAGTGACGCGCGCGGAATCCGAGTCGCGCTTGAGGCGTTTCAGGTCGGTGCCGATTTCCGCGGCGCTTTGGTAGCGGAGGGCGCGATCTTTTTCGAGAGCTTTCGAAACGATTTCATCGAAGCGCGGCGGAAGATTCGCATTCGCACTGCTCGGATTGGCAGGAGTGCGCTCAAGGATCGCGTGGAAGATGACGGCTGAAGTCGGACCGGGGAACGCAACACGGCCGGTGGCCATTTCGTAGAGAACAGCGCCGAAGCTGAAGAGATCGGTGCGGGCGTCGAGTTCTTCGCCGCGGGCTTGTTCAGGAGACATATAGGCGACGGTTCCCATCGCGATCCCAGGGCTGGTGAGTGCGGCATCGGTTGTCACACCCTCCATCGAACTAAGCGCGGCTCCTGGGGCGTTGCCTTCCGGAGCGAGCTTTGCCAAACCGAAGTCCATGAGTTTTGCTGGCCCGCGTGCGGTCAGGAAAATGTTCGCAGGTTTGATGTCGCGGTGGACGATGCCTTTCCTGTGCGCGGCTTCGACTGCGTCGACGATTTGCACACCGATGTCGAGGAGCACGTCGAAGGATAGCGGCCTGCCAGTAACGCGTTGTTTCAGCGTTTCGCCCTCGAGCAACTCCATAACCAGGAAGGATTTGCCTTCGTAATCCTCGATGTCGTGAATCGTGCAAATGTTGGGATGGTTCAGAGCAGAGGCGGCGCGCGCTTCGCGGCGGAAGCGTTCCAGGGCTTGGGGGTTTTGGTTTAGCTCTTCTGGAAGAAACTTGAGGGCAACGCGGCGGCCAAGTTTTAGATCTTCGGCGGCATAGACCACGCCCATGCCGCCGCCGCCGAGCTTTTCGAGGATGCGGTAGTGAGAAACGGTTTCGCCGGTCATTAGAGGGATTGCCGCTGCGCGAAATGATAGGGGTTCGGGCGAAGTGAGTCAACGCGCTGGAAAATGTTGAGACGAAGCAAAAGGGGCACAGCATGCTGCGCCCTACAAGTAGATTTGTAAAGACCGGCAGCTAGCGGGAAGCGGCAACGACGGGGGCGCTGACCGGTGTGAGCCAGTTGTGGCGGTCGGGTTTGCTGCCACTGGTGACGGCGAAGAATTCTTCCTGAAGTTTGCGGGTGATCGGTCCGGCGACACCCTTGCCGACCTGGATGTGATCGACGGAGCGGATCGGGGTGACTTCGACGGCGGTACCCGCAAAGAAAACCTCGTCCACGATGTAAAGCATCTCGCGGGGAATGACCTGTTCCTTGCAGGGGATGTTCAGGTCTTCCGCCAGCTTTACGATGGCGTCCCGAGTGATGCCCGGAAGAATGCTGGTGGCCAGAGGCGGGGTGTAGAGCGTCCCATCATGAACGAGGAAAATGTTCATCCCCGAGCCTTCACTGACGTGGCCATCGGTATCGAGGGCAATGCCTTCGGTGTAACCATTGAAGGTGGCTTCCATGCGAATGAGTTGCGAGTTCATGTAGTTGGCCGCGGCTTTGGACATGGCCGGCAAGGTGTTCGGGGCGATGCGCGTCCATGAGCTGACGCCGACATCGACACCCTTGGCCAGAGCATCCGGGCCGAGATAGGCGCCCCAATGCCAGCAGGCCATGTAGACATCGATCGGCGAATTCAGCGGATTGACTCCCACCTCGCCATAACCACGCAATACGATCGGCTTGACGTAACAGGAATTCATTTTGTTCAAGCGGACCAGTTCGGTAGCCGTGCCGACGAACTCTTCGACGGAGTAGGGAACTTCCATTCGATAAATCTTCGCGGAGTTGAGCAATCGCTGCATGTGCTCGCGCAAACGGAAGATAGCCGGACCCTGTTTCGTTTCGTAGCAGCGGATGCCTTCGAACACGGCGGAGCCGTAACTTACGACATGAGAAAGGATGTGCAACTTAGCGTCGTCCCAGTTGATCCACTTCCCGTTGTGCCAGATTTTCTCGGTCGCCTGAATCGGCATACATGCTCCCTGTTCGTTAGTGCCACTCGGGTGGTGGCACTCGAAATTGCAGAATACGGTACGCGGCGGGGAGCGTCAATGTGCTATGCGCTGCGATCGTTGTCGCTGCGGAACCAATTTGGCGCGTCCAACAATCATTCTGGTGCGCGGTTGGACGGTCTTTCGCTGGACGTGGGCTTCCCAGGAGAACCGGCTGTACCGTTCCCGGGCGCAGACATCGCCGAAGTCATCGTGAGGAATGCCGACTTGGCTTCGAGTAGGATGCGATCCGTCCTATTCTCGACGATACCCAAAAGTAGGAACGGAATCGCCGTGGCTGCGACTAGCAGCTTTGCCCGCCGCGGGGTCTTGGCTTCCGGCTCCCAACGAAAGAGCTGGGCGGACAGGAAAAAAGTGAGGCAAGCCCAGACGGCAAGGGAAAGGATTTCCACATAACGGCTCCAGGGAGTGGCGGAGTTCACGATAGTTTGCTGAAGACCGTTCACGAGGTAGGTGGCTGGAAGAAACAGACCAAAGCGCTGTACCGCACGCGGCAAAAAGGCCAGGGGGAACGTTGCGCCAGAGAGAAAGATCAGGGGCATCCAGAGGAGCTGGTTCAGTATTTGGGTCTCTTGCATGGTGTTGGTCACGCTGGCCACAACCAGTCCGAGCGAACCAAAAGAGATAATTCCGACTGAGATCAGCAAGAACAGCGAAATAGGATTACCAAGGCTCGGCACGTGAAAAATGACGCGTGCGAGGAACAACTCCACGACCACCATGGGAAGGGTAAGCACGTAGTTGGCGACGATGCTGGATGCGAGCAGGTCGCTGGCAGTCACCGGCGCCACATGAAAGCGCCGCAAAATTCCTTGTTCACGGAACGTCACGAGAGTCGCGCTGAGCCCCCAGAAACTGCCCATCACATTAAACGCGAGGACGGAGCCGAGATAAAACGCCACCATTTGCGGAATGCCCTTGGCAAATACCCCCAACCAGATGAAGAAAAAAGCAAAAGGCATGACCAGGATAAAAAAGAAGAACATCTTATTGCGCATGGCCAGACGAATGCGCATGAGTGTAAGTGCGACAAAGTTTTTCAATCGCGTAGCCTCCTTCCGGTCATTTCGATGAACACGTCTTCCAGCGAGGGAGTGGCGATTTCGAGGCTGACGAGCTCGTTGTCCTGGGTTTCGAGATGTTTGACGAGGGAGACGATAGTTTGCGGCGGGCGCTTCGAATGCAAAACATAAGTGCCGCTGATTTCACGCGCATCGGTCACGCCTTCCAGGTTTTTCAGCGCGCCGTTGGATTCCGGTTTCGAGAGGCGGACTTCAATGCGAGTGGCGCCGCCAGAGTGCGCTTTCAATTCGCGGGGTGTGCCCAGCGCAATGACTTTGCCCTGATCCACGATGGCCACGCGGTCGCAGAGGCGCTCGGCTTCTTCGATGTAGTGCGTGGTCATGAGAACCGTTTTCTTGTCGCGGCGCAGTTCCTCGATGATGTCGTAGATTTCGCGGCGCACTTGTGGATCGAGCCCGGCGGTGGGTTCGTCGAGGAAGACCACCTTCGGATCATTTACGAGGGCCATGGCCAGCGCGAGCCGCTGCTTCTGGCCGCCGGAGAGTTGGTTGTAGAAGGTATTGCGCTTTTCTTCGAGGCCGAAGCGCTTGAGCAGTTCTTCCGGCTTACGCCCGCGCTTGTAAAAGCTGGCGAAGAGCCGCAAAGCTTCCATCACCCGAATTTTGTCAGGCAGCGAAGTGGACTGCAGCGCGGCGCCGATCTCGTGCTTGAGTGCCGCGGTGTCGCGCTGCGGATCCAAGCCGCAGACGGAGACGCGCCCTCCATCGAGGTTGCGGAGGCCTTCCAGAATCTCGACGGTAGTCGTTTTTCCAGCACCATTCGGCCCAAGCAGACCAAAGACTTCGCCCTCTTCCACGCTGAAGCTGACGCCGCGCACAGCTTGCACATCACCGTAGTTCTTTACAAGGTTTTCTACCTGAAGAATGGAAGTTGTCATCGTCCGCTGCCCCACTCGCCGGGGGTTATCAGAGAGCGTATAGCATACCGCAGTTAGGCGTCTGGTCTGCAAATGAGCAGACAGACGGCCTGCAGCTTCACTTCTCAGTACGCTTCTTTGCAGTTGAGTGTTTCAGCATGGATTGCTTTGGTGGTTTCCAGAGATGGCGTTTCAGGTCCACACGGGACTCAACAATGACGACGCCTTCACTTTCGAGGAGTTTTCTTTGCAGGGAAGCGTAAGGTTCGCGGATGAGGATTTTGCCGCGCTCACCGACGACGCGATGCCAGGGAATGCCTTTTCCGGAGGGCGTCGCGGCCATGGCGCGCCCCGCGCTGCGCGCGCCGCCGGGAAGGCGCAAGGCTTTAGCGAGGGCTCCATAGGTTAGAACCCTTCCGCGAGGAATTCGTTGCACGAAGCGAAAAACAGGATCCCAGGACATTGCTGAAGTATGCTCCAGGACAACGACAGAAATAAACTCGGGCGCCATGCTAGGCGTCCCTCGCTCCAAGAACAAGAGAAAAATGGCGGAGCCGGGTTTAATGCTGTAGAGGCAACTGCCGATTCTTTACGAAACGGCCGGGGATGCCGGGCATTTGAATGCAGCGGCGAGGCGCGAAGGGCAAGCGCGATGAAACCAACATTCGAAGGACTGATGGAACGCAGCAAAAAATGTGATGAAGCACTTCGCGCCGGTAGCTCTATTTTTAACGGGTTACTGATTGATGCAACTTTTGCAAGAATTTTGTGTCTAATCTTGTAGAGCGTAGTGGAAGAGGAATACACTACGCCGAATAACGGGAGCTTGAGGTGGCGCCATGGCTTTCATCCGCCGCAAAGGGAATTCGTTCTACCTGGTGCACAACGTGCGCAGCGGCGAAAAAGTGCGCCAACTGCATCTGGCCCGCCTCGGACATCGTGCGCGAATTACCGACGATGTCGTTCGTGAAGTGTCGAAGAAGCACCCGTTCGTGGAACTGAACTGGAGAGCCCTGCGCGAGCAAGCGAATCATCGAGTGGATCTCGCGGACCCCAACTCTCCGGCGGTGCAAAAACTCGTTTCCAACCTGCGAGCGCTCAACCTTGACCTGGCGGATGTCTTTCCGCCGCTCCTCCGAATTTCTGAATCACCCGTGGCGGCACGGGAGCTGCTGTTTCAATTGCGGCTCTTGCAATCCACCATACAAGTCAAGCTCGACCAGTTTGGCCGTGGACGCGGGAGATACGGCAGCACGAACCCGCCCACGCGGGTTCGCTAGGAGGCGGTCATGAGTGACTACATCCTTCCACTCGATCCCAGCAAGCGCAGCACGGATACGATGGATTTCCAGACGGCCCTGCGGTCCAAGATCGTCGGGCAGGATGAAGGCGTGCAGGCGCTGGTGGACCTCTATCAGGTTTTTCGTGCCGGGTTAAATTCACCTGGGCGTCCGGTAGGCAATCTCCTTTTTCTCGGACCGACGGGTTCGGGCAAGACGCGCATCGTGGAAGCGGCGGCCGAGATTCTGTTTGGAGACCACCGCGCGGTAATCAAGGTGGACTGCGCCGAATTCCAACACTCCCATGAGATTGCCAAGCTGATTGGCTCGCCCCCGGGATATCTGGGGCACCGAGAGACTCATCCGCTGATCACGCAAGAGACGCTGGCGGCCAGCCATACCGACAATCTGAAGCTTAGCTTCCTGCTCTTCGATGAAATCGAAAAGGCCAGCGACGCGCTGTGGCAATTGCTCCTTGGCATGTTGGACAAGGCTACCCTGACTTTGGGAGACAACCGCAAGGTGGATCTCTCCAAAACAGTTATTTTCTTGACCTCCAATCTGGGCGGCGGCGAAATCACCGAATTGATGGAGGGCGGCATGGGTTTCGTTCAGCCAACGGACAAACCGGCTGCCGGCCTGGATGAAAAAGTGGAAAAGACGGCCGTAGGAGCGGCGCGACGGAAATTCTCTCCGGAATTCATGAACCGCCTCGACAAGGTGGTGGTATTCCACCCGTTACACCGCGAACAGTTGCAGGAGGTGCTGGACATCGAGCTGGGCCAGGTGCAGCAGCGCGTCCTGGATACCGCCAAAGGGCAGTTTCTCTTCCGCGTGACTCCTGCGGGCCGTGACTTTCTCCTGGAGCAGGGCACCGACCAGCGTTATGGAGCGCGGCACCTGAAGCGCGCCATCGAACGCCATGTGGTTTATCCGCTGGCGAACCTCCTGGCGACCGATCAGGTCAACTTAGGCGACTTGGTATGCATTGATTGGGACCAGAGCCACAACCAGCTTACGTTTGTGCGCGAAGGCGAAGGCGCGCTCGTGGAGTCCGCCGCCAAGAAGGCAGATAGCGCTGCCGCGGCGACAGAAGCCAAGGACGGCAAGTCCGCCGATACGCCTGCCGAAGTAGTGGCAGAAGAGCGAAAATCGCGAGCCGCGCAGCCCGCTGCCAGCCCTGCAGCCAGCCCGCAGGGGCGGAAAAAGCAAGACCGGACCAATTCTTAAAGAAACACTTTAATTTCCAACCGGGGCGCTCGCCACAGCGAGCGCCCCTTTTTGTCGTTTCGCGACTGACATAATCTGTTCCGCGTCTCTCAATTTTGACTCGATTGAAACACAATCTCACGGGATGAGACACATTCCAAAATTTGGAGCCCTGTATCTTATTGAGATTAGACCGCTTCGCAGTTCACCTTCTTGCGGAAGAGATTGGCCACTTCCATGCAGTATCTCAATCTGGCGTGAGGCTGAGACACGCGACGCGTTTGGGGGAGCTAAACGCGCAGAAGGGTCAATGCGATGAAAGCAGCGGTTCGTCAGCAATTGGATCCAACCATCCGCAGCAATGACACGCGCGATTTTCATTCGTCCTTGCGGGCCAAAATTGTAGGGCAGGAAGAGGGCGTGCAGTCCCTGGTGGATATGTTCCAGGTGTTCTGCGCCGGCCTGAACTCTCCCGGCCGCCCGGTTGGGAACCTGTTGTTCCTTGGGCCGACCGGTTCTGGAAAGACGCGCATCGTGGAAGCCGCCGCGGAGATTCTTTTTGGAGACTATCGCGCGGTCATCAAGGTGGATTGCGCGGAGTTTCAGCACTCGCATGAAATTGCCAAGCTGATTGGCTCGCCTCCAGGCTACCTCGGCCATCGGGAAACGCATCCGCTGATCACCCAGGAAGCGCTGGCCGCCAGCCATACCGAGAAGCTGAAGCTCAGCTTCCTCCTGTTTGACGAAATTGAGAAGGCCAGCGATGCGCTGTGGCAATTGCTCCTCGGCATGTTGGACAAAGCCACGCTGACGCTTGGTGACAACCGCCGGGTGGACCTCTCGCAAACGGTCATTTTCCTCACTTCAAATCTGGGTGGTGGAGAAATTACGGAATTGATGCAGGGTGGCATGGGCTTTGTCCGGCCAAAGGAAAAGCCTGCTGCCGGCTTCGATGAAAAGATCGAACGCACGGCCGTGGAAGCGGCTCGCCGGAAGTTTTCTCCCGAATTCATGAATCGCCTGGACAAAATAGTCGTGTTTCACCCGCTGCGGCGAGAGCAGTTGGAAAAGGTCCTGGAGATTGAACTGGGCCAGGTGCAGCAGCGTGTTCTGGAAACGGCCAAGGGTCAGTTTTTGTTCCGCGTGACCGACACGGGCCGCGACTTCCTTCTGCAGGAAGGCACCGACCAGCGTTACGGCGCGCGGCACCTGAAACGCGCCATCGAACGCCACGTCGTTTATCCTCTGGCAAACCTGCTCGCGACCGAACAGGTTCACCTTGGCGACCTCGTCTGCATTGATTGGAACAAGCAGCAGGACAGCCTCAGCTTCATCCGCGAAGGCGAAAACCTGGCCATCCCGGCGCGCAAGCCGGAACCAGTCGTTCCCCCGCGTACCGCTGCAGCTCGCGGCGGCAAAACGGCAGATGCTCCGAGCCCGGCACTTGCTCCGGAGCCCACCCCGCGCATCGCTCGCTAATTTAAGTTTCTTCTCTCTCTCTGATTCCGCCCGGGTGGCCTTCCACCCGGGCTTTTTATTTTCTTTCCCCGCCGGTGATGAAGTAACCTTGAATCCAGGGATGCCATCCTAACTGTTGGGCGTCTTGGGGGTCTCGTGAACGTGCGTGGATGGACTTCGAATTGTCGCCAAGGGAACGCCCCTCGAATGCTCCGCGCGAACGGATTGCGCCCCATAGTGATCGGCGGGTTCTTTCTGGGCTTGTTCTCGCTTTTGGTCCCGGGCTCGTCGGCCCAGCGAACTCAACTTAAACCCGGATGGAACCAGTTTTCTCCCCAACAGGATATTGAGCTGGGCAAGCGGGCGGCTGGGGATGCCGAAAAGCAATTGCCGCGGTGCAATGCGCCAAGAGTCGATGCTTATTTGACAGAACTTGGGATGCGGCTGGCGCAGAAGCTTCCCACCGGCGGCGTGCAGTATCCATTCGAATTTCACTGCGTGAACGACAAGGCCATCAACGCGTTCGCTTTGCCTGGCGGATATGTTTTTGTGAATCGCGGCGCCATCGAGGCGGCGGATACGGAGGCCCAGCTCGCCGGAGTGCTGGCGCATGAACTTTCTCACGTCGCTCTGCGCCATGGCACGAACCAGGCCACCAAGGCGATGGTGGCTCAAACGGGTCTGGGGATCTTCGGGGCAGTTTTCGGGGACACCACGGGCGGTGCCCTCCTGACGACGCTGGGCAGTTTTACGGCCGGCGGCGTGCTCCTTCGCTATTCGCGGACCGCGGAATCGCAAGCCGACGTGATGGGCACGCAGGTGCTCTACGACTCTGGCTACGATCCGCGCGCTCTGGCGCAGTTTTTCGAAAAACTCGATTCAGAGACTAAAGGGAAGATTCCTGCAGAATTCTTCTCCGACCATCCGAATCCCGAGCATCGCGTCGAGCGCGTGGACGAAGAAATTGACAAACTGGGCGGCGTCCGCCCCAGTGCCAAGCGGGATTCCTCTGAATTTGAAGCCATCAAACGCGAAGTGCTGGCGTTGCCGGTGTTGAAAAAGCCGGCTCCGGGAGCGCCTGGAGTGGCGGCGCCAGCAGGGCCCCCACCGCCTCCGTCAGGCAACTTTGCAACCTATCAAGCGAATTCCTACACTCTCAGGTACCCGGACAATTGGAAGAAGTATCCCGAAAGCGACGGAAGCGGTGCTTCGTTTGCGCCCGAAGGCGGGCGGCGTCGTGAATGACGGGAGCGGCCATAGCGCCCTCGCGTATGGGTTGATCGTGAGTGTAGGGAAGGCCCAAGGCGATCCCAACGATTGGAACGCCCTGGACGTGGCCACGCGCCAGGTGATTCAGGATCTTCAAAAAGCGAACCCGAACATGAAGATTACGCGTCAGGGCGAGCATTTGCGCTTGAACGGCCAGCCGGGTCTTTCGACTTATCTAAGCAATGATTCCCCGGCCGGTGGCCAGGAAACGGATTGGGTCGTTGCCGTCTTGCGTCCTGAGGGTATCGTTTATTTCGTGTGCGTCGCCCCGCAATCCGCTTACGCCAACTACGACAAGACGTTTTCCTCAATCCTAGACAGCGTGAGATTCGCCCACTAGAGAGAATGGGCGGAATCGGACGGACCTGGCCTGCGCAATGTTCACGTCTCAGTCTGGGCTGTGGCCGCGATTTTGGGCCCGCAAAAAAAAGAGCGGGCGCTACACCAGCGCCCGCTCCGTATGAGCACCCAATACTACTGGCTACCGTGTGCCTATCGGTCCGTGTCCAGGCCCGGCAGGACCGGCGTGCCTTCCGCCCGCACGGCATCGAGAGCATTCGGATCCAGGCCCAGGAGTTTCAGGATCGTGGGAGCCACCTGAGCGGTTTCCACAAAGCTGTGCATTGTGCGGGCCTGAATGTGGGGATTGGATACCAACAACATCACGTTGGTATCATCCCAGGCGTAGCCGCCATGTTCGGATTGTTTCGCTAGGCTTCCGGTATAGACCACGCCCACGTTTGGAATTACGACAATGTCCGGCGTACGTGGATCGCCACCGGGCCGCAAGAAGCAGCAAGGGCCGGGGTTATTCGGCACGCCAGGCGGGTTGAAGAGGGTGTTCAGTGATGCGCCGAAGTAGATCTGGCCCAGTCCGATCGCTGTCGCGGCATTCTCCAGAGCCGTTACAGCGTCTCCGGTGCGGCTTGCATCTGCCAGCCAGATCTGGGAAATGTCGTCCTCGGCGATTCCGAGACCGTTGGTCGGGTCGCTATAAACTGGAGGGAGAAGGTTAGGATTAGGGGGTAGGAGGACCGCGGAGGGCGGCATGCCATTGTTGCCGGAATTGCCTGGAATGGGGAAGAAACGGTTCGGGTCGATCGGCGACTGACCATGCTTTGCGGTAACGATGATCGTGGTCGAGTCAAAAAGGCCTTCCGCTTTGAGCGCAGCGACCATCTGCCCGATCGCCGCGTCCACGTACTGGATTTGGCCCAGCATTTTGGGTCTAGGCGTACCCTGTGCATCCTCATAACCGCCAGCGTTTGCGTCGGTTCTGACAGCCGATTTGGGTTCAATCAGCTTCTCTCCAACGCTGACCGCCTGGAAGTCCATGCCGAAGGCTACTGGGACAGGAGCCTTGCTTGTACCGAGGTGGGTCCTGCCGTGGATTTGGTTGAGTATGCCGTTGACCTTTAGTTGGTCGTTGCACTTGATGGCGTCGAAATCGGTGGTCCAGTCATTGCCATTGGGAACAAGCTTACCGCAATCGAAACCGTTAGCCGTCGTAAGCCCTGGCAGGACAATCTGGAGAGAGTTGACCTCAGGTGAATAGTAATCATCCAGGTTGCTGGGTTGATTGGTTCCGGTGGGGCCCGAAACTGAGGCGTAAGCAGCGTGCTTGTCGGACCAGGCCGTGTAACCGCCGGCGGCGTGGATCACGCCAAAGATGGTGTTCGTGCGAACGAAGTTCCAGGAATAAACGGGTTGGCAGTTGTTGAACGGATCGCGAATCAACCTGTCGGGATTGATTGAAGTAACGTTGCCGTCGATGAGATCTAATGCACTTTTGGCAGGAGCGGGGCGGCCGTTGAGTTGCGTCTCGTCGAATTCGTTGCCTTCCTCGTATTCGGTCTCTGTTCCGGTTGATCCGTCTGAGTTTCGATGGATTTGACCTACGACACAATCCCCGCCCGGCAGTTGGTTGCCCGTAGCAACCTTCGGCGGCGCCAGAACGCGATCGTAAGCGACGTCATAGAACGCGCCGACTGTTCTCGGTGAGCCGCCGGTGACCAGCGCCATCAAGCCGGGAAACGAATCGGACGGCCGGGAAGTCGTCGTACGCGTATAGTTCACGCCCGTCTTGCCCAAGGCGGCCAAGGTCGGGCAGGTGTTGGATGCCACGCAGTTTTCGTAATCAACCGCGTGCATCCCATCAATGCTGATGAGCAGAACGTGCTTGCTTTTGTGTCCGCCGCCAAGTTCATCGTTGGCGCGGGCTGGTGCGGGAAGAGTGGTGCCGATCAACCCGATCGACAGGGCTACTGCTAGCAATCTTTGTTTCAAGTGAATCTCCTTTATTTGGGAAACGAGGACCGAGACGAACGCCTCAGCACTGAAGAGTAGGCCTGCGGTGTTACGGAACGGATAACGCTTGATGGAAGCTCAATGAAAAGCCGAAAATCGGCGCGATTCTGGAACGGATTTCACGGGTGAGTCGTGGAGTACTGGCCTTGCTAGCAGTGGCACACGGCCTTGTGTCTAGAAATCAATTTGTAGGAGTTGAAGAACGGCTTGCCGCGGTGTGCAGCCGGTCCAGATCAGCCCGCGGCTTCGCTGCGCGGGGAGGCGGGCTTCCAACGCAAAACCGGCTTGCGCGCCGCCCCAACTTCGTCGAGCCGCCGGACGCGCGTCGTGTGCGGCGCGGTCTTCACAAGTTCAGGATTCGCGGCAGCTTCCTCGGCGATGGACTTCATCGCGTCAATGAACTGGTCGCATTCTTCCTTCGATTCAGATTCTGTCGGCTCGATCATCATCGCTCCCGCCACGATCAGCGGGAAAGCCGTCGTATACGGATGAAAGCCGTAGTCGATCAGCCGCTTCGCGATATCCATGGTGTTCACGCCGTTCTTCTTCTGAATCGCGTCGCTGAACACCACCTCGTGCATCGAGGGCAGGGAATAGGGCAGTTCGTAAACGCCTGCGAGCTGCTTTCGAATATAATTCGCGTTCAGCACCGCATCTTCCGTGGCTTGCCGGACTCCGGGACCATACGCGAGGATGTAGGCCAGCGCACGCACCAGCACTCCAAAGTTCCCCGAGAAAGCCTTTACCTTGCCGATGGAATCCGGCCGCACGGGCTCCAGCGCCAGGCGCCCGCTTTCTTTTTCCACCAGGATGGGCACGGGGCGGAACGGTTCAAGAATTTTCTTCATCGCCACCGGCCCGGCGCCCGGCCCGCCGCCGCCGTGCGGAGTCGAAAAAGTCTTGTGGAGGTTGAGGTGCATCACGTCCACTCCCAAATCGCCCGGCCGCGTCACTCCCGTCAGTGCATTCATGTTCGCGCCGTCCATGTAAAGCAGCGCGCCCTTGGCGTGCAGAATCTCCGCGATCTCGGCGATGCGTTGCTCGAAAATTCCCAGCGTCGAAGGGTTGGTGAGCATCAGCGCCGCAACGTCCCGGGTCACCTGCTCGCGCAGCTTTTCCACGTCGATCTGGCCGTGCGACTCGGACTTGATGTTTTCGACTTCGTAGCCCGCAATCACCGCCGTGGCTGGATTCGTCCCGTGCGCGGAATCGGGGATCAATACTTTTTTACGCGGGTTTCCCTGTTTTTGCAGGTAGGCGCGGATCAGCAGCAGCCCGGTCATTTCGCCTTGCGCCCCCGCTGCAGGCTGAAGCGTGATCGCATCCATGCCCGTTATTTCCAGTAGGCACTTTTCCAGCAGCCGAAGAATCTTCAGGCAGCCCTGCGAAAGTTCCTGCGGCTGGTAAGGATGCTCGGTCGCGATGCCCTCCAGCCGCGCCACAAATTCATTCACGCGCGGGTTGTACTTCATTGTGCAGGAACCGAGCGGGTACATCCCCAGGTCGATCGCGTGATTCCAGGTGGAGAGCCGCGTGAAGTGGCGGATCACTTCGATTTCGCTCACTTCAGGAAATCCTTCCACTCCTTCGCGGCGATGATTCGCGCCGAGCGCCTTCGTGGGATCGGCGGCGGGCACATCGAGCGGCGGCAATTCGAACGCGCGCTTCCCCGGCGACGATTTCTCGAAGATCAGTCCTTCGTTCTGATTAATGTGCCGCGAAACTTTTTTGATTTTTTCGTTCATATCCCTCTAAACCGGCTGTTCCAGCGCGCGCTTCAGCGCACCGGCAAATCGTTCAATCTCCGCGCGCGGTGTTGTTTCCGTGACGCACACCAGCGCGTGCTTCGTGAGCTCCGGATACGGCGTTCCCAGCGCGAACGGCCCGATAATCTTTTCGCGCGAGAGTTGCGAGTTCACGATTTTCACCGAGCGTGGCAACTCGATCGTAAATTCGTTGAAAAACGGCGCGTCAAACGTCCGCCGCACGCCGGGAACTTTCAGCAACTCGGAAATCGCAAAGTGAGCTTTCGACAGGTTTTGCTCCGCCATCTCGCGCAAGCCTTCCTTGCCGAGCAGCGTCAAGTGCACCGTGGCCGCCAGCGCGCAAAGCGCCTGGTTCGTGCAAATGTTCGAAGTGGCTTTCTCGCGGCGAATGTGCTGCTCGCGCGTGGCGAGGGTAAGCACAAATCCGCGCCGCCCCTGGGAGTCCGTCGTTTGCCCAGCGAGCCGCCCAGGCATCTGCCGCACGAACTTGTCGCGCGATGCAATCACCCCGGCGAACGGCCCCCCGTAACTCGGCGCCAGCCCGAAACTCTGTCCTTCCATTGCCACAATGTCCGCTTCCGAGGGCGGACGAAGCAATCCCAGCGAAACGGCCTCCGTGATGGCCACGACAAACATGGCTCCGGAAGCGTGCGCGGACTCCGCCAGCGGAGCGTAAGGCTCGATCACGCCGAAAAAATTCGGCGATTGCACGACCACCGCGGCGACGTCATCCTTCAACGCGCCCTTGAGCTTTTGCTGATCCACCGTTCCGTTCGCGGCAAACGGAATCTCTTCCACTAGCAAACCAGAATTCTTCGCGTACGTCTTCAAGACATCTCGATACTCGGGATGCACCGAGCGCGCCACCAGCACGCGCTGCCGTCCGGTCAGCCGCTCGGCCATCAACACCGCCTCGGTCATGGCCGTAGAGCCGTCGTACATCGACGCGTTCGCGACCTCCTGTCCCGTAAGCTGGCTCATCAGCGTCTGAAACTCGAAGATCGCCTGCAGCGTTCCTTGCGAGATCTCCGCCTGATAGGGCGTGTACGAGGTGAGGAATTCCCCGCGCAGGATGATCGTATCCGTCACCACCGAGCGCAGATGATTGTAGACGCCCGCTCCGAGAAAACTCGTGTACCCGTTCGAATTTTCCGCCGCCCGGTCTTTGAAATATTGAATGATTTCGGCTTCCGAATACGGGCCTGGAATTTTCAACGCTTCGCGCAGCCGAAAGCGTTCCGGGATGCTGGAAAACAATTCGTCGATGGATTTTGCGCCGATGGCGGCGAGCATCTCTTGCCGCTCGGCGGGACTCTTTGGGAGGTAGCGCATTAGGCCGAGGTTTCCTTGCCTTTTTCCGCGATGTACGCCTCATAGGCGGCGGCGTCCATCAGGTTGCTGACCGCCGCGGGGTTCGAAAGACGAACTTTGATCAGCCACGCCGCGCCGTGCGGGTCGGAATTGATTTTCTCCGGCGTATTGTGCAGCTCGCCGTTCGCTTCAAGCACTTCGCCCGCGGCAGGCGCATAGATTTCGCTTACCGCTTTCACCGATTCCACCGTGCCGAAGGATTTGCCGGCTTCAATCTTCGCGCCCGGCTTGGGAAGTTCCACGAACACCACGTCGCCCAGTTCGTGTTGCGCATGGTCGGTGATCCCAATCGTTGCAAGATCACCCTTCACGTCAATCCACTCATGCTCTTTGGTGTAGCGATAATTCTTCGGATAAGCCATCAAACTGCTCCTTGAATGCGTTTCCAATTCTTCAGGATACGCTAGGTGCCGCCGCTTTCCTTACCCGCTTGTAAAACGGAGTCGGCACGACTTGCGCTTTGCACTTCTGCCCACGAATCTCGACGTACAAAACCGTGCCCACGGCCGAATATGCCGGCGGCACATACGCAAGAGCGATATTTTTCCCAAGCGTCGGCGATGGCGAACCGCTCGTGACCACTCCGATTTTCTCGTCGGCTTCATTGCAGCAGCAATATTCATCGCGCGCAATCCCGCGTTCAATCATTTCCAATCCAACCAGAGTCCGGCTCAATCCCGCCGCTTTCGCGCGCTCCAGCGCCGCCCGCCCGATGAAATCCCCCTTCTCCATCTTGCAATACCGCTCCAGCCCGGCTTCCCACACATTGATCTTGTCGCTGATCTCGTGCCCGTACAACGCCATTTTCGATTCCAGCCGCAGCGTGTTCCGTGCACCCAATCCGCATGGGATAATCCCGAATTCGCGCCCCGCTTCCATCACCTGCTTCCATACTCTCTCGCTGGTGGCCACGTCGGACGGCACGTAGATTTCAAATCCGTCTTCGCCGGTGTATCCCGTGCGCGCGATCAGCGTGTTCTTCAAGCCGCAAACCGTTCCATGCGTGAACCAGTAGTTCTTGATGCTGCTCAAGTCCGCATCCGTCAGTTTACGCAGCACTTCGACAGCCCGCGGCCCCTGGATGGCCAGTTGCGTGTACGCGTCGCTCAATTCCTCGACCACGCAATCGAAACCCTTCGTATTCTCGCGTACCCAATTGATATCCTTCTCGCGCGTCCCCGCATTGATCACCAGCAGAAAATCATCTTCACCCAGCCGGTGCACGATTACATCGTCCACAAAGGTGCCTTCCGGATACAGCATCGCCGAATAGTGCGCCTGGCCGATCGCCAGTTTCGAAGCATCGTTCATGCTGATGTACTGCACCGCGGCCAGAGCCCCGCCCAGTTTCGCGCCGCTGCGGATGCGAATGTCTCCCATGTGGCTGACGTCGAAAACACCCACGCTCGCGCGCACCGCCTTGTGTTCCGCAATCAATCCGCCGCTCGACGGATATTCGACCGGCATGTCCCAGCCGCCGAAGTTCACCATCTTCGCGCCCAGGCCGCGGTGCAACGCATTCAACGCCGTCTTTCGCAGCTCGCTTGTGTGAGAAATTGTGGTGGATTCCATTCCCAATGCTCAGGCAGAAATCGATACTAGCACGCACTCTCCAACGCGTCAAAGAAGCCCGGTAACAGGTCGCGGATCAGCTTCCGATTCATGCGTTAATCTAGCGCGTCACCGATATTGCGTGGACTGGGTCACTGGACAGCTTCCCATCATGTGAAAAGAAACTAGAACTTGGCGAAACGCGTCTTTGGGGCAATAGTCCACCAGCCTAGACGAGTTCCTATGCCAAAATACAACATCATCGTCACACCAAATATTGGCATCAGCCGATATTCGACAAAATCACTGCGGTCGCGTTCTTCCCTGTTTACATAGACAGTGCCTTGGCCCTTAAACGTCATCGAATAGATTCTTCCGGTCTCAGGCTGCGGAGAACGCGGCATGACTGCGGGGTAGCGAAATTCAATATAAAAAGTGGAAGTAAGTGTGAGGAAGGCTATGGCGAGAAGCCAGCTCGTGAGGACAATCCTGGTGAATTTATTCCGCATCCTGCTCCGCGGCCATCTGCGATTGCTCCAAGCAACCGAGTCGCATCGCAAGAAGAATAGCGGATTGTGGCCACGATATTTCTAACATCCACGACCAAGTGCCTTTGTTTGTACTCCAAAGTCCGGACCGCCGCTTGATTTCATGGCTAAGTCCTAGCAGTATCTCCGAAAGACGAGGTAAACGACTCAGCGCTTCGCTTCGACCTTCACCTTGCCGCACTTCCATTGCTCAGGTAGAGTTTTTAAGGAGGCGCTTATGCAAGCTCCCACAAACTGCTCGCAGTGCGACTTGCCCGAAGAACGCTGCACTTGCGAACGCTACTGCACCATCTGCAAGGGCCAGCATAACGTGCGCCTTTGCTCGGATGGCCTCTACTATTGCCCTGATTGCCGGGAAGCTTGCGACGTTTCCTTAGCCAGCAGCCGTGGCAACTGAACTCACGCGCCTCCCCGTGCTTCTCGACGCCGATCCGCGTCTGGCCGCCGCGATCGGTGGAGCGGCGCGCTACCTCGCCGATGCTGCCGGCCTCGAAAGCGATGCGGCCGCACAATTACAATCTTCGGTCCTCGCTGCGTGCTATCAGGCATTTGAACACCTGACCGCAGCACATCCGCACCTCATCGTGACCCTCACGCGGTTCCCGGATCGCCTTGAAGTCGCGCTCTCCCACCAAGGGGAAGCCCTTCCCGCCGTTGGCCTCGATACCATTGCAGGCCTGGCCACACAGATGGGCGGCGCAAAATCCGGCCCCGATGTTTTCGCAGGTGTCGACCGCGTGCAATACGAAGCGCGAGGTGCGGAGACTGTCACTCTCCTCACGAAATACATCCGCGAGGTCACTCCCCGTCTATAGTTCGAAATCCTCAACAAAAACTGTCTCTCCCCCCACGAATCCCGACACCGCATGTCATCCTGAGCGAAGCGAAGGATCTCAGCTGGTCCACGCCTCGGCGTAAGCGTTCAGCTGAGATCCTTCGTATTCGACTTCGTCGAACCTCAGGATGACACGCGCATTCTAGGTTGTTGGAAGAGTCCAGGGAGTTGAGACGAATATTGTGTGTTAAGAATGCTTTGAAATAACGAGGCCAGGCATCGTCGCGCCTGGCCTCGTTTTGCTGCTTTGAATTTTCTTGCAGAACTCTACATCTTGAGCGCGAACGTATTCTTGCGAATAAGCGACGTGATTTGATCGTCGCTCAGCGACATCCGCAGCGTCAGGCGATCGCCTCCCGGTGAAACTCGCACCTGGTCGAGCAACGCGGCGAGGTCCGGATTGTCTTTCTGCGCTTGATACCGTTTGTAGAGGAATCCCGCCTGGAGCAACTGGCCCAGCGTATTCGCGTCTTCCGTTGATCCGCACACCAACTGAAACTTTCCGTCCACGCTGCTGCTGGCATCCACGTTGAGTATCATGTTCTGCATCCGTGCGACGAGCTTCGCGGCTTCCGGGAACTGTTCCACTTCCGGCGCCAGTTGCTGCATCGCCAGCCG
>Ga0207061_1099_pt1 | contig 24083 bp, 19 predicted proteins | sample Alteio_BWMinCont_31_FD_153275 | JGI IMG/M metagenome (GOLD analysis project Ga0207061, IMG submission 153275) | Enriched cells from forest soil in Barre Woods Harvard Forest LTER site, Petersham, Massachusetts, United States -... | ecosystem: Environmental > Terrestrial > Soil > Temperate forest >... | reverse complement strand
AAATCACCCAGGCCGGACGCGCAACTTCCGCTGCCCGGGCAATGCTATCGACAGGAACCTTGAGATGCGCAACCGTACCTTTGGTCGTATCGCTCACTGCCCGGCTCAGTATCGCCTGCGGTGCATAGCGGCGGATAATGTCGATCGACCCGTTTTTTAAACTGATGGGGCGAGGCAGAGGGACCAATCTGCCGTCGATCGTTCGTATCATGGCAAGCTCATCGGAAAACAGCCGCCAACCTTGACTGACCAAAGCGGCGCACAAGGTACTTTTCCCCGAACCGGGTGGCGCCGGCAAGATAGCTGCGCAGCCGTCTTTCTCAACTACCGCCGCATGAATAATCAGATAGCGATTGGCCCGACTCGATACGCACCAGTTCAAGCCCCATTCAAACATTGGAAAAGCCTGATCCAGCGGCAAAGGCTTGAACAGCGACATGCCATCATACATAAATGTGACTTGCGGCTTGAACCATCGCCTGAGGCCACGAGGCCGGGTCAGGCGAATGTGGAAATCAGCGAAATCGGCATTTTCGAGGAGCGGATAATCGGCATACAGCAAGCCGATGCCATCCGCCACACTGGGAATGGACGTTTGTAGCCGGGTAATGAAAGCGCCGGTTTGAAGATGGATGCCAGTCTGCCGAAGCCGAGCGCCAAGTTCTGACCGTGTCAGCGCAGAGACAGTCAGCATACGATGTGCTCAATAAGGGCAAGTGATTGAAGGTCGGCGAGAAGCTGCGCAACTTGCGCATGACTCTCTTCATCGCGCTCGATTCCTGACGATAGGCAAAGCGACGTTATCAGGGTTTCTTCATCTGCAGCGGTATGTTGCAATGCCAGCAGCGCATGAATGGCGTTGGCGCCAAGCAGATGGGTGTCGCCCGACAAGTTATTATAAAGAACAAATTCATCGTCCCACACCCGGTACTGAAGGACTTGACCGGGAATCACACGCCACATAGTATTCGATCGCTAATCAAGAAAGTCGACAAACAGCAAACCCAAACCAGAATTGCTTCAGTTTTGTGTGCCCTCAAGATAGGTAACGATTTGCGCAGCATCCCATTTAACCCCTGCACTGGGAGTGTAAAACCCAGTCGACTGCCATTCCTGGAAAATTGACTGAACCGCAGTCGTCGTCAAATAAGAGGTCAACCCTGCCGCTGCATTCAAATAGGCGGCCGCCAGACAACTACCCAAACCAGTTGAATCGCTGAATTCCTCAGGGTTAAAGACTTCCTTGAACGTTGGCGGGTAATACTTGGATTTGCTGCTAGGGACATGAAATACCGTGCGAAACAAGGTGGAACCCTCGCATCCACCAGGCCAACTGGAACAACCTTGCCAATAGCTTGGGGGCTTGCCTGAACATACGGGGGCCGCCCCATGATGACTTAGACCGCCGGACAGCGACCCCGAAGGCGAGGTGCAAACGCTGCAAGCCATGCCTGGCTGGCTAACCACGGAGAGAATAACGCCAGACGCCGCCAATCCAGCCTTTCCAAAGCGGCGACGCGACTCACCAGCGAACTTCGCCGGCGTCACGATTTCTTGCGGTTGCGGGGGCGCGTTGGCTCCCTCGTCATGCTGATCTTGGATAGTCACGTGTGAACCCTCAAATAATGTGCGGCATCCCGTGGGATTACCATGGCATCCTAATTACGTACTAAGCAAAATTCGTTCCGCCCTAACGGGTCGGCGTATTATCTTATAAAAATCAATAGCTTAGCGAGGAAAAAAGATGATTAATCCACGCTTCGACGCGACCTGATCAAATTTTGTAAGATTCCCCGACACCTAAGCCGCACCGCGAGAATTAAAAGAAACTTTCAGGGATCACCAGCACATCACCGGGTTGCATGGGAATATTGGCTGAAATATCACCTTTCTTGATCAAATCGTTCAGGCGAACCGGTAGATTCTGCGATTTCCCATCGACATTACGAATAATGCTGGCGCGGTTCCCGGATGCGAATTCCGTGACGCCACCGACCGCGATCATGACATCCATCAGAGACATGTCGCGCTTATAGGGTAGCGCTTGCGGTTTCGCTGCCTGACCTATGACCCGGATCTGTTCGCCGTACGTGCCGACAAATCCCGTTACGATGACAGTAACCACCGGCTGCTGAATAAATTTGGCCAAAGCCTTTTCAATATCGCGAGCCAATTCTGTTGGCGTCTTGCCGCTGGCTGGCAAATCTTCGACCAGGGGAGTAGTAATTTTTCCATCTGGCCGAACTGGCACTACCAACGATACTTCGGGGTTGCGCCAAACGATGATGTTCACACTATCCCCTGGGCCAATAAGATAGTCCTTGCTGGTTGCCTGGGCTTGTTCAGGCAACGTCGAATGTGTGCTGGCACAACCGCCGATGGCAATAGCGAAAAGTGCGAAAGCAAAATAAGCGAACCATTTCTTCATATTCGTGTGCAGATTATTCACCTTGGGTTCCTCTTTGCGATCATGGTATTGTGCCGGAAGGCACTAGCTGGGTTTCTCAAACTGATTGTCTTGCCACACAGCATAAGTATGAAATCGCGCTTTTTTGGCGCGCTTAATTTTATACCACAAAGCTATTTCACGAACCCAATCCGACACGAATTATTTTCTCATTGTGTCTTTTGCCGCAACAAATCGCGAGCGAAGTTGGCAGGGATTGCGTAGGAAATGCCGCTCGGTTGTGTGATGGCCGTTTCCTTCAAGCCCTTGACGAACACCATATTGATTACGCCATAGACCACCCCCGTTTCGGGGTCATATAAGGGGCTACCGCTGTTGCCCGGATAGGCGGTACCGTCCAGTTGAAAAATCGAGAACGGTGATTTCCTGAGCTGGGCAATCATTTTTACATCCAGTTTGCGCGAATCCAGTGCTGGCATCACGACCGGAGTAATCGCCGCAAGCATCGCATGATGTGTTGCGCGATGCAATCCAAGTGCCATTCCTAAAGGAAAGCCGGTAAATATAAATGATTGCCCCTCCTTCGCCAAACCGGAGTCGCCGAGCTTCAGCGCCGGCAATGGCGCCCCGGAAATCTTCAGGAGAGCCAGATCGTGTTCGGCATCTTCGGCGACAATCACTGCAGGCCGAAATTCGGTATCGTCCCCTTTCCCGATAACAATCCCGATCGTCTCCATGTGTTCACTATCGAGTATCTTGGGAATGACGTGAGCGTTCGTGATAACGTGGAAGCCGTCATCAACAATAAAACCGGTCCCCACAAAACTCATCGCAGGACTGCGGGATTGTTGAAACGTGCCAACGCCAACGACAGATGCCTTGACGGTTTCTATTGTTTGTGAAATCTCTGCGCCCTGGATTGGACCAACTAAGACAGTGCAGCCGGTGCAGAAAATTAAAATCCGAAATAAGGCGCATTTTGTGTCGTGCAAGACGACGCCACACCACATCATCAGCGCATTGCGCGCGCGACTGTTTTTGATATTCATCACGTGTCCAGCAGTATTCAGTTCAGGATGGCGATACGAATTGCGCTAGAATCAGGAAGCTTATTTTGACACCACGATGAGCAATTAGCAGCATAACGATAACAGATTTTCCACCGTGCGCCTCGTGAGCCGCAACAAATAACCAGCAAATCAAGAATAGGATCCCGCGACTTTGCCAGTTCCGCCCGACACATTCAAGTATCGAGATACCCTCCTCGGCCCTGTTCTGTGCTCCGGATTACTGATTGACGCAGTGTGGACCTATCCGCTCGGCAGTTATTGGTTAGCAATTGGCTTGTTGTTTTACCTGTTGATCCTCAATCGGTGGCGTCACGCCTGGTTGATATTGCTGCCGGCCGCCCTGCCTGTGCTCGACTTTACGCCTTGGACGGGCCATTTCTTTTTCGACGAACTCGATTGCATGCTGGCGGCCACGGTCGCCATGAATGGCTGGCGATCGCAGAAAGACGGTCAAACCATCGGCCTATCACGCTCGGGGATGCTTTTGGTCGTGCTGCTGGCTTTATCTTACTTTGCGTCAACTATTATTGGCGCCTGCCCTTTCCCGATACCCGACCTCAATTCGTTCAATAACTACTACAGCCCCTATAACGCGTTGCGGGTCAGTAAAGGCTTTGTATGGGCTCTGCTATTAGCACCCTTGATCAAGGCCGAATTGGGGTTGGATGCGGCAAACAATACCGATCTTGCCCAGCGCCGCTTCGCGCTAGGCATGACTTGCGGCGTCCTGGCGGCCACGCTCGGTGTACTCTGGGAACGGGCGGCATTCACAGGATTGCTTAATTTTTCGAGCGGCTACCGTGTAGTGGGCTTATTTTCAGGGATGCACATCGGCGGAGCTTATATCGAGGCTTATTTCACGACGTCCTTGCCGTTCGTCGCGTGGTGGACATTTACCAGCCGGACTCGATTCACGCGCGCCGTCGGCACGCTCCTGTTTGCGGCAGGCACTTACGCTCTGGCAGTCACCTATGCGCGCGGCGGTTACCTGGCGTTTGCCCTCGGAATGTCGGTCCTGGCGCTGGGCTTCATATTGCAAAACAAGATACCGCCAAAACCCGTGCATATGCTGCACGGCCTGTTGCTTCTGGCGCTTCTTGCCGTTGTCGTGTGGCCGATCATAGAGGGAACTGCCATGCATCGCCGCTATGCGGTCAGCCAACGAGATTGGCATACCAGGGAAGCGCATTGGCTCGACGCATTGCACATGATGGATGATACGGCGGAAACCAAGCTATTTGGCATGGGATTAGGAAGTTACCCAAGAACTTATTATTTGAGAAATTCCGAGAACATTCGCTCCGCCACGTATACGCTCGCGACAGAAGGGGGCCACACCTATTTGCTTCTGGCTGCGGGCGAACCTGTCTATGTCGAGCAACTGGTAAATCTGCAGCGCGAGAAACATTATCGGCTCAGCTTCTCGGCGCACAGCCGGATCGGGGAGGCAAAGCTGACTTTGCCAATTTGCGAGAAATGGATGCTGTACTCCTCAAACTGCTCCTGGCAATCGGTCAAGATCAGAAACGACGGGGAACAGTGGCAAAATTATTCGATCGATGTGGATACCAAGGTATTTCCGCTCCATCCATGGTACTCGCTGCGCCCTGTCAAATTTTCCATGTTCAATGATACGGATGGATCGCTAATTGCCGTCACCAATATCTCGCTACGTGGCGACGACGGCGTGGAGCTTTTGTCGAATGGCAACTTCTCCGCAGGCATGGACCATTGGTTTTTCGCAAGCGATAATCACCTCCCCTGGCATCTCGAGAATTTATGGCTGCAAATTTATTTCGAGCAGGGTGGGTTCGGTTTGTTGGCATTTGCAATGCTGATCGCCCATACCTGCGCGGCACTATGGAAACGGCAACGAGAAGGTGAATTATATGCATGGGCCTTGGCAGCCGGCCTTGTCGCCTTCCTGACACTGAGCTCGTTTGATAGCCTGTTCGACTTCCCAAGGATGAGTACGCTGTTCTATTTCCTGGTGCTGCAAACTTTGCTGCGCAAGAAAATCTCTGCTTCTTCAATGAACTTCGGTAGGTGAAAATCACCGAAACCCCATATTTATGGTATGGACTGCCTGGTCAACATGCTGTAATTTTTGACAGGTAGAGTGGCGGCTGCGTTTAATTCAAAAAGTAATTCCTCTACACAATATTTTTTCATGCAAGACAAATGACTGTCTGCTGTCAACAACAATATTATGTGAATTTTACAATCAAAAATTGCAAAATTTTGACGTGTCCTATCGATCAATGCGCGATATTGTGGGACAACTAGGAATGTAAATTACATCGACAATTTGAAGCAAAAGACTGTTGATTGACGCAATTATGTGCACGACCAAAAAGTAATAATGAATTAAATATGACCTATCATTTCATACGACGCTATTGTAGACTTATGCCGGATAAGCAATCTGTTTTTGAAATGAATCCGTATGTCACACTAATTCACAAAAAAAGTGATTATACGCAATATTTCATAAAAACAATTGCGCTCGGACGCAAACACTGCGCTCCATTCCACACAGGCATTAGGGGAAGGACAATATGGTAGATTTAATGGCCATGCTTATTGCATTTCTAAAAGAAATCGCAAAATATCGCTGGTATGCAATGGCAGTCTCATGGATCGTAGCGGTAGTCGGCTGGATTGTCGTGTATCAATTACCGAACGACTATCAGGCGTCGGCCAGAGTTTATGTTGATACGCAAAGTATCTTAAAGCCGTTGCTCGCGGGAATGACTACTGTTCCCAACCTCGATCAGCAAGTGACTTTCATGCGTCGCACGCTAATCAGCCGACCGAACGTTGAGCGCGTTATGCGCATGGTCGACTTGGATATCAAGGCCAAGACTGTCAAGGATCACGAACAAATCGTCGACGACTTGATGGCGCAAATCAAGGTTGGCGGTACCGAGCGTGACGACATCTACACGATTTCCTATAACAATCCGAATCCGAAGCTGGGGAAAGATATCGTGCAGTCGCTGTTGACGATTTTTGTCGAAGGTAGTTTTGGCGACAAAAAACAGGATTCTGAAAAAGCAGTGCATTTTATCGACGACCAAATCAAGAGTTACGAAGAAAAGCTGGCTACTGCGGAAAATGACTTGAAGGATTTCAAGATCAAGAACATCGGCCTGCTGCCGCGTCAAGGTGGTGACTACAGTACGAAGATGGCGGAAATTTCAGATGCGTTGAATCAAGCCAAACTTGAGTTACTGGAGGCCGAGCAAGCGCGCAACTCCATCAAACAACAAATTGCCGGGGAAGAACCAGCGCCATTGACTGAAACCACCGAGCCGGTCGTTTCCAACCCGGAACTGGACGCCCGGATAGAGGCCTTGAACAAGAACCTGGATAGTTTGCGTTTGCAATATACCGAGGAACATCCTGACATTATTTCAGCCAAGCGCCTGATTGCACAACTTGAAGCGCGCAAGAAAGAAGAAGCCTCGCATAGAAAGCGCAGCATGGACTCCGGCGCCAATTACAGCCCCATGCTGCAGCAAATGAATGTGTCGTTATCCGTTGCGGAGGCCAGGGTGGCGTCCTTGAAGGCTCGGGTTGACGAATACTCGATGCGTAGTGCTCGCCTGAAAGCGCAAAGCACCGCCGCGCCTGAAGTTGAAGCCCAGTTGGCTCAACTGAATCGCGACTATCAGATCAACAAGGAAAATTACGAAAAACTGGTTGGGCGCCGGGAAGCAGCGAAATTATCCGGCGATCTCAGTTCTGCCACAGACATGATGACGTTTAGAGTGATTGATCCGCCGACTGTCCCATCGACACCTGCGGGCCCAAATCGACCCAAGCTATTTTCCATTGTCTTTGGCGCTGCACTCATGGCCGGCATCGGTGTTGCTCTTTTAATGAGCCAAATTCGACCCACTTTCTTAAGTCAGCGTACCTTGCGTGAAGTCACGGGTTTGCCGATTCTGGGTAGCATCAGCATGAATTGGACCACTGAACAAAAAGTTAAGCGCAGGAGAAGACTTTATGCCTTCAGTTTCACCCTCTTCGTGCTAGTCGGCACCTATGGTGGAGTAGTGGCGGCAATACTGCTCAGACCACAGTTGTAATCGTAAAAATCACCAGGGAGTTAACGTGAGCATTATTGAAAAGGCGGCAAACCGCATCGACCGACAACAAGGTGCGTCGACCTCTGCATCACGAACGGCTTCGGTCATTGCTAATCCAAAGGGGCGACAGGCTGACAGTGAAAATCACGGCCAACGTCGTCCGTTGGCAAAACAAACGGCAAAAACAGTCGAGCTTGACCTTGCCCGTATGCATGAAATGGGTTTGGTTACCGCCGAAGGTGGGCGTTCCATTCTCTCGGAAGATTTCCGAATCATCAAGCGCCCATTGATCAAAAGAGCATTTAGTCCAAGATCCGACACGGACAAGCCAGGCAATTTGATCATGATCACCAGTTCGCTGGCTGGCGAAGGGAAAACCTTTTGCTCAATTAATCTCGCCATGAGCATCGCGATGGAGATTGACCATACCGTACTATTGGTCGACGCCGACGTCGCGCGTCCCTCCGTGTTGCGCACACTGGGATTGCCTCCGCAGCGCGGTTTGATGGATGTATTGCTTGACGAAAAACTTGATATCGCCGACGTCATGCTGAGAACCAATGTCGATACTCTCAGCATTCTGCCGGCAGGCACCAGCAATTCGCGCGCAACCGAATTGCTCGCGAGCCAGACCATGAGCAGTCTGGTATATGAAATTGCCAATCGTTACTCCGACCGTATCATCATATTCGATTCGCCGCCGCTGCTGTTGACCAGCGAAGCCCATGTATTGGCCAACCATATGGGGCAGATTGTCGTGGTTGTGGAGTCTGAGACAACCACGCAGCATGCGGTCAAGGAATCCCTGCGACAGCTTGAAGGCTGTGCCAACGTGAATTTAATTTTCAACAAGACAAGAGAATTCGCCGGTACAGAATCGTATGATTATCACTATGGGTAGACTGTTGGGCAAGTTGGAATCGAGGCAGTATTTCCTGTTTCGATTTTGCGTTCCGCCACTCTCGATATTGATGCTGCTGGTGGTATCACCGGCTTGCCGCGCCGACTGGAAAATTACGCCTACTGCGGGAGTGAGCGAAACTTATACCGATAACGTCAACCTGACCCCTGATGCCACGGCCAAAACCGAATTCATTACTGAATTAATCCCGGGTATTGCAATTGAGGATAACGGTCCGAACTTGAAGATGAACGCCGTGTATCAATTGCAATACTTTGATTATTCGGACAAGGACGTCGTCGGCACCAACCAATTTGAAAGTTTTCTCCAGGCCAATGCGAAAGCGACCCTGGTACAGGAACTTCTTTACGTCAACGGCAACGCTTCCATCAATCAGCAGAGCATCTCGGCGTTTGGTCCCCAGGTGAATAACAATCCCTATTCGTCGACTAATCACACGGAAGTCAAGACTTTTAGCCTCAGTCCGTATTTGACACATAATTTCGATACGACAGCCATTGGGGAGATCATGTATTCTCACCAATCCTTGAATTCGGGCGACGCACTTCTGGGCAATAGCCAGGGCGACAGTATTTTATTCGACCTGGCGAGCGGCCCAGCCTTTCGACTGGTGCACTGGGACCTGCAATATAACCGCGATACGATCGAGAGTACGGTTTCGTCGACGATCACGCAGGATACTGCCTCCGGAAATCTGGCCTATACCTACTCGCCCGACCTCAGCATTACAGCCACCACCGGATTTGATGAGTTCGGCTATCAAGGTATCGGCGGCACGTCGACCAGGGATAATTTCTGGCTGACAGGGTTTACCTGGACACCAACGGAAAGAACCAGCGTGGAAGCAAGCGGAGGCCGGCGATATGGCGGATCAGATTACACGTTTTCCGCGAAACTCCACAGCCGTCATTCCGTGTGGATGATAAATTATACCGATGCCGTGACCACGTCGCTGTCACAATTCAATGCGCCTTCAACCATTAGTACCGCTGCCATGCTCACGCAGTTGTGGTCGCCCGTGATTTCAAATCCGACCTTGCTGGCGCAAGCGGTCGCAAACTACATCGCCGGACAAGGGCTACCGGCGTCACTGGCCAATAGCACAAATTTTTTGAGTAACAGCTTCTATCTCCAAAAGCAGCTGCAAGCGTCGGCGGCCTTCAATACGGCAAAAAGTACGCTGATTTTCAGCCTGTTCGACTCGGAGAGCACATCGCTGTTTAACCAACAGGCCACCAGCGCATTACTAGGCAACAATAGTTTATTCCTGAACGAAAATGCCAAACAACTTGGCGGCAGCGCGATGCTGAATTGGCAGATTACATCACGCAGCAACGCTTATTTCAACGCAACATATAACAAAATTGAATCTTTGACGACGGATCTGGTCAATGTCAACAGGAGTGTGGTGCTCGGCATGTCACGCCAGATCAATCCCAGACTCCAGGGCACGCTTGAACTTCGGCGGGCCGAAGGATCTCTCAACGAGCTTAACGGCGCCTATCACGAGAACGCCGTCATGGCGTCTCTTTCAATGAAACTATAACGGAATCGAGCATACGATGTACGAAACCTATTACGGACTGAGCGCCAAACCTTTCCGATTGCGCCCTGATCCCCATTTCTACTTTGGCAGCAAAGGCCATAAGCGCGCCATGGCATATTTGGAATATGGTCTCTCTCAGGGAGAGGGTTTTATTGTGATTACCGGCGAGGTCGGCGCCGGAAAAACGACCTTGGTGCGGCATCTTTTCAACATGCATGCTTCGGACCAGATCGTCGCTGCGCACATTGTCAACACGAATCTTGATTCGGATGACATTCTGAGAACCGTTGCTTCTTCTTTCGGCTTGCCTCACGAAGGCGCCAACAAGACGACCCTGCTGAATCGCCTTGAGCAATTCCTGCGTTCATGCGATGAACAAGGCAAGCGCGCACTGCTGGTGGTGGACGAGGCCCAAAACCTGAACCCGCGCACTGTGGAAGAATTAAGGATGCTCTCCAACTTCCAGACCGACGAAAAATCCTTGCTACAGACCTTTCTTTTGGGGCAGCCGGAATTCAGAACCACGTTGCACGGCAGCGGCATGCAACAACTACGGCAACGGGTGATCGCGACCTATCACCTGGGTCCGATGGATTTGCTGGAAACCCAGGCTTATATCAAACACCGGTTGCACACGGTTGGCTGGAGCGGCGATCCGTCGTTCAGTGCCGAAGCCTATGAAACCATCTACGAATACACCACGGGCATTCCACGGAAAATAAACTCGCTATGCGATCGCATGTTCCTGATGGGGTATCTGGAAGAAATACACGCGTTCGGCGAAACTGAGGTCAATGAAGTCATTCGCGATATTCAACAGGAAATCCTGAACCCTACTCCACTGCCCATCGGCCAGATCGGCGATGAACGGGAAGTCAGTTTGGCTGGAAATAGCAGCGAATATCTCGGCTACCTGGACGAGAGAATGATCAAGCTGGAGAAATGCACTGTGTCGATACTGGCCATGCTGAAGAAAATTGTGGTCACACCACCCAACTCCACCGTTGGACAATAACGAATGAAGACTTCGCCGTCAATCTCATCGGAAAACCCTGATCAGATGCATCGCATCCTGTGTGTTGTCGGAGCGCGCCCAAACTTCATGAAGATCGCACCGATTATTTCTGCACTGTCGACGCTGGAGAAAAAAGTCGAAGTCACGTTGGTGCATACGGGCCAGCATTACGACGTCGCCATGAATCATCAATATTTTGAAGCGTTGGGTATTCCCAGCCCTGACATCAACCTGGAAGTCGGTTCCGGTAGCCATGCGACCCAAACCGCTGACGTGATGAGCCGCTTCGAGCCGGTATTGGACGACGTGCAGCCCACTGCGGTGCTGGTGGTCGGCGACGTCAATTCGACCCTTGCCTGCGCGCTGGTCGCGTCCAAAAAGGGGATCCCGGTGATTCACGTGGAAGCCGGATTGCGTAGCTACGATCGCGGCATGCCGGAGGAAATCAATCGTGTCTTGACCGATCAGATGTCGGATCTGTTGTTTACCACCGAAGAAAGTGGCCGTGAGAATCTTTTGCGCGAAGGCATCGCAGATCATCGGATCCGATTCGTCGGCAACGTCATGATCGATACGCTGCGTCATCATCTTGAGCAGGCAGTGCCCGTCGCGACCATCGTGGCGAATGCCGGCCGACCGACGTTTCTGAATGGGCACGAGGGATATGCAATTCTGACATTGCACAGGCCATCCAATGTCGATGATCCGGTGATCTTGAAAGCTTTGCTGGAAACGATCGTGAAAATCAGTGTGCAGACACCAGTGATTTTTCCGCAGCATCCGCGTACCGGCGCCAACATAAAAAAATTCGGCCTCGACCACATTTTTGATAATCCACACATCCTGCTGCTTCCGCCCATGGGATACTTTGAAATGCTGGGCCTGATGAAGGATGCACGCGTTGTACTGACTGATTCCGGCGGTATCCAGGAAGAAACCACCGCGCTGGGTGTGCCCTGCATTACCTTGAGAAACAATACCGAGCGGCCTATAACGGTCGACGAAGGCACGAATACGATTGCCGGCCAGGACCCGCACAAGATCATGGCGATCTACGACGAGCTGATGCAAGGCGGCGGCAAGGCCGGTCGCGTGCCGCAACTTTGGGACGGCAAGGCGGCCGTGCGCATTGCGGAGGAAATCTCCGCATGGATAAGGAAAGGTTGCATAACATCATGACCTCACTCCCCTCCCCGCAGAACGTCAACAGATCCGGTGTCGCAGCGAACGCCAGAATCCGCAATGCAATGACCATTGACGTCGAGGATTATTTTCAAGTCTCGGCATTCGCCCCGTATATTTCGCGCGACAGCTGGCCCACGCGCGAATGTCGGGTCGAAGCGAACATGGACCGCATCCTCGGCATTCTTGATGATCGCAAAGTGACAGCCACTTTCTTCACGCTGGGCTGGATCGCAGAACGCTATCCGACAATGGTGCGGCGTATCGTGGACGGCGGGCATGAACTGGCCAGCCACGGCTATAGCCACCTGCGCGCATCGGATCAGGACCTGATCGAATTCACCGACGATATCAGCAGGAGCAAGGCGCTGCTGGAACAAATCGGTGGCCAGCCGGTACTTGGTTACCGGGCGCCGAGCTTCTCTATCGGCACCCGCAATCTGTGGGCGCTTGATGCCCTGTATTCCGCAGGATATCGCTATAGCTCCAGCATTTACCCGATCCGCCACGATCATTACGGCATGCCGGATGCGCCGCGTTTTGCCTTTTACCCCAACGGCAAAGACGGATTGCTCGAAGTGCCGATCACGACGGTGCGCTTGTTGCAGCGCAATCTTCCTGCCGGCGGCGGCGGCTACTTCCGCTTGTTGCCCTATTCGATGTCGCGCTGGTTGATGGAACGCGTTAATCATGATGACCAGCAACCGGCAATCTTCTATTTCCACCCCTGGGAATTGGATCCGGGTCAGCCCCGCCCACCCGGTATCAACATGAAAACACGCTTTCGCCATTACGTCAGCCTCGGTCGCATGGAAGGTCGCATCAAAGCCCTGACGCGCGACTTTGAATGGGATCGGATGGATCGGCTATTCCTGGGACATGCATGAGTTCGATGGTAGAAGCATTCCAGGAAATGCGCGTGGCGAAGGCTGACTCCGCCGTGCCGACACTCCACCTGATGAAGCCACACGATATGGTGCGCTGGGACGCGTTCGTGCAGCGCTGCCCCGAAGCGACTTTCTTTCATCGTGCCGGCTGGCAGCAAGTCATCGAGGGCGCCTTTGGCCATAAGACGTGGTTCTATTTTGTCGAACAAGATGGAGAAATCCAGGGCGTATTGTCGCTTTGCCAGATCAAGAGTCCCTTATTCGGTCACTCGCTCAGTTCGCTGCCATTTTGCGTCTATGGTGGCGTTGCTGCCACTTCTGACACGGCGCGCGCCCTGCTCGACCAGGCAGCGCAGGAGCTGGCCGCTTCACTGCGGGTCGGCCACCTCGAATATCGCAACATCCTGCCGGCCCATCCAGCCAATCCCGAATGGCATGTCAAGGACTTGTACGTCACCTTTCGCAAGGAAATCAGCGGCGACGATGAAGTCAACATGAATGCGATTCCGCGCAAACAGCGCGCCATGGTGCGCAAGGGTATCAAGGCCGGGCTTACCGGGGAAATTGACCAAACCGTCGAACGTTTCTTTACTGCGTATTCGACCAGCGTTCATCGCTTGGGCACACCAGTCTTTTCCAAGAAATATTTTCGGCTGTTGAAACAAGTCTTTGCCGAAGATTGCGAAATCCGCACGATCGTCCTGGATGGACAGATCATCGCTGCAGTGATGAGTTTTTATTTTCGCGATGAAGTGCTTCCATATTACGGCGGTGGCATGCCGCAAGCGCGCGATGTTGCCGGCAACGACTTCATGTATTGGAATTTAATGCAGGCGGCAGCGGCACGCGGTTGCCGCCGTTTCGATTTCGGTCGCAGTAAACTGGGTACCGGCGCCTACGACTTCAAGAAAAACTGGGGCTTTGAAGCGCAGCCATTGGGCTATGAGTATCAGTTGCATGCGTCGGCGGCAGTCCCCGACAACAATCCGCTCAACCCGAAATACCAGATGTTTATCAAACTCTGGCAAAAAATGCCGTTGGCGATCGCCAATCTCGTCGGGCCGCATATCGTCAAAGATTTAGGCTAAGCCCGTGGAGAACCTGCTTCTGCTCGTCCACCGTATTCCGTATCCGCCCAACAAGGGCGACAAGATACGCTCTTATCATTTGCTCAAGCACCTGGTTCAGCATTATCACGTTCACCTGGGCACCTTCATCGACGACCCCGACGACTGGCAGCATGTGCCGCGCATCAAAGAGATGTGTGCCGACGCGCATTTTGCGACATTGCATGCCGGTTTTGCGCGCATCCGCAGCCTCGGTGCACTGCTTGCCAATCGCACCTTGTCGCTCGATTATTACAGGGATAGCGGCTTGCATGCCTGGGTCAAGGATCTCATGCAACGGGAAAAAATCGATCGCATCCTGGTTTTTTCATCGGCCATGACCCAATATGCGGCGGCGTATCCAAACGCCAGGCGCATCATCGATTTTGTCGATGTCGACTCCGACAAGTGGCGTCAGTATGCCGATAAAAAGCCGTGGCCGATGAGCTGGCTTTACGCACACGAAGCACGCCAGCTCTTGCGTCACGAAAGAAAGATGGCGCACGAATTCGATGCGTCCCTGTTCGTCTCGCAACCTGAAGCCGATTTATTCAAGCAACTGGTGCCGGAAAGCGCGGCAAAAATCGGCTATTTCAACAATGGCGTGGACACGGAGTATTTTTCTCCAGCGCACAGTTATCCGAATCCCTACCCCGCCGAAAAAGAGGTTATCGTATTTGCCGGTGCAATGGATTACTGGCCCAATATTGATGCCGTGCAGTGGTTCGCGCATGAAGTCTTGCCTGCGGTGCTGAGCATGCACCCTGCCGCCATGTTTTATATCGTTGGGGCCAGGCCGTCGGCGGAAGTCAAGCAATTATCGGCACTTCCCGGGATTTCCGTGACAGGTACCGTTCCCGATATTCGTCCCTATGTTGCGCACGCGGCACTGTCAGTTGCACCATTGCGTATTGCGCGTGGTATTCAAAACAAGGTACTGGAAGCGATGTCCCTGGCTAAAACGATTGTGGTTTCCGAACCGGCATTGGAAGGCATCGATGCCATCCCTGATCAGGAATTAATTTTGGCCAAAAATGCCGAACAATTTATTGCGGCGGTGACGCAAGCGCTCGAGCACCCTGATCCTTCAATAGGACGCAAAGCCCGCGAGAAAGTCAACTTGACCTACGGCTGGACCAGCAATCTCGCCCGAGTCGAGTCAATACTCGAATCAAGCTCTTGCATGACGAATGAAAACGTTGATTTATCCAACGTTCATCTGGATGACCGCAAAATTCAGGTACAGGTGTGAACTTGAATAGTCCTCGCGTCGCACAGTCTAGTGTGCTAAAAGGCTTGATTATCGGCCTCGTATTACTAGCCCCCTTCATCGCCTATTTTGCTACCGCGCATTCGATTGTATTCATCTGGAATAGCTCCGAAACATTCGCGCACGGATACATTATCCTGCCTATCAGCCTTTGGCTGATCTGGCGTCGGCGGCACATCCTTGCGGAGTTGGCAATCGAACCTTACTGGCCGGCATTCGGTCTATTGGCGATTTGCGGATTCGCATGGCTTCTCGCAGAACTGGGGGACGTGCAAATCGTCAAGCAATATGCATTTGCCGCCATGTTGCCTATTTCTGCCCTGGCGATATTGGGAAAGCAAATCGCGCGGGCGATCGCATTCCCCTTGGCATTTATACTATTTGCGGTGCCGTTTGGCGATATCTTCATTGCCCCGCTGATCGACATTACCGCCAATTTCACGGTTGATGCGCTACGGGCCACCGGCATCCCGGTTTTGCGAGAAGGAAATAGCTTCTCAATACCAACTGGGAACTGGTCCGTGGTGGAGGCCTGCAGCGGCGTCCGGTATCTGATCTCATCGTTTACACTTGGATGCCTGTATGCCTATCTGACCTACCGTTCACCCTGGCGACGGGCGTTCTTCATACTGCTTTCGATTATTGTTCCGATCGGCGCCAACGGCGTGCGCGCCTATATGATCGTGATGATCGGTCACTTGAGCGGCATGAAATTGGCGGTGGGCTTCGACCACCTTATCTATGGCTGGATATTCTTTGGCCTAGTCATGTTCCTGCTATTTTGGCTGGGCAGTTTCTGGCGCGAAGAGCCGTACCAGACTGTCGCCGATCCCGCAGAAAAACGCCCCGAAGTACTCCGCCCCACATCGATTGAACGGTTAGGTATTGCCGCGCTTGGAATCTTGATCTGCGTCAGCATATGGCCGGCTTACGCGCGTTACCTCGAAGCTACCGAATTCAATCCGGCGTCTGCCCAACTATCCGGCTTCCAGGCAACATGGCCCGCGACAGCACCATTCTCTAGCTGGAAACCGGCATTTTCGCCCTCCAATGCGGAATTGCACCAATTTTATGAGCAGAACGGACACCCGGTTGGACTGTCTCTCCTCTACTACCGCAATCAACAGCACGGCGCCGAATTGATCAGTTCGAGCAATCTGCTGGTGCAGACCAAGGACCCGACGTTTCGTCGAATCGACGCGAATCTTCATAACGAAACCATCTTGAATCATGCAATGCCTTTGCGTGAAGCGAGCATCGCCAGTCCATCAGGGCATTTGCTTGTCTGGTATTGGTATTGGATAGACGGCAAGACCACCAGCAACGACTATGTTGGCAAAATATTGCAGGTCGAGCAGAAATTCCTGCACGGAAGCGACGATGGCGCAGCGGTGATGATATTCGCGCCCTACGATGAAAAGCCCGAAGAAGCGAGAATAGCGCTACACGATTTTCTGGTCGGCAACATGGCGCCGATCGATAACGTATTGGCCAGCAACAAGAAACAATGATGCCTGATTCTTCAATAACAGCGCCGCTTATTGTCCACCTGATCTATCGTCTGGATTTCGGTGGTCTGGAAACCTTGTTGGTCGAACGCATCAATCGCATGCCTGCCGAAAAATATCGTCACGCAATCATCTGCCTGACGGACTTCACCCAATTTTCAGAAAAGATCACCAAGCCGGATGTCGCTCTGTTTTCCTTGCATAAAAAGCCTGGACTGTCGCTTGGCACCCATGCGAAATTGTGGAAACTGCTGCGACAACTGAAACCGACCATCCTGCATACCTATAATCTCGCGACAATCGAATATGCGCCAGCAGCTTGCCTGGCCGGCGTGCCAATCCGCATCAACGGTGCGCATGGGCGCGATGCCGGTGACCCGCAAGGGCGAAATCGCAAACACAATCTGCTGCGCCGCCTGATGCTGCCCTGGTACGACTGCTGCTATGCCAACTCGGCCGATCTGCTGGCATGGAATCGCGCTGTGATCGGTGTGCCTGAACATAAAAGCCGCTTGCTGGTCAATGGCATCGATACAGAAAAGTTCCATCCGCGCGTGGCCGAAGAGCCAGGTCCGTTGACAAGTTTCGGTTTTGAGAGCATCGTCATCGGCACTGTCGGTCGGGTTCAGGACGTCAAGGATCACGCCACCCTGGTTGACGCTTTCATTCTGCTGCGCGAGCTGATTCCGTCAAAGCGCGCCAATCTGCGCCTGGCGATCATCGGCGACGGGCCGCTCTTGCCGGCGATTCGCGCCAAAGTCGCCAGCGCCGGTTTAACCGACATGGTGTGGCTGCCGGGCGCGCGCACCGATATTGCCGACATCTTGCGCAGTTTCACGATCTTCGCAATGTCATCGATTGCGGAAGGCACGCCCGGTTCCGCGCTGGAAGCGATGGCAAGCGGCCTGCCGGTAGTTGGTACCCGCGTCGGCGGCATACCGGAAGTGATAGAGGATGGCGTGACTGGCTGTGTGGTGCCGCCTTCGGATGCGATGGCCATGGCTGTTGCGCTGGAGCATTACATTGCCGAGCCAGAACGTGCGTTCCGCCACGGGGCAGCTGGCCGCGAACGGGTACAACGCAGATATAATATGGCAGGCATGATGGCTGCATACATGTCGCTCTACGACGCCTTGTGCGAACGTAAAATCAAACTCAGGAAACCTATCAAGCCATGTGTGGAATAGTCGGAATTTTTGATACGCGCGGCTCGCGCGAGATCGACCCGGAGTTGCTGAAGCGGATGAATGAAACGCAGCATCATCGCGGCCCGGATGAAGGCGACATCTATACCGAAGCGGGTGTGGGTTTCGGTCATCGCCGGTTGTCGATTATCGATCTCTCGACCGGCCAGCAACCACTATTCAACGAAGACCGCAGTGTCGTGATCGTTTTCAACGGCGAGATCTACAACTATCGGGAATTGATGGCGGAATTGCTGGAACTCGGCCACACCTTCCGTACCCGCAGCGACACCGAAGTCATCGTCCATGCCTGGGAGCAATGGGGTGAATCCTGCGTGGAACGGTTTCGCGGCATGTTCGCGTTCGCGCTGTGGGACCGCAATCAAAAGACTCTGTTCATGGCGCGCGACCGCCTCGGCATCAAACCGTTTTACTATGCGCTGCTGCCGAACGGCATGTTTATCTTCAGTTCCGAATTGAAAGCCTTGCGCGCCATTCCTGGCTTGCCACGGGCGATTGATCCGCGTGCCGTCGAAGACTATTTTGCCTACGGCTACGTGCCGGAGCCGAAGACCATTTACCAGGGTGCGCTGAAATTATCACCGGGCTACACCTTGACGTTGAAAGTCGGCGAAAGCCCAGCCGAGCCCAAACAATATTGGGATGTGCCATTCAAGCCACACGTAGCAATGACATCAAAAGATGCCGAAGGGGAATTGATTACCCGGTTGCGCGAAGCCGTCAATATTCGCCTGGTGTCTGAAGTGCCTCTGGGCGCGTTTCTTTCGGGTGGCGTCGATTCCAGCGCCATCGTGGCCATGATGGCGGGGTTGATGCACGAGCCTGTCAACACTTGTTCGATCGCCTTCAACGATCCGGCATTCGACGAGTCGAAATATGCGGCACAGGTCGCAGCGCAATATCAGACCCGGCATCACACCGAAACGGTCGACACCGACGATTACGGCCTGCTCGATACACTGGCCGGGTTGTACGACGAACCTTATGCCGATAGTTCGGCTATTCCAACCTACCGGGTCTGCCAATTGGCCAGGAAACGGGTGACTGTCGCACTCTCCGGGGACGGTGGCGATGAAAACCTGGCGGGCTATCGCCGCTATCGCTACGCCATGGCAGAAAATAGTGTGCGTTCCCGGCTGCCGTCGGGCTTGCGCAAACCCTTGTTTGGCACCCTTGGGAAATATTACCCCAAAGCCGATTGGGCGCCACGCATGTTCCGCGCTAAAACCACGTTCGAAGCGCTTTCGCGGGACTTGGTGGAAGGCTATTTTCATGGCGTCTCGATCATGCCGGATCGCATGCGCGAACGCCTGTTTTCGGCCAAATTCCAGTCTGACCTGCAGGGCTATCGCGCCATTGATGTCATGCGCGAACATGCCGATAAATCGCCAACCGATGCGCCGCTATCAATGATCCAGTACCTGGACATGAAAACCTATTTGCCGGGCGATATCCTGACCAAAGTCGATCGCGCCAGCATGGCGCACGCGCTGGAAGTGCGGGTGCCGCTCTTGGATCACAAACTGGTGGAATGGATTTCCGGCTTGCCTCCAGACATGAAATTGCAAGGCAACGAGGGTAAATACGTCTTCAAGAAAAGCTTGAAGCCATACCTGCCGGACGACATTTTGTACCGCAACAAGATGGGCTTCGCGGTGCCGCTGGCGGGCTGGTTTCGCGGCCCCCTGCGTGAGCGCGTGCGCGAAGCATTGCTCGGTTCGCAGTTAGCAGACACCGGCATCTTCAATCGGGAATTCCTGACAGAAATCGTCGAGCATCACCAGTCGGGCCGCCGCGATTACAGCGCGCCGATCTGGACGTTGCTGATGTTCGAGGCATTCCTGCGCAATGAATTGCAAGGCGCGTAGATATGTCCATTCCCAACATCCTTGCCTCCCAATCGCCATTGCAACCCGCATCGGATACGCCATTGCGCATCCTGCACCTGCTTGATCATTCGATCCCGCTGCATAGCGGCTATACGTTTCGCACCCGATCCATCCTGCAACAGCAGCGCGCGCTTGGCTGGGAAACACATCATCTGACGAGTCCAAAACAGGGTGATGGAAAAACAGCGTACGAGCAGATTGAGGACTTGTTGTTTTATCGCACCGCGCCTGGCACCGGACTGCTCTCGCGGATTCCTGCCTTGAAGCAATTGAACCTGATTGACCGCCTCGCTGCCCGTCTGCTGCAAGTCGCACGGGAGGTCAAACCTGACATCCTTCATGCTCACTCGCCGGCGTTGAATGCGATCGCCGCGTTGCGTGTCGGGCGCCGCCTCGGTATCCCGGTGGTCTACGAAATACGCGCATTCTGGGAGGATGCAGCAGTCGACCACGGTACCAGCCGCGAATGGGGATTGCGATATCGCCTGACGCGCGCAATGGAAACCTATGCACTCAAGCATGTCCATGCTGCCACCACAATCTGCGAAGGCTTGCGCACGGAAATCGTCGGTCGCGGCATCCCCTCCTCTAAAGTGACTGTAATTCCCAACGCGGTCAATATCGTCGATTTCAATGTCGACGAAACCCGTGATCAGGTACTCGCAAAGCGCATCGGCATCGACGGCAAACAAGTGCTGGGCTTCATTGGATCGTTCTACGCCTACGAGGGGCTAGACGTATTGTTACGCGCCCTGCCGCTCATGCTTGAAAAAAATCCGGAGATACGCGTGCTATTGGTCGGTGGCGGTCCGCAAGCGTCCGAGCTGGAGCAACTGGCACAGGAACTTGGCGTTTCCGACCACGTCATTTTTGTAGGACGTGTACCGCATGAAGAGGTGCAGCGTTACTATAATCTGATCGACGTGCTGGTTTACCCGCGCCTGAAAATGCGCCTTACCGATCTGGTCACTCCCCTCAAACCCCTGGAAGCGATGGCGCAGGGACGTCTTGTAGTTGCTTCCGATGTCGGCGGGCACCGCGAATTGATCGATGATGGCAAGACCGGTATCCTGTTCCAGGCAGGCAATGCGCACGCCCTTGCCGACCGAGTGTTGGCGCTGCTCGATGCACCGCAGCGCTGGCCGGCATTGCGCGAAGCGGGACGTGCCTTCGTCGAACACGAGCGAAGCTGGGTGGCAAGCGTATCTCGCTATCGAAGCGTCTATGCATCCGTGCTGAAAGCCCGCGGGTAATGAAACTTCTTACTTTCAGTACGCTATATCCGAACGCGGAAAGTCCAAATCACGGTATTTTTGTGGAGAATCGCTTACGTCATCTGGTCGCCAGCGGTGAAGTGGAGTCGCGCGTGGTTGCACCAGTACCTTGGTTTCCATCCAAAAGCCCACGCTTCGGGCGTTATGCGGGCTATGCCCGTGTTCCAGCGGAAGAAAAGCGCTTTAACATCAATGTAATCCACCCACGTTTTCCGCTTATCCCCAAGCTCGGCATGAGCATTTCACCGCTGCTGCTGGCCAACAGCGTCAAGAGTACCGTGGGCGACTTGCTCGACCAAGGGTATGACTTCGATCTGATCGACGCCCATTATTTTTATCCAGACGGCGTCGCTGCAGTGATACTTGGGCGCTACTTCAACAAACCGGTCGTGATTACGGCGCGCGGTTCGGATATCAGCCTGATCCCGAAGCATCGTGTCGCGCGCGCACTGATTCGCTGGGCTGCCGCCAAAGCGCAGGGGGTCATCACCGTCTGCAATGCACTGAAAACCGAAATGACGGAGCTTGGCGTCGACGGCGATAAAATCACACCGCTGCGTAATGGTGTCGACTTGCAACTGTTCCACCCATCCGATCGCAATGACATGCGCAAAACCCTGGGACTCGACAACTTTACGCTAGTCTCGGTTGGTCATCTCGTTCCGGTGAAAGGTCACCACTTGATTATCGGCGCCTTGCCATTGCTACCCGATGTCCGCTTGTTGATCATCGGCAGCGGTGTCGAGCGCGAGAAGCTGGAGACTCTGGCGAGGAATTTGAAGGTAAGCGAACGCGTGACATTCCTTGGCTCGCTACCGCAAACCGAGCTGGCGAAATTTTACTGCGCCGCCGATGCGCTGGTACTGGCTTCAAGCCGTGAAGGTTGGGCCAACGTATTACTGGAATCGATGGCGTGCGGCACGCCGGTAGTGGCAAGCAATGTGTGGGGCACACCCGAGGTAGTGGCTTCGTCCGATGCGGGAATATTGATGCGGGAGCGTAATGAGCAAGGCGTCGCCGATGCCGTCAACGCCCTGCGTGCGAATTACCCGGATCGTGTTGCGACGCGGCGCTACGCGGAAGGATTCAGCTGGGAAGAGACAACAGCAGGGCAACTGCGCTTGTTCAATGCGATCATGCAGCGCGAAACAACGCCGGGGTTGGCGTGCGCACAATGACGGCGAACGCAACCAGCCGGCGAGAAATACGTCACCGTCGCCATCCACAAATCGGGGATCTATTTTGCAGCAGCCTGCAGTCCGATAGTTATCTTCTGGAATTGTTCAAATCATGAGGGACATTTTCGTCACACTGGTTGTTTTTGGCTCGATCCCCTACATTTTCAAGAGACCGTATATCGGTATCATCATGTGGGTATGGATCAGTGTGATGAACCTGCATACGCAAGGATGGGGATTTGCGCGAACCTTCCCATTCGCCGCGGTTATTGCCGTTGCCACGCTGTTGAGCATGTTGGTCAGTTCTGGCAAGAAGAACTTGCCGATGACGCCAGTGACGCTCACCTTCATTGCATTCACCTTATGGATGAGTGTCACGGCGATCTTTGCCATTCATCCGGATCAGGTAAGCACGCAATGGATCAAGGTCTACAAGATCATGGGAATGACACTTGTCACCTTGATGTTGATAAAGGACCGGAGGCAAATCGAAACACTGATCTGGATGATCGTGATTTCACTTGGTTACTATGGAGTCAAAGGCGGAATTTTCACCATTCGCAGCGGCGGCAGCGATCGCGTATGGGGCCCGGAGGGAACCTTCATCGATGGCAATAATGAAATCGCCTTGGCCTTGATCATGGTCATCCCACTGATGTACTACCTGCACTCCATCACCAAGAACAAATGGGGTCGCCACGCGTTCATTGGATCAATATTGCTGTGCGCACTCGCTTCACTCGGGTCTTATTCGCGCGGTGCCGCAATTGCCATCGTTGCCATGGTTGTCTTCCTATGGCTCAAAAGCAAACACAAAATGAAGCTTGGCGTGCTGATCGTGATCGCCGCGCCGTTGATGCTGTTGCTGATGCCGACACAATGGTTCGACCGCATCGATACCATCAATACCTATCAGGACGACAGTTCTGCAATGGGCAGAATCAATGCCTGGCACATGGCGTTCAACCTCGCCGTGGATCGTCCCCTGATCGGCGGCGGTTTCGAGATTTACGACCCAGGTGTCTTCCTTCAATATGCCCCGAATCCCTATGACGTCCATGCGGCCCATAGTATTTACTTCCAGGTACTCGGCGAGCATGGGTTCGTCGGACTGTTTCTGTATTTAACACTAGGATTTCTCACCTGGCGCACCGGTAGCTGGATTATCCGCAATACGAGGCAGGATCCGAATTTGAAGTGGGCAACCGAACTCGCGACCATGCTGCAGGTGAGCCTATTGGGCTTCGCCGTCGGTGGGGCGTTTTTGAGCCTGGTCTATTTCGACGTACCTTATTATTTGATGGCCGCCATGGTTGCGCTCCGACTCCACGTAGAGAGTGAGTTAAAAGCCAGCAAGGTAGCCCCTGCGATCGGCGGTTCGACAATGCTCGGCCCCACTGAACGCATTGCCAAATCAAGGTCGGGTAAAATCGAAGTTAAATAAAATTAACGCAATGAAGCGACATTGAAGCAGTCGAATAGAAACTACATTCTTCATGCCACATCCTGGAACCCGAAATGCCGGTATTA
>Ga0207061_1094_pt1 | contig 24502 bp, 23 predicted proteins | sample Alteio_BWMinCont_31_FD_153275 | JGI IMG/M metagenome (GOLD analysis project Ga0207061, IMG submission 153275) | Enriched cells from forest soil in Barre Woods Harvard Forest LTER site, Petersham, Massachusetts, United States -... | ecosystem: Environmental > Terrestrial > Soil > Temperate forest >... | reverse complement strand
ACAGGAACTTCGGCATTGGCCTTCGCGTGAAGACCGGCATCGATGGAGGCAAAAAGCGCTTGCTCTTCCGCGAAGGCCGCGCGGCAGGAATCGCAGGACTCCAGATGCGCGCGCAATTCGCCCTGAGGCTCAACGCCGCTGGCGGCTTCGATTAACGCGCCTTTATCGTGTTCGCAGAAACACCCTGCCGGAAGTGCTGGTCCCCCGGGATCAGGAAATTTTGTTGGCTGCGTACGCCGAGCAGTGGAATCTTCACAAGCGCGCTCCGCTTGTCGCAAAAGATTCCGACGCGGCAATTTTGGCGCGATTGCAGATTGCTCCGATCCAAATTGACGAGCTTGGCGTCAAGCTCTTAGCGGAAGAGAAATGGAAATGAATTCCGCGGGAACAAGTCGTTCGGACACCATTCGTAGCACCCAGGAGGAATGAGATGAAGAAATTGTCCTATTTGCTTTTGCTCGGCGCGCTCTGCCTGCCCGCGCTTCAGCTTCGGGCTCAGGAAAAGCCCAAGACCGAGGAAAAGGCGAAAGTTCAAACTCCCATCAAGGTGCAGATTGTTTTTACCGAGCACGACGGTGACAAGAAGGTTTCCAGTATGCCGTACACCTTCACAGTGATTACCGATGAAAGGATGGGTGGGAACTACTCGACGAGCCTCCGGACGGGCATTCGTGTTCCCATAGAAACGGACGGAAAGGACCAGAAGACGACCTATCTGGATGTCGGATCGAGCATCGATTGCGGCATCAAGGCTGAGGACGATGGCCGCTATCATGTCTATCTGATTTTCGACCGTTCCGCCCTGTACCCCAATAAATCCTCAGAGGGGGAAAGGTTGGTCGCCGAACCGAATGGACTGCCGCTGGTCCGCCAGTTCAGGGCATCCGAGAACCTCATTCTCAAGGACGGACAAAGTTCAGAGAATCTCTTGTCCACAGATCCGCTCAACGGACACACGCTACGCGTCTCCGTCACCATCAACGTTCAGAAGTGACGCGTACGACTTCTAAGCCTTCGCAAGTATGGCTTCCAACGTAGCTGCCAGATCGTCGTTCTGGAAATGAAACCCAAGCTGCTGCAAACGTTGTGGCAGGACGCGCTGGCTGGACAACAGCAGCGCGTCGGTCATTTCACCTAGTGCCAGGCGCAGCGCAAACGCCGGAGCGGGGAAGAGTGCCGGTCGGTGCATGGCCCGTGCCAGCATCTTGGTGAACTCCAAGTTTTGGACCGCCTTCGGCGCGACTACATTTAGCGCACCGCGGATCGCCCGGTTCACTAACGCGTAGCGAAGAATTCCCACAACATCCTCCAACGCGATCCAGGACATCCACTGCTGCCCGTTGCCGATGCGGCCGCCAGCGCCAAACTTGAACGGCAGCAGCATCTTTGGCAGCGCGCCGCCATCACGAGCCAGAATAATTCCGAAGCGCGCGAGCACCACGCGAATCCCCAGCGCCTCGGCTTTCAATGCCTCGGCTTCCCACTCTCTTGTCAGGCCGGCAAGGAAATCAGAGCCCGGGTTGCTCTCTTCGGTCAAGGTTTCGTCGGCGCGATTCCCATAAATTCCAATCGCCGAGGCGGAAACGAGCACGCTCGGCCGTGCATTCATCTTCGCCAGCGCTTCCACCAGCGCCCGCGTCGAGTCGATGCGGCTTGTACGCAGCAGATTCTTCCGGGCCGTCGTCCACCTCCCATCCGCGATGGACGCACCGGCAAGATTCACGACCGCGTCCGGTCCTACACCGGCGCCGCCCAGTTCGCCCGTCGCCGGATTCCACGCGACATCAAATCCTGTTTTCGCATCCATCGTCGACAGGCTTTGCGGCCGCACCAGCCGGCACACCGTATGCCCCTCGCGCGCTAAGGTGCCGACGAGCGCGGTTCCCACCAGACCTGACGAGCCTGCGACCAGAATCTTCATTTCTTCCTCTTGGCGCTTTTCTGTTTTGTGAGCTCCAAGCACCAACCTCTTTCACGCTACGCAACCTGCACGCATCGGTCAAGCAGTTGGAAAGTTCAAATCTTTTCTTTCTGACGAAGAGATTGAATCTTCTGCTGTCAAGAACGGATCACTCTTGGCAAGTTTCCGGGATTGCACAGGCTCCCGACCGGGTCGGGACAGGTTCCGCCTGTGCTACTGGCCCCTTCGCGCCGCGCGGGTTACAATTCTTTTGTGCCATCAGTCTCCCAATCGATTCGCGTGAAAGTCCTCTTCTTCGGACGGCTGAAGGAAATTGCCGGTCGAGCCGAGGAGGTCATCGAAGCCGTCGACGGCTCGACGATCGAGCAGCTTTTCTCGCAATACGTCACGCGCCTTCCGGAACTGGCAAGATACCGCTCCTCTCTCGTGGCATCCCGCAATCAGGAATTCGCGGCCTGGGATACGGCGCTCCATTCCGGCGATGAAGTGGCGTTTCTCCCGCCCGTGAGCGGCGGTTGACGCACCCATGGCTACGCCTTTACACGAGGACATCTACCAGTTGGTGCGCGAGCCCATTAACATGGCCGAGCTCGCGCGGCACGTCCGCGCTCCTGAAGACGGCGCTACCGTCACCTTCGACGGTTTCGTTCGCGACCACTCTCACAATCGCCCTACTCATTACCTCGACTACGAAGCGTATGAATCGATGGCTCTGGCGAAGATGCGCGAAATTGGCGCCCAGCTCCACGAGAAATTCGCGATCCACCGGGTTGCCATGGTTCACCGCCTTGGCCGGCTGGAAATCGGGGAAACCAGTGTGTTCATTGCCGTCAGCGCCGCGCACCGCAACCCCGCTTTCGACGCCTGCCGCTTCGCCATTGATACTCTGAAGCGTACCGTGCCCATCTGGAAGAAGGAATATTTCGAGGATGGCGCGGTCTGGGCGGATGGCGAACTTCCTCCGGCCCCCGCGGCGACCTCGCGCGCGAAACCTGCATCTTAGCTTCCAATGCCGATGACACCCCTTCGCCCTTACTGGATCCCGCGCTTGGCCGTGATTGTTCTTCTTGCCGCCGGAGCCGCCATCCCGCAGGAGAAGCCCGACCGTCCGCCCTGGGCACAGAAGTCCAAGTCCGGCTCGGGTGCCAACTCGAATTCCGCTTCGAGCCCTAATTCCTCTGCATCGTCGCCGACGGGCGAGCCAGGAAAGATTGTTCAGCCTACGCCGGCGGGAGCAAAAGACGAGTCACAGGATGCGGCCGCGCAGCGCGGACGGATTCGCGTCAATGTCAATCTTGTCAACGTGCTCGTCAGTGTTCTTGACGAGAAAAACCGTCCCGCGCCGGACCTTCCACGCGAGGCTTTTCAGCTTTTTGAGGAAGGCGTCGAGCAGAAAATCGACATCTTCGAGCCCGAAACCTCGCAGCCCCTGGACCTCGCACTGATGATCGACGCCAGCATGAGCGCGCACAAGGAAATCATTTTCGAACAGGAGGCCGCCGCGCACTTTATTCGGCAGGTGCTGCGCCCGGGGGATCGCCTCTCGGTCTTCTCCTTCGATGAATACGTGCACCAGCGCGCCGCTTTTTCTGACGACGTTCCGACCTTGCAGGCTGCCGTTCGCAAGATTCCCGACGGCGCCGGCACTTCCATCTACGACGCTGTGATTCTTGGTTCGCGTGCGCTCGAACGCCGCGGGGACGACCGCCGCCGCGTGATCATCCTGGTCACCGACGCTGGTGAGACCACCAGCACTTATGATTTTGAGGCGGCACGCAAGGAAGCCGTGCGTGCCAACGCGTTGCTTTATACCATCGTCATCCGCCCGGTGAAAAACGAAAGTGGCCGAAACACCGCGGGCGAGCACGCCCTCTCAACGATGACGGACACTACCGGCGGCGCCATGTTCTATCCCGACACGGCGCAGGAGCTTGGAGCGATCTTCGATCGCATCGACCACGAGTTGCGCACGCAATACCGGCTTGCCTACTATCCGAATCCGCGCGGGCCCGCGAACACTTACCGCTCCATCGTGGTCACCGTTGCGCCCGCCAACTACCAGGTCCGTCACCGCAAGTCCTACCTCACAGGCCCGCAGTAGATCATTGTGCATCCGGGGGTTTGGCGTTGGCATTCCCGTTCAGGTAGCGGTCGAACCAGTAGAGCTGCCAGTTGAGGCTTTCGACGAGATGCTTGGGCTCGCCGCTGCGTGTGAGATTGTGATTCTCTCGAGGAAACAGGACGAGCTCCGAGGGAACGCCGTAATGTTGCAGCGCGCGAAACCACTGTTCGCCCTGCTCGATGGGAACGCGAAAATCCATGTCGGAGTGCAAGATCAGGGTTGGCGTGCGGACGTTGCGCGCGTATTTTAACGGCGATGCCTCCCAATACTGATCGAAGTCATCGAAGAGGATGCCCTTGAAATATTCTTCATGGCCGTAAGCGCCATCGCGCGTGCCTTCATCGCTAATGAAATTGGACACGGATCGGAGCGTGACCGCGGCTTTGAACCGGTTGGTATGCGAAACAATCCAATTGGTGAGATAGCCGCCGTAGCTTCCGCCGGTCACGCCTAGCTTGTCCGGATCAATCCACGGGTTCTGCTTCAAGACGGCATCCACTCCCGCCATGACGTCCTGATAATCCATGACGCCCCAGTTGTTGATTTCACCACGCTCGAATTTTTCGCCGTAGCCTGTGGAACCGCGGGGATTGCAGAAGAAAACCGCCCAGCCCTTGGCAGCATAGACCTGGAATTCGTGATACCAGTCCTCGCCAAACATGCCTTCCGGGCCGCCATGAATCACGAGCACCATGGGATATTTCTTGCCAGGCTGCCACCCGAACGGCTTGACAAAAAATCCTTCCACCGGCCAGCCATCGGAGCTTTTGTACTGCAGTCGTTCGACCGGTTGAAGTTCGATTTGCGCCCATAAACTGCCGTTCAGATGCGTCAACTGATGTTCCCCTTTGCCGTCGAGGTTCGCGACATAGAGGTCATCCAGGTGCTGGAAATCGTTAACGAGATACACCATCTTTCCAGCGCCGGCGTTTACATCGAAAGCGTGCACACCCCGCGGTCCGGAAGTCACCGCCGAAAAAGTATGCGCGGCTGGATCCACGCGAAAGATTTGGGTTTCCCCTTTTACACCGGCGGCAAAAAATGGCGAACCGCCGGCCGGCCAATGCAGTTCCGTAGGAATCAGGTCCAGGTCTTTCACCGCCAGCTGAGAAGCAGCGCCGCCGGAAGAATCCGCAATGTAAAGTTTGGGAAATTGGTGGCGCGACATTGCCTGGCCGGCGAAGAGAATCTTTTTGCCATCCGTCGACCACTGCGGACTTTCGTCGTTGAAGGCGTGATCGGAAATTTTCGTCAGCTCACCGCCGATTGCAGGAATGACCCAGACGTCGGTGTTTTCGCTGTCGTCATAGGCTTTTCCAGTGCGATCGGAAACAAAAGCAATGCGTGTGCCATCGGGCGACCACTGCGGATCGGTGTCGTTCCAGTCCTGGCCATCGGTGATTTGCTTGGCCTCGCCGCCCGGAACCGTAACGACCCACAAGTGCCGGCGCTTGTCGTCATACCATCCGGTGTCATTAAACTTGTATTGGATATGCGCATAGTGACGGACATCGCTCTTGCGATCCGCTGCGGCGATCCCATCGGTCGGACCGGAAGCACTGACAAGAACGATGCGGCCACCGTCGGGCGACCACTGAAAACTTTGTACGCTGTTCTTCAGCTTGGTAAGAGCAACGGCCTCGCCACCACTGGTCATGGGAAGCAGATAAATTTGCGCCTTGGCAGTTTCGACGGCCGCTGCATCCAAATTGCGTGTCGAAAGCATAGCCAGCGTCTTGCCGTCCGGGCTCCAACGCGGGGAGTTGGAAGTGAATCCTTCCGCGCTCAACCGGCGTGGCGGGGCGGAGCCATCCACGCGCACCAGCCAGACCGAGGATTCGCGGCGGTTTTTCTTTTGGTCGATAGTGGTCAGGACGTAAGTGGCCGCTTCGCCGTCGGGTGAGAGGTGAGGATCGCTGATAAATTGAAAGGAAAAATAATCTTCCGGAGTAATGCCGCGCTTAGTCTGTGCGTGCAACGGCGTGGCGGCGAGAGTCCAGAGCAGAATGCAGCCGACGATGCCAACTAAGTTGCAGAGTTTTCTCATGATGCCGGAAACTCTAGCATAAGAAGAAAAAACCTGCCGCACCCCGTTGTCTTGTAGTGGCCGGTCTTCGGACCGGTGCTTTCATAGCGGTGGCAGCTGCTCTAAAATTCAACGTATGTCTAAAAACTATCTTGAAGCCGCGGTGGAAATCGCGCAGGAATCCGGCAAGATCCTCGTCGAAGAATTGTCGCGCCCGCTGGATATTCGCTATAAAGGTGATGAAGTCGATCTGGTCACGCAAGCCGACAAGCGATCGGAAGAACGCATCGTCGCGCGGCTCACCAAATACTTTCCCGACCACGCTGTCGCTGCCGAGGAAGGCACCGGGAAGGAAACGTCTTCCGAATTTCGCTGGCACGTCGATCCGCTGGACGGCACCACCAACTTCGCCCATGGCTATCCTTGCTTCTGCGTTTCCATCGCGCTGGCCCAGCGCGACACACTTTTGGCTGCCGTGGTTTTTAATCCGTTCTATAGCGAACTCTTTACGGCCGCGCGCGGCGAAGGCGCGGCCTTCAACGGCAGAAGAATCCACGTTTCCAAAGTCGCTTCACTTTCCACCAGCCTGCTGTGCACGGGCTTTCCCGTGCGCAATCGCAAGGCCAGCCCGAATCTTCAGTATTACGGCGACTTTACCCAGCGCTCCCATGGGGTCCGGCGCGACGGTTCTGCCGCGCTGGATCTTGCCTGCGTGGCGATGGGCCGGTTTGACGCCTTCTGGGAATTTAACCTGCAAAAGTGGGATACCGCAGCGGGCGTTCTGCTCGTGGAAGAAGCGGGCGGCAGAGTCAGTGACTTCGAAGGGAAGCCCTATCAATTGGGCGGGCCGGTAGTCCTTGCAACCAACGGTCTGATTCACGAGGAGATGTGCCTGGTGGCCCGCGAAATCTCGCGCCGCTCTGCGTAGACGCTTTGGCCCTGAATTTGTTCATTGGACTTCCGCCCCTTTCGACGTAGAGTCGTCCCGTCGCGACCCGCAAGCTCTTGAAAAGATTTCTCTTTGCGCACTAATTCCGTCCTTATGCCGGACTTATGATTTTCTTATATTCCGAACGCTAGCATTCCGAGGCAACGAAACAGCATCCTGCGCCTGCCAAGGCCGCAGCACAAATCCATGGACAATCCGTTGCCGGCCTTTTCTGAGGAGAGAGAAATGCGCGCGTTCACACATAAAGGAAGAAACTTTCGCCTGTTTATGGCGGCAATGCTTTGCACCACTGCTATCCCCCTTCACTCGCTAGCTGATGACAAAGACTCCAAAAACTCACCTGCGAAGGCAGCGCCCGCAAAGCCCGATTCGCCGGCGCCGCTCACGGAGCGCGAACGCTGGATGCTGGACCGTATGGAGCAGCTCGAGAAGCGCGTGGCTGAACTTGAGGCGAAGAGTAATCCGTCCATGTCAACGCCGGAAGCAGCGCCAGTTACTCAGCCTGCCACTGAGGGTGCGGTGAATGCGCTGGCAGCTCCGGGTGCGTCAGGTGTTGTTTCCGCACCAACTGCTCCGGCAAACACAAACGCCATTCCGGCAAGTTCTGTGGTTGCATCGCTCGGAACGAAAACCGCGGAAAAAGGAAAGAGTGGAACGGAGAAGCCGCCTGTGGCGGAACCGTTCGCGTTTGCAGACTTCACCTGGTTGAACGGCAACGCGCGCACCAAAGAATCGCCCATGGATACGAAATTCTTTACGCCAGAGGTCCGGGCGGACATCTCGTATATCTACGACTTCAGCCATCCGAAAGACGACACGATCGGCGGGTCCAGCGAGGTGTTTCGTTCGAACGAAGTCCACGTGACGCAACTCGGCGTCGGAGGAGATTTTCACTTCGACAATGTTCGCGCGCGTTTAATGACGCAATTTGGTTTGTATTCGGAGACGACCCCGCGAAATGACGCCAGCCCTGCGCGCGGCCAGTGGAATCTTGCGGACGCGTACCGTTATGTTTCCGAAGCGTACGGTGGCTACCACTTCAACGTCCTGCATGGCGTGAACGTCGACGCGGGAATTTTCATGTCTTATATCGGATTATTCAGCTACTACAATTTTGACAACTGGGCGTATCAACCCTCCTACGTTTCTTCGAACACACCGTGGTTTTTCAATGGCGTGCGGGTGCAGATCTTCCCCACGGAACATTTGAAGATCGAGCCGTGGTTCACAAACGGATGGCAATCGTACGGGCGGTTCAACAACCGGCCGGGTTTCGGGATGCAAATCTTGTGGCGCCCCAATGGGTGGTTCTCGGTCCTGGGAAATGAGTATGCCTTGGGTGAAGATACCGCCGGGGTTCCCGGCCGAGTGCGGTATCACTCCGACGACAGCGTCGAAATAAAATATTATGACAAGCCCGACAATTTTCTTAGCAAGGCCGCGTTCTCATTGACTGGCGACATCGGATGTGAACACGGTGGAGGCGTAAGTTGCTTCACCAACAACGGACGAGGCGCGGCCCTGCACCCCAAGCAGGACTTCCTTGGGTACATGTTCTACAACCGCTTCTGGTTCAATCACGATAAATACGGACTGACACTGGGTGGCGGCAAAATCAACAATCCCGGGCGCTATTTGGTGCTGCTGCCGCCGATCAATGGAGCAACAGCTGCTTCAGGAACGCCATACTTTACGGAGAATCCCGGGGACCAGTTCAAGGCCTGGGACGCATCCGGGACGATCGACTGGATGCCCAGCCAATACATTACTTTCCGTTGGGAATTCGATCATCGCGCCGCGAATGTCCCGTACTGGACAGGGCCGGGCGGCATCACGCCTCCACTGGGGAACACATTTGGCGCGCCGGGAGCCCTGGTATGCAGCGACGGCAGCCTGGCGTCGGCCACGGGTTGCGGCGCGTTGGGAGTGTGGCAGCCGGACCTGAAGAAAATTGAGAACCGCATCAACCTGGCGATTCTCGTCAAATTCTGATCTCAGCGAAAAGCATTCGAATCGGTTCGCCCCGGAACTTGACTGGGATGCTTCCGGCCTCGCAGGAATGTGTCTTTCCATCAAGTTCTCGATACATTCTCGAAACTGTTCCATCCATATGCGACACGTCGTAGAATGCTGACCGCCGCGCTTTGCCGAGTTGCGGCATTTTGGCCAGGCGACGATGAAGAAAACCAGGGCACCCATAGAGCACGGAAATAAGCGTAAATCGAGACTGCGATCAAGCCGCAACGGTGACCGCTTCGCTGAGACTGCCGCATGCTTGGCGGAGATTGGAAGGTGTTTCTATTCGCGAGGCTGGGTCTTGGGAACGAGCGGAAACTTCAGCGCGGTTCTGTCGCGCGACCCGCTGCGGCTGGCTATTACTTCGACGGGATTGGACAAGGGCAGCCTCACGCCCGCCCAGTTTCTCGAGATGGACGAGCAGGCCAACGTGGTTCGCGGCGAAGGGCGGCCATCCGCGGAGGCGCTGCTGCATCCCGCCATTGTTCGCGGCGTGGATGCAGGCGCGGTTTTGCACACGCATTCCGTGTGGAGCACGGTTCTTTCCGGCACGCACGCTGCGCAGGGCGGGATCGCACTCGAAGGATTCGAAATGCTCAAGGGTCTCGAGGGCGTTCGAACGCACAAGCATCGCGAGTGGCTGCCGATCCTGGAGAATTCGCAGGACATGATGGAATTGGCTGACCGTGTTTCGGCTACGCTACGCGAATCGCCCGGCATTCATGGATTTCTTCTGCGAGGCCATGGGCTTTATACTTGGGGTGCGGGCTTGCGCGAAGCCAAGCGCCATATCGAGATTCTGGAGTTTCTGATGGAAGTGTTAGTTCGTTCGGGCGCTGCGCAATCGGCGTGATATCCACGCCGCTCGAACGGGGAGTCGATTGCCGTGGCGGTTCTGAACATTCCCGATGAAAAGCGTTTGCTGCGCGAACAAGGTGAAGTTCGCGACTACCTTGGAAGCATCGGCATTGAATACGAGCGGTGGCAGCTTCCCGCCGACCTTCCCATCGATGCTTCGGCAGAGCAAATCTTGACAGCGTTCAGCGGTCAAATTGAGGAACTCAAACGGCGTGGCGGGTTCGTAACTGCGGATGTGATAGATGTTAATTCGGATACGCCCGGGCTGGACGCGATGCTCGCGAAGTTCAACATCGAGCATACCCATGACGAAGACGAAGTGCGCTACATCATCGCTGGGCGCGGGCTGTTTCATATTCACCCGCAACAGGGTGCTGTTGTTGCCATCGAAGTGGAAGCAGGCGATTTGATTCGCGTACCGCGAGGCACGCTCCACTGGTTCGATCTTTGCGGAGACCGGCGCATTCGCGCTATCCGTTTGTTCCAGGATAAGTCCGGCTGGATGCCACACTACACGGGCAGCGGCGTGGATCGGAATTACGAACCGGTTTGCTGGGGGCCAAGGTACATTCCCCCCCAAACGGCGGCGAAGTAGCTCGCGTGTCTCCGATAGAGGCATCGCAAATCCGCGTTATTCTTCTCGACATTGAAGGTACGACGACCCCGATTGATTTCGTTTATAAGACACTTTTTCCTTACGCAAGCCGCAAGCTGGAATCCTTTCTGCGTGAGCGCGCGCAGGAAACCGAAATCGAAGCGATCCTTCAGGAATTGTACGAGCAACACAAAGAAGATGAACGCAACGGCCTGCAACCGCCGGCCTTGCCCGACGAAACCGCAGAGGTGCGGCTGCAATCGATCGTGGCATACAGCCAATGGTTGATCGCAAACGACAGCAAGTGCACGCCGCTCAAGTCACTGCAGGGAAAAATATGGCAGCGGGGATTCACGAACGGAGAATTGCGCGGTCAGGTATTTCCGGATGTGCCTACGGCTTTCGAACGATGGCGACGGCAAAAAAGGACTATTTGCATCTATTCGTCCGGAAGCGTGCAGGCACAACAGAATCTCTTCCGTACCACAGCCTATGGGGATCTTGCTTCCTGCATCGCGGTGTTTTTTGACACGCGCGTCGGGCCCAAGACCGACGAAGAAAGCTATAAGAAAATAACCGCTTCATTCTCCCACGCGCCAAACCAATTCTTGTTTATCTCTGACGTGGCGAAAGAAATCGAAGCCGCGCAGGCCGCAGGCATGCAGGCGATCCTTTGCGACCGCGAACCTCGAACGGCCTCCTCACCGAACACCGATGAGCTGATTCACACATTTGACGGTGTTCCGCCGGACTAGCTTACTTGCCCCGCCACTCGGCGTAGAGCTTGGAGATGGCTGGACCGATGGTGAACCCCCAGGCATAAATTGGAAAATTCTTGAATTTGTCAGGAACGGTGTAGCGGTGCTGTGCTTCTTCCACTGGAACTCCCGCTTTGTACATCTTTTCCGTTTGGCCGGCGATGTCATCGAAGACTTCGCGGAGAGCGGCAATCCCTTCCTGACCGCAAATCTGCCCGTGGCCGGGCACGAACAGGGTATCTTTATCGAGCGCGGCAAATTTCTTCAGGGTTTCGCGCCAGCCGGAAATCGTTGCTTTTTCGTCAAAGCAGACGGGATACCAGCCGCTGAACAAGAGGTCGCCGGTGTACACCACGTTTTGATCGGGAACGCGCACCACCATGTCGGTGCCCGAATGTCCCGGGTATGACTCAACCACTGCTGTCAGACCACCTAGATCAACCGGTAAAGGTAGCTTCGCTGGATCAATTGGATGGTTTGGCAGCCCCAGTACGCTAGCATTGGCAATGGCAAATAGTCCGGTCAGTGCGTTGAGATCACTCTGCGCGTGGGCCCGTTCCGTATCTGATTTTGCGTCCTTGATGCGCTTTTCGGCTGGCCCGAGTACTGCTTCCTTATCCGCTCCTTGCAGCGGCGCGTAATTATCGACGATTCGTTTGGCCGCCGCTGCGTGTGCCCAGAGCTGTACACCATTCGCGCCGTAAAATGAATTTCCCATGGAATGATCAAAATGGTAGTGGGTGTCCAGGGCGGCCTTTACGGGCACCTGGCTCACCATGCGCAAGGCGTCCATTTGGAAAGAAGCGCCCGCTGGCTGGGTGAACCCTTCGATCAGGAGAGCCGAGTCCTTTCCGACGAGGAACCCGCCATTGCAAATCGTCTGCAGGCCCTTCGAGCCGTCGGAGATGGTGGCGTATAATCCGTTGCCAACCTTTCGAACAGACGCGAATCCCTTGTCCACGAGCGGTGTTTGCGACACGCGGGAGTCGAGGGCCAATTCCGCCGCGAGCGCGGGTAAGGGAATGAGTTTCGCGACGGCATAAAACGCTCCAAAGCATGATGTTTTGGCCAGGAAACTTCTGCGGGAAAACAGTGGCGCGTTGTCCGTTTCGCGGTCGCGGCTAAAAACGTCGATCATGGTCCCTCCTATGATGAAATCTAAGTGGGATGACCACTTCCGGAGGGGATTTATTCTAACAGACATGCGATTCTGGGGGGCAATCTCCTGTTTCAAAACGCATCTTGCGAAACTTCCGCCCCTCCGCTAGCGTATGAAACTACATGGATCTGGCCACTGAACGTCCCCGCCTTCCCGCCCTCACATCGTTGCGTTTTTTCGCGGCGTTTCACGTGGTCATTTTTCACCTGCAGGCGATGCAAGTTTTCCTCGGGCCCGCGTGGTTCCAGAAGCTTTCTTCCATCGGTTATGTGGGGGTCAGCTTCTTTTTTGTGCTGTCCGGTTTCATTCTGGTGTACACCTATGCCGGCAGGACACTGAACCTGAAGGAGTTCTGGCGCGCCCGCTTTGCCCGGATCTATCCCGCATACGCTTTTTCCCTGCTGATTACTGCTCCCTGGTTTTTTTACGCGATTCTGAAGTTCGACGTGCCTTTTTTCGCCTGGCCCAAGGCGCACCTGAAGATAGCCTCCACGCTGGTCCTCACGCTCCTCCAGGCGTGGATTCCCCAAGCCGCTCTGACCTGGAACCCTGTGGCCTGGAGTCTGTCCGTCGAAGCCTTTTTTTACCTGCTCTTCCCATTTCTAATTCTGATTCTCCGGCGCCGCTCTCAGAGCCAGTTGTTCATCATCGCTGCGGCCTCCTGGCTGACCAGCCTGGCACTTTCGACCGCCTACGTCTCTCTGAACCCGGACGGCCTTTCCACCATCAATGCCGATGTGCTGGGAGCGTTCTGGTTGAATGCTCTCAAATTTCACCCTCTTGCCCGCCTGCCGGAATTCCTGCTTGGCATGGCCTGCGGTTTACTTTTCCTGAGTTCGCGCCGCGAGAACAAATTTGCTCTGCCACTTGTACTCTTCGGCCTTGCCGGAGTTGGCGCGGTCGTCTTTTTCAGCGCCGCTATCCCCTATCCTGTCCTGCACACCGCTTTGCTCGCTCCAGCGTTTGCCGCAATTGTCTATGGTTTTGCTCTGCGGCCGCGCTGGGGTGCCGTCCTGGAGAGCCGTCTTCTGGTCCTTTGTGGCGACGCGAGCTACAGCCTCTACCTGTTACACTCCATGATCATTGGCATGTTTTTTCATACGGCCACCGGACAGTTGCGCTACAACAACTTTACCGGCGTGGTAGTCTTTACCGTCCTAACGGTGGGCATTTGCGCGCTCGTTTATCGCTTTATCGAAGAACCCGCGCGCCGCAAACTCAATCCGCGGCGCAAACAGCAGCTGGGCCAGGTTGAGCCGCAGCCGCCGCCGCAAGCCGTTCCTGCTTAGTGCCGCCCTCAACACCAGCTTGTCATTCAAAACACGCAAAGCCTGAGTTTCATTGGTACCCCACTCCTCCCTTCCGTACTATGGAAGCTGTCGGCAGCAACCCCTTCTGGACGAACCCTTGCTGCACTTTGTAACTCTTGAAGGGAGGCATTCCAAGATGCTCAGAGTAGCGAGTGCGGTGGTATTGGGAATCGGACTGGTGATGGTTCCCTCGTGGCCAGGGCAGCAGCAAAGCAGGCAGGACGCGTGCATTCAGCGCTGCGTCACCAACGCCGGAGATCCCGAAATGGACCGGCAGGAAATCGTCAGCCTTGAAAAAGAAGCCGCCCACGCCATCCAACTGAACGATGGAAGCTTCTTCCGGCGCATCTATAGCGATGAGTTCACCGGCACACTTTCCCACGGCCAGCAGGTCAACAAAGTGCAGTGGATCCAGGCGATCGAATCGCCATCAGTCAAACGGGAATCGTTCACCGCATCCGATATTAAAGTCCGCATCTTTGAAAACACTGCGATTGTCACTTGCCTTTGGTCATCGCGTTTTGTGGTCAGGGGTCAAATGCTCAGCTCGCAGCTTCGCGCCATACATGTCTACGTGAACACAACCAGCGGCTGGCGCGTATTTTCCGGCCAATCAACCAATCTGCCCCCGGACGTGCAACAACCGCTGTAGTTTTGCCGATTCCAGCGCGCGCTTTGCGTTGACGCTTCAAGAAGCGGGTGCTACGCTCGCCACTCGCTTTCCAAACGCATGCGCGCCGTCGACCTGATCCGCAAAAAACGCGATTCCGGGGAACTCTCCCGCGAGGAGATCAACTTCCTCGTTTCCGGCTACACCCGCAATGAAATCCCTGATTACCAGATGGCGGCGTGGCTGATGGCCGTGTGGATCAGGGGAATGAATCGCGCCGAGATCGCCGCACTAACGGAAGTGATGCTCCACTCCGGAGAGGTCGTCAATCATTCCGATATTCCCGGCAAAAAAGTGGATAAACACTCCACGGGAGGCATTGGCGATAAGACTTCGCTGATTCTCGCCCCGATTGTCGCCGCGGGCGGGCTTACTGTGCCGATGATCAGCGGGCGCGGATTGGGTCACACCGGGGGCACGCTTGACAAGCTCGAAGCCATCCCCGGCTTCAACGTGAATCTCTCGCTAGAAGAATTCCGCAAGGTGCTCCGCGAGTGCGGCATGGGCTTGATTGGGCAAACTGCGGAGATCGCGCCTGCCGACAAGAAAATCTACGCGTTGCGTGACGTAACCTCGACCGTCGAGAATATCGGCCTGATCTGCGCTTCGATCATGAGCAAGAAACTTGCCGAGGGCATTGACGCGCTGGTTCTTGATGTGAAAACCGGCTCCGGCGCGTTCATGAAAAAAGAAGAAGACTCGGTTCGCCTCGCTGAAGTGATGGTGGAAACCGGCAAGCGCATGGACAAGAAAGTTGTGGCGCTGATTACGGATATGGATCAGCCGCTGGGGCGGATGGCCGGCCATTCGAACGAAGTGATTGAGTCCATCGAAGTGCTCAAGGGCGGCGGCCCCGCGGATCTGCGCGAACTCAGCATCGAACTCTCCGCATGGATGTTCTATCTCGGGGAAAAAACGAAGAACGTGGACGAGGGCCGGCGGCTCGCCGAATCCATGATCGCCTCTGGAAAGGCACTCGAAAAACTGCGGCAAGGAATTCGCTTGCAAGGTGGCGATGAGCGAGTGATTGATGAACCAGAGCGGCTGCCGGGAGCGCGCTCCCACGTTGATGTTTCAAGTGCGGCCAGCGGCTTTATCACGGGCACCAATTGCGAGCAATTTGGAATCGCACTGGCCATGCTCGGCGGAGGACGGGAGAAAAAGGAAGACAAGATCGATCCCGGAGTGGGCCTCGAATTCCACAAACGTGTAGGCGATCGTGTGGAAAAAGGCGAACGGCTGGCCACCATTCACTACAATAGCGTCGCCAAACTCGCCGAGGCGAAGTCGCTCATCGCCGACAGCTATCAAATTGGTGGGGGCGCACCTCCCGAAAAACGGCCGCTCATTCGCCGAATCCTCAGTGACTGAACCCTCGAATCTGTGAAGTTCCGCGTATAATGCCCCAAACCATGCCCCTTGCTTCAGGAACACATCTCGGTCCGTACGAAATCCAGAGCCCTCTGGGCGCTGGCGGTATGGGCGAAGTGTATCGCGCGCGAGACACGCGGCTGAACCGCACCGTGGCAATCAAGATTCTGCCTGCGCAGCTTTCGAATGATCCGGTTCGCAAGCAGCGGTTCGAGCGCGAGGCGAAGACGATTTCCAGCCTGAATCATCCGAACATTTGCGTGTTGCACGATATCGGCCATCAGAATGGCATCGACTATCTGGTGATGGAGTGTGTGGAAGGTGAGACGCTGGCAAAGCGCCTCGAAAAAGGTCCCATGCCACTGGACCAAGTCCTCAAGTTTGGCGCGCAAGTCGCGAATGGGCTCGACAAAGCGCACCGCAGCGGCGTGGTCCATCGCGACCTGAAGCCCGGGAACATCATGCTCACGCCGGCCGGCGCCAAGCTGCTGGACTTTGGCCTGGCCAAGCCGGCCGCACCGCTGACGACCGGCGCCACCCTCACTGCAGCTGCCACGCCGACCACGCCCGTAACGCAGGAGGGGACGATCGTCGGCACGTTCCAGTACATGTCGCCGGAGCAGATCGAAGGCAAAGAACTGGACGGGCGGAGCGACATTTTTTCGCTGGGCGCGGTTCTTTACGAAATGCTGACGGGCCGGCGCGCGTTCGATGGCAAGAGCCAACTGAGTGTGGCGTCAGCGATCCTTGAAAAGGAACCCGCCCCGATCAGCACGGTTAAGCCGATGACTCCCCCGGCGCTTGACCATGCTATTCGGCGCTGCCTCGCAAAAGACCCGGAAGAGCGCTGGCAAACCGCGCGCGACATCGCCATCGAACTGAAGTGGATCGCTGAATCCGGCTCGCAGTCGGGTGCACCAGCTCCAAACCAGGAACGCAGCCGCAAAACCGAGCGACTGCTGCTGGCCGCCTTAGCCGTGACCGCTGTGATTGCCCTCGTCCTCGGAGTTCTCTATGTTAAGCGCCCGGCCGCTGAGACCCCCGTCACCCGCACCTACGTTAAGTCAGAAGAGGGTGCGGGTTTCATTTTCTCCGGAGACCAGAAGGGTTTCGCCATCTCTCCCGATGGTCGGAATCTCGCCTATGTAGCCTCGACCCCATCTCCCGATTCAAAATCCGCTCTCTGGCTTCGTGCCATGGATTCTCTTCGTGCTCGAATGCTCCCGGGAACAGAAGCCGCCGGATTTCCTTTCTGGTCTCCCGACGGCAGGTACATTGCCTTTTTTGCGGGCGGCAAGCTGAAGAAAATTGATACCCAAGGTGGCCCGCCCTCCACTATCTGCGATGCCCCGGATGGGCGCGGCGGCTCTTGGAATCGGCAGGGCGACATTATTTTCACGCCGACTGTCAATTCTCCCATCTACCGCGTATCCGCTTCCGGGGGCTCCATGTCCCAGCTCACCACTCAGAATTCTTCCAACAATGAAACCACCCACCGCTGGCCCTCGTTCCTGCCCGACGGGCGCCACTTTATTTTTTTGGCCGGAAGCACATTCACTCCCAGCGAGAGCGCCACCAACTCGATCATGCTCGGTTCTCTCGATTCCAAGGAGACCAAGCTCCTTTTTCATACTCACTATCAGGCCGAGTACGCCTCCGGGCATATGCTCTTCTTGCGCCAATCCTCCCTGATGGCGCAACCCTTCGACCCAAAACGTTTCGAGCTCTCAGGAGAAGCTGTCCCTATTGCCGAACAAGTGCTGCAGGATTCCAGCATTGCCCACGCCTGGTTTTCCCCTTCCGCAAACGGCCTGCTTTTCTACGCCGAGGGCGTGGCCAAGAATCGCCAGCTGGTTTGGTTCGATCGCAACGGAAAGCAAATCGGAACGGTCTCGGGAGATGACGCCTACGCAGGCATCGGCCTATCGCGAGATGGAAGAAAACTTGTCTACTATCTCGATGGAACCGGCTTTGACGTTTGGAGTTTCGATATCGCGCGTGGCGTGAAGATCCCTCTGACCTTCGGCGCATCTTCCGGACAGGGAAACCTCTATCCCGTGTGGTCCCCTGACAGTAACTACGTTGCCTACGTCTCCTATCGCGACGGTAAATACGGCCTCTACCAGAAGTCTGCCGACGGCTCAGGCGGCGAAACGCTTCTTCTGGAGGGCACCGACCACTTTCGAGTCCCAACCTCCTGGTCTACAGACGGGAAATTCCTTCTCTATCACGAAGGCGTCTCCGGAGGTACGTACGCCAATGGGGTCCCAGGAGGCTGGTCTATATGGCTCCTGCCCCTCTTTGGCGACCACAAGGCTTACCCGTTCATCCAATCGAGCTTTAGCGCCCGCGAAGCGAGTTTCTCTCCCGACGGAAAGTGGCTGGCTTACTGCTCGAATGAGTCGGGCGAGTATCGCGTCTACGTCGTCCCCTTTCCTGGGCCGGGCGGAAAATGGCAAGTTTCCCTTGGCGACGGACGCGGCCCGCTCTGGCGCCGCGACGGCAAGGAGATTTTCTATCTTTCCGCGGACAACAAACTGATGGCCGTAAATGTGGAAACTTCAGGCGGCAGTTTTGCGGCTGGGGGAGCGCATGTGCTTTTTGACTCCCACTCTTATGGCGTTTTCGGCCGTTACGATGCCAGCGCGGATGGGCAGCGCTTCGTGGTTGTCTACGAAGGAAACCGGCCCTCGACAACGCTCACCACCGTTGTCAACTGGACCGCTGAGCTGAAAAAGAAATGACGGCAGTGTCGTTTGAGTTGCGCCTCGTGCGCCAAGAAGGAGAATGAATGGGAAGATTCACAGGAGTGCTCGGCATGGCCGTGATTCTGGCGCTGGCGTGGCTATTCTCCACCAATCGTCGCGCGATCAAGCTCAAGACCATTGCCTGGGGCCTCGGGCTCCAGTTGGCGCTGGGTTTTTTCGTGCTCCGATCTGGTGTGGGAAGTTCGGTGTTTGGTTTCTTGGGCGCCGGCGCAAACAAACTGTTGAGCTTTTCCTACGCGGGCTCTGCGTTCGTGTTCGGCGACATTGGACTGCCGAAGGAACTCTCCCGGCTGGGCTTTTCGTTCGCCTTCCAGGTCCTTCCCACGATCATCTTCATAGCCGCCTTTTTTGCCGTGCTCTATCACATTGGGGTAATGCAGCTGATTATCCGTGCCGCGGCGTGGATCATGACGCGTGTGATGGGCGCCAGCGGCGCGGAATCCCTCAACGTGGCCGCAAGCATCTTTATGGGACAGACCGAAGCCCCGCTCACCATCCGGCCTTTTCTCCCAAAACTCACCAAATCAGAACTGATGGTCGTCATGACCAGCGGGATGGCGCACATCTCCGGCGGCATGATGGCCGGATATATCCAAGTGGGTGGCGCCGATCCCAAAAACCTTCTGACCGCCGTCATTATGACCGCGCCGGGAACGCTGCTCATGGCCAAGATGCTCGTCCCGGAAACTGAGGAACCTCTTACCGCGGGCCGCGTGGAAATGCCACCCATGGAAAAAGAGACCAATCTTCTGGGTGCCATAGCCCGGGGCACCACGGACGGCTTGCATCTGGCGCTCAATGTCGGCGCCATGTTGATTACGTTCATCGCCTTGCTCGCGCTGCTCAACGCCATCATGGGTGGCGTCCACAACTGGCCGCACATGGCTTGGTTCCCGGAGAGTCTGCAGACCGTTTTCGGCTGGATCTTCGCTCCGGTGGCTTGGCTGATTGGTGTGCCGTGGGGCGAAGCAGCAAAGATTGGCAACCTCCTCGGGACGCGCATGGTCATCAATGAATTCGTCGCTTTTGGCCAGCTTGGCACGATGAGGGGAGCGCTCGATCCGCGCACTTTTACGATTGCCACTTTCGCTCTATGCGGCTTTGCCAACTTCAGCTCCATCGGCATTCAGATTGGCGGCATCGGCGCGCTCGCCCCGGAGCAGCGCGGCCAGCTGGCGAAATTCGGGATCCGCGCCATGCTTGCCGGTACGATGGCAAACTTAATGTCCGCTTCCATTGTAGGGATCCTTTCGTGAGCGGAAAAAAAAGCGCCAAGACCAGAACTCCGAAAAGAATCACGTCTTCAACTGGCGGTCCTTCGGACGGCGAATTCGAACGCGCAGGGGAAGCAGCTGACTTCATTCTTTCTCAAACTTCACTCCAGCCTCGGATCGCGCTGGTTTTGGGCTCGGGTCTTGGCGGATTTGCCGATGAATTTGATGGCGCTACTAAGATTCCGTACGCGGAGATTCCCCACTTCCCACGATCCACGGCCATCGGCCACGCGGGAAACCTCGTCATCGGAAACGTCGGCGCGATCGCTGTCGCAGGCATGCAAGGCCGTGTCCATCTCTATGAAGGCTATTCTGTAAAGGATGTGTCTTTTCCGATCCGCGTTTTTGCCCGGATTGGTGTGAAGGCCGTCATCCTGACGAATGCGGCGGGTGGGATCAAACGCGAGTTCGGGCAGGGCCGGTTGATCGTGATCAGCGATCACATCAATTTGCAGGGTGTAAATCCTCTGTCTGGCCCGAATGACGACCGTTTTGGCCTGCGTTTTCCGGACCTAACCGTTGCATACGATCGCAGATTTCGCGCCATGGCGGTTGGCGAAGGCAACCGTCTGGGGATCGGCATGTACGAAGGCGTGTACGCGGCACTTGCTGGGCCGAGTTACGAGACTCCGGCCGAAATACGTTACCTGCGCGCGATTGGCGCCGACCTCGTCGGGATGTCCACGGTTCCGGAAGTGATCGCCGCACGGCACAGTGGTATGCGCGTTCTTGGGATTTCCTGCGTGACGAACGCCGCGGCGGGCATTCTCGACCAGCCGCTCAACCATATTGAAGTACTGGAGACCGCGGAGCGCGTGAAAGGCCAGTTCATCGCCTTGCTGAAGGCGGTAATTCCCAAAATCGCCGAAGCCATCGAGTAACAATGCCTACGGAGGGCGGGGGAGGCATGAGCGTGAGTGAACATGAAAGCCTGATTTCGGCCGCAAGGCAAGCGAGAGAAAACGCGCACGCGCCGTACTCCAATTTTCGCGTGGGCGCCGCGCTGCGCGCCACCTCAGGCAGGATTTTTGGCGGCTGCAACGTCGAGAACGCCACCTACGGCCTTACGGTGTGCGCCGAGCGCGTGGCCATCTTTAAAGCCATCAGCGAAGGAGAGCGCGGCTTCGACGCCATCTCCGTGGTTACAGACACCGATACTTTGACGCCACCCTGCGGGGGCCTGCCGTCAGCTCATTTGGGAGTTTTGCGGAGATGTTCCGGTCGTGATGGCCAACTTGAAGGGCAAAATCGAAGTAATCCAGATGGGGCAACTCTTCCCGAGGCCGTTCGATTCTTCGCATCTCTAGGCAAGAAACTGGACGCTCGGAATCCAGAATGATCAGCGTTTCGATCTTGCAGCATAGGCCACGCCACAACGATAGCTTCTTTCCTCTTTGAGTTCGATGACATGGACGATTTGCGCGCGAACAAAGATATTCTGGGTGCCCGGCGAGTACGGAGCGGCGACTTCGATCTCGGCATTTACCGTGTAAGCCTTACGGCTCTTGAAACGAAGGCCACCTCGTGAGATGTCTTCGCAACTGACGACGTCATCTCCGAAGGCAAAGCTTCGGACACACGCCTTAAAGCTTACTGCCGTTCGAACGTGTTTGCGCCGGTTCTCCGAGCGAACCGCCGGTTTTGCTTCCGCGACTGCCACCGTCGCCGTTTCCGTTTCTTCTTCGGCAAGCAACGGCGCAGAAACCTGCTTGCGCTCGACCGCTACCGGAGCCGGGACTGGAACCGGATCAACGTCTAAGCGTTCCGTGGCCCTTTTCCAAAACGTGGACGACCCGCACTGCTTGCAATACCGCACAATGCCTTCGTTGACGTGGTAGACGTCCGATTCCAGGTCGCTGTGCTCGACCGTCTCGCGCGCCTCGCAGCTACTGCACTCCAGCAACGCCACGCTTGCTTTTTTGTCAATCTCCGAAGGTACAGGAAACTTGATGCCCCAGAAGTTGACCGCGGAGTCCATAAAAGCGACGCCATAGGTATAAATGTCGGACTCGCATCCGAGCTGCCCCACGACGCGCACTTCCGCTTCTTTGTTGGTATCCAGGCGGCGAAGGATCAATTCCTGCTCGGCGGATAGTTTATAGGTCGAAACGATGCCCGCGCCGTGCCGGCTGAGTAAAACTGTCTTAGTTTCTTCGGAAAAAACTTTCCCTTCGATGTCACTTCCGGTCAGCAGAATGCTGATCTCCTTCGGAATTCGAGTACTTCGGCGCACACCGTCTGCCGGCATTCTGTACACCCGCTAAGAGAGGAAAGTCTTAAAAGATGGTACTTGGAACAGTTCCTGCCCGTCACTGGTTTTGTGGGGCTTTGATACGGGAAAAGCACGGCCAAGTTGAGACGCTCGCGGCAGGAGAATATGAAAAAGGAGGCTTATTCCTGCGTTCCAGCGAACCCGCTTGGATGGTCCATTTTTCAGGCGCGGCCGCGATGAAATGGGGATAGAATCCTTTGCAGTGGTTAGAAAGACCAGAACCATGGATCTAGAGAAGCGCCGAGCTCCCCGATACCCATTTATAGCTTCCGCCGAAGTTCGCACGGAAAACACGGGCGCCCGGCTCGCCGCGCGCATCAGTGATATCAGCTCCACGGGATGCTATGTGGACACCATAAATCCTTTAGCGGGTGGGACTTCCGTGCGTTTGAAGATTCACACCGAAACGCAAGTTTTCGAGGCGCCGGCGACAGTCGTCTATGCCCATACCCATCTCGGGATGGGGCTCAAGTTCGGCGAACTTCCGGCGAATTCCTGGACCGTACTGCAAACCTGGCTGCCGGCACCAGTCTAAACGCAGAGAACTCCTTAACCCCTGTCATGTGCCGGGTCTCCTAAACCTTTGGGAAAAACTCGTTGCACTCACTCCGCAACAAGGGCGTATTATAGGCAAGTCGTTCCCGCCCTGACACCCAGCCTCCCGTTACATGCACCTACAGGGGTGTCTTATGCAGACTCTGGCACACCGGTCGGAAGAACGCCTCCCTCTGGCAATACGAGTGGACCTCTGCAGCCTGGATATGCGCCATCGTGCACACGAAGGCATCACGGAAAACGTCAGTGGCCATGGAGTCCGCGTCCTCGCGAGTCAGCCCTGTAAACCGAAGGAACGGCTAAACCTCCGTTCTCTTCGGGGTGATTTTCGAGCCAGAGCACGGGTCGTTTATTGTGTGCCCGTTGGATCCTCTGCGTATGCGATCGGACTGCAACTCGTTGCTACGGCAGGGCATTGGAAATAGCTAAGCAAGCAAACTTTTCTCTCGCCTTAGTGGATTGTGTCCCGGAACGGGGGAATCAGCGGGAAAGGGCAAGTAGGGATTCGTTCAGCTTATTGAGGTCCGAGTCGAGCCGGTAGTACCCGGGGCGCCACCTCGAAGTAATCTCGTCTGGGCGGAAGCTGATCACGGCAAAATCGTCTGCCCCGTCATTGCCATTCGCCAACTGGGGAAACTCCTGGCCAACGTAGGTGGCTGGATATTGGCTGACCACGCGGTCGCACTCATTTACGGAAAGAACCGCTCGAAGCATCCCTTGGTTTTTTGCGTGAGGTTGGCAAAAATAAAGGTTTGGCATACGTGAAAATCATCGGCGAACGGCGGGAAAACTTGAATAGTACTTTGGGACAACTACCCTTGCGGGACAGCGAAGGGCGTACGAAAAGAAGCGGAAGCCGCTTTGGAACTGGCTTTATTCCAATAACTTATGCGTGCTACCCCGCTTTCTTCGAAGTTGCGAAACGATAACCAAAGAGAACAGCTCCCAAAGAAAACCACACTCCGGCCATCTTCCGGCCGCGTCTAGGGCCGCAGCATCTCCATTGCTGTCAGTGCATATACGCCGGCGCAGTCAATCATCGTTCGCAGGTCGATATATTCCTTCGGGCCGTGCGCCACCGACAGCAAACCGGGGCCATAGGCGTACGCGGGGATGCCTTTCGCGGCATAGAAGCGGATCTCCAGCAGGCCGGGGCACATTTCAAACTGTGCTGCTTCGCCCGTCACGCGTTTTATGCTGCCAGCGAGCGCTCTCCCCAGGGTATCGTCTTCGCGGCAAGCGGCAGATTGCCCCTCTTGCAGGATTTCCCAACCCAGAGGAATGCCCTCGTGTTTACATCTCTCCAGGACGGCGATCAGCTTCGCCTTTTCCTCCACAAGGTTTTCTTCCGGATTGATCCGCCGGTCGATCGTGAACCAGCACTTCTCCGGAACCACATTAAAGTTTGCTCCGCCGCCGCTCTGTCCGCCGAGCATCAGGATCGAGTTGCGTGCCTGTTCCGATCCAACCCTGAAGCTGGTGTTGCGCTGCTCCACCTCATGCTTCAGCTCTAGGAGCCGTGCTACCACGATATGCATGCGTTCGAATGCATTCTCGCCGCGGTGTTGCAGGCCCACATGCGCGGCCTTTCCGAAAACTTCAACTCGCAATGAAATCGCGCCGCGATTTGCGTTCCACACCACGCCGCTCGTGGGCTCTGCCAGAAGCATGGCAATGCCGTTTCGGCCCAGCAATCCCTGCTCTGCGAGCCACGCCGAGCCGCGCCCGCCTCCCGTTTCTTCATCAGGAACCAGCGTCAAACAGATTCTGCCATTCAGCTTGGTCCCACATTCCATCAACGCGAGAATCGCGTAGAGCATCGCGACAATCCCGCCTTTCATGTCGCACGCGCCGCGCCCAAACAAAAAATGTCCTTCA
>Ga0207061_1091_pt1 | contig 24873 bp, 23 predicted proteins | sample Alteio_BWMinCont_31_FD_153275 | JGI IMG/M metagenome (GOLD analysis project Ga0207061, IMG submission 153275) | Enriched cells from forest soil in Barre Woods Harvard Forest LTER site, Petersham, Massachusetts, United States -... | ecosystem: Environmental > Terrestrial > Soil > Temperate forest >... | reverse complement strand
GGTCCTCTTTCTATAGAGGTAATTCCTATGGCACGCAGCTATGTCGCTAGAGAAATTGTAAAACTAAACGGCTTCTCTGTGTATCGTGAAAATGTTGTTACTGATAACGGTAATGTTATTTTGGATACACAGGGTTGGGATTTTACTGACCCTGTGTATTTGGAGCAGTTGCTCAATAATATCCCAGGAGTCATTTGCAACGGCTTGTTCGCGCAACGTCCAGCAGATGAATTATTGCTTGCAACAGCAGTTGGGATTGAAACAAGAACAAAGACCGGGGGAGCTAGCCGTCGTCGGTAGTAGCTCTATTTGCGTTGGCTGCCACTAGGCGTTGTAAATAATGCTGCCAGTTAGCTGTGTGATGGACAGCTAAGTTATAGAGTGTTTCCCAGCTATATATTCCAGTATTGTGGCCATCGTCAAATACGAGCCGCACCGCGTAATGACCAACTGCTTCTATATTGATGATATTGACGTTTTTTTTGCCTGAAACTAATTTTCTCTCTGATTGACCGTGTCCACTGACGTCCGCTGAAGGCGAGAAGACACGTAGATACTCACAGGACAAAACGAAGCGCTCTCCGTTGTCAAACTGCACTTCTAGTACTTTTGTTTTCTGTAGCAGTTTTATGTTAAGAGGGCATGGAGTGGTCATTGCTTATAAAATAAAATGACTGAGATCTTCATCAGTGGCTAAGTCTGCAAGATGTTGATTCACATAATCAACATCGATCACTATTGACGTACCTTGATTATCAGTTGCTGCAAAGGATATCTCTGCAAGCAAACGTTCCATGACAGTATACAAGCGACGTGCACCTATGTTCTCAGTTCTTTCATTGACATCAAAGGCAATCTGAGCAATGCATTTAATAGCAGTGGGAGTAAAATTCAACGTTACTCCTTCCGTATTTAGTAAGGCTTGGTATTGAGTAACTAGCGACACCTCTGGCTCCATTAGGATGCGTTCAAAATCTTCCGCCGTTAACGCCTTTAATTCAACACGAATGGGTAGGCGTCCTTGCAATTCAGGAATTAGATCGGAGGGCTTTGTCAAACAAAAGGCGCCTGTTGCGATCACAAGGATAAAATCAGTCTTTAACGGACCATATTTAGTGGAAATAGTACAACCCTCGATCAGCGGTAAAAGATCACGCTGCACACCTTCACATGAAATATCAGCACCACTTACTTCACTGCGACGGCATACTTTATCGATTTCGTCGATAAAAATGATCCCGTACTGTTCTACCCACTCTATTGCTTTACGCTTTAGCTCTTCTTCATTCAATAATTTGCTTGCTTCTTCTTTTTGTAGGGCAGCAAGTGCATCCTTCACTTTCATCCGATGTGTGCGTGTACGGGAAGTTCCGACATTTTGTAGCATGTATTGCAATTGGTTAGTCATTTCTTCCATACCAGGCGGACCCATAATTTCTACACCCATTGGCAAAGCAGAGAGTTCTATGTCAATTTCTTTATCGTGCAAGAGACCTGCTCTCAGTTGCTTTCGAAAAACATCACGGGCTATGGATTTTTCCTTTTTCTTTAGCTCATCCGCTTCTCCTCCAGTGTTACCACGTACAGAAGGAACAAAATAATCAATAACCTTGTTTTCTGCTGCCAGTAAAACTTGCGGTTCCAGTCGACGAATCTCCATTTCACGCAACTGCTTGAAGCTAGAATCAAGCAAGTCCTTAGGAATAGAGTCTACATTTTTGCCATAGTAGCCTATCTGCGTAAATTTCGTCGCTTCTTCTTTAATAAAAGGGCAAGCGGTAATTTTAGCGGCACGGCGTGCGATTTCTGTTTTACCTACACCAGAGGGACCGATCATGAGGATATTTTTTGGTGTTACTTCATTTCTCAATTTTATATCGAGCATCATACGGCGCTTGCGATCGCGTAGAGCGATTGCAATAGCTCGCTTTGCATCATGTTGTCCGATAATGTAGCGATCGAGTTCTTGCACGATCTGTTTGGGCAAGAGATCCATTTCAGCAGGTACGGAAGATGTTAACGAAGCACCTTCCGAACCAACTTCAGTGTTCCTTATACTCTCTTCAGGGAAATTAACGTCCGTGTCTACCGATTCGGAAGCTTCATTTGTTTTGTCGCTAGATTTACTCACTAGCTCAATTAAATTAGTTTTAATCATGTAAAAATAGAAAAAAGACCATATTTTTATTCCTGAACAGCCGTAGAATTAATTTCTTCAATGGTATGCTGATGATTAGTAAAGACACAAACGTCCCCTGCAATACTTAAACTTTTTTCAACAATATGGCGAGCACTTAATGTCGTATTTTGTAACAAAGCCAATGCAGCGGATTGGGCATAAGCACCACCAGAACCGATAGCAACAGAACGATGCTCAGGCTCAATAACATCACCGTTACCACTTAACACAAATGATTTTTCTTTATCTGCAATGGCTAACATCGCCTCTAAACGGCGCAGCATACGGTCAGTACGCCAATCCTTAGCTAATTCATGTGCAGCCCTCAATAAATTTCCCTGATGTTTCTGTAACTTACCCTCGAACAAGTCTAACAAGGTAAACGCATCAGCGGTAGCTCCTGCAAATCCGACCAATACTTGGTTATTATAGAGTTTACGTATTTTTTTGGCATTACCCTTCAGCACAATGGTATTTCCTAGGGTTACTTGCCCGTCTCCACCAACAACGACTTTATCATCTCGGCGGACCAGTAATATAGTCGTACCATGTAAAGCCTGCACAGCTTTGCCCCCTGAATTTTTCTGATTAGTTGAAATTTGATACTTATTGATCAATAAGGTGGTGATTTACCTAGCTTTTTTCAAGTTCAGTTGCACAAAGTAAAATACAAACGTCCTTATTATACAAAACCATACGCGTCCAACCGTAAACGAAAGATTTTTATAGCACTAATTTTGCTAAAATCGATTCCATTCCTGCAGCACTGAGGCGTTTTTGTTGTTGAGAAGCCAACGCTAACCCTGGATAGGGGCCCATAAATAGCTGATAGACCACAGCTCCATGGATCCTATTGACTCTACTTCGTACTGGAAATCCCTTCAGGAGCGCTTGAGCCTGGTATTGTTCTGATTGAGAAATTTTTTGAAAATTTCCCAACACGAGCATGTAGTTATCATTACTCAGTTGATTTATTTCTCTATCCAATTGCTGCTTGGTTTCTGCCATGACAGCCTGTTCAGGACTTGTACCGCCGGCTGCTGCCCTAGTTAATGGTTTTTTCAACTGCAGAGAGGCTGATGTCGTGTCATGAGTGAGCACTGTATCAGCTTGTGGTGTGCTAGGCAGTACAAGTTGATTCGTCGGTTGCGTGGGGGACGGTAGCGAATCTTTCGGCAATATGTTGTAAAAATCGAATTTCGGTTCTGGCGGCTTTGGTGCTGGAGCTTCTAGTATTTGCTGTTTTAACTTATTGGCTGTTTGCTGTGCTATTTGCTGACTGTTATTGGTCTGCTGCCTACTGTGAAATTTTAAGAAAAACAACCCAACGCCCAGTATCAACAAACTAATCAAAAGTCCTAGCCTTGTTCTAAGACGAAATTGCCGCGATCGCCCTCTACGGTACGTCGTGTATTTAGCGTAATCTTTTATCATTACATTACTTCCGGTGTGCTTACACCCAATAAATTCAGACCATTTTCTATTACTTGCTTAGTAGCCGCCACCAAGTTTAGTCGAGCATTCCGTAGATCATCTGCCTCTACAAGGAAGGAGTGCTGATTATAATAGGTATGAAAAGCCTGTGCCAAATCTCTTAAATAGTGAGCTATGATATGAGGTTCATAAGAACTGGCAGCTTGTTCTAGCATTTCGGGATAACGGGTCAGCAAAATAAGTAGTTCGATTTCCTGTTCCTCCTGTAATTGCTCTACTGATTCCATACCAATTTCCTTCTCCCAGGTTAACTCTCTAGCAGTTAACTGACGTATTACACTACAAATTCTGGCGTAAGCATATTGTAGATAATAAACAGGATTAACATTAGATTGTTCTTTGGCGAGTGCTAAATCAAAATCTATATGCTGTTCTGCACGGCGCGATACGTAAAAAAATCGAGCAGCGTCGCTACCGACTTCTGCACGCAATTCGCGTAAAGTAATAAACTCCCCGCTACGCGTAGACATCTGTACTTTTTCTTTTCCTCGATAGAGGGTAGCAAATTGCACGAGCAAGGCAGTCAAACTTGCTGCTGGGTAGCCTAGTGCCTGAATCACTGCCTGAATTCTTGTAATATAACCATGATGATCAGCACCTAAGACGTTAATTATTCTTTTAAAACCTCGCTTTTCTAAAATAAAAAGCCGGTATGCTGCATCAGCTGCAAAATAGGTGGCTTGTCCATTTTCTCTGAGCAAGACTCGATCTTTGTCATCGCCAAACGCCGTCGATCTAAACCACAATGCACCAGAATTTTCATATGTATGATCACTTGCCTGTAACAATTTGATCGTTTTATCAACAAAACCTGAAATAAATAAACTATTTTCCGAAAACCAGCAGTCAAATTTAACCTGGAAGGCACTGAGATCTTCTTTAATATCTTGTAGTATTCCACGTAAAGCTGTATCGAGGATTATTTTATAATCAGCGGATCCCAATAGGGTTTTCGTCTTTAGGATTAAGGCATCAATATAGGCTTCCTTATCTCCACCTTGAGGTTCATCAGCAGGCAAATCTGTAAATACGAGTGAGGCGGGTTTATAAAATCGTTTGCTGTACTGTGTCAACAGCAGTGTCATGAGGTCGCGAAGATACGAGCCACGATAAGCGTTGCTTGGAAAAATAATGGTTTCCCCACAGGCCTCTAGATAGCGTAGCCAAACACTGGTTGCCAAAATATCTATTTGTCGGCCTGCGTCGTTGACATAATAGTCCGAATAAACTTGATAGCCTACAGTTTTCAATAATCTAACTAAAGAATCGCCGTAAGCAGCGCCTCGGCCGTGACCTACGTGCAAAGGACCCGTCGGATTAGCGGAAACGTACTCCACTAAAATGGGTTCACCTTTCCCCATGTCTGAGGTGCCAAATTGTTTTGCTTGTGCCAAAATTTGGCGAATAATTGGGTACCATGCTGTTTTTTTGATGTAAAAATTGATAAATCCTGGTCCCGCTATTTCAATCTTTTCCACCAAGGAGGTAGTTTTAGAACAATTTATCTGGGCTACTATCCTTTTTGCCAACGGTTGTGGTTTATCTTGCAGCAGTTTAGCGAGTACTAAAGCAATATTGCTAGAGAAATTTCCATGTGATTTATCTCTAGCATAATCCACTTGAATCGTAACCTGAGGTAAAGGGGACAATTCTTTGAGAGCTGCCAAAGCCGTTTTAAGTTCTTGTTGAATAACATGCTTCATAAACGCTCAAATGAATAAGCACGATACGATGAATGATTATAACCCAATAGGCTTGAGGAAAAATACAGCAAAAAGAGCAGCAAAAAGAACCGGTTATAGAAATGCCTGCTATACCCATTGTACTTGAAGTTTCGAATGCGCAACTTCAAGTACGAGCGGTATATAACTAGAAAAGTTTTGATAGGGGGGGTACTATTGTCATCAAAATAATAGAATAATGCGAAATAGAGGGGATGTTCCCATGAAACGATTAATCTGTTGCGCACTTGTCGCCTGTTTTTGTTTTGTTACTCCGGGGGTCTTTGCCAAGACGACATGCACTGCACCTGTAGCGAAAAACGTGTCTGTCGGTGCCTTCTCTGAATTAGAGGTCAAAAATCCTCTCAATGTGACCATTATGACAGGCTTAGTCACAGCCTCAACTCCTAGTTTTCAGATCCTGGGGAGGGATTCTAGCTCCGTTTCCGCTGTCACGTGGACTTTACACAATCATCGCTTGAGCCTTGCAACGAAGTGGAATTATTGGCCGCGGCAAAGCGATCGCTTAACTGTTAGGATCAACGTTTTACCCTCTCAGTTGAACCAGATCCGTTTTATTAGCAATGGTTGCTTGGTAGGAAATGGATTGACAGGGCCTTTGACCCTGATAACCAAAGGGAGTGGCTGTGTCAAACTCTATACGAACCAACTAAATTTAAAATCGCTGATTGTGCAAGGGAAATCAAATATTACAGTTCGTCACATAAAAAGTACAAGTCTTGTTGTAGAAGGTAGTAATGATGGAGAAATTAAGTTAGATGGTGTGGTAGCACTGCAATCTATTCGCTTGACAGGAAATGGAAGCTTGCGCATTCACTGGGTAGATACCCCTTACTTGAAAATAAATGCGGCAGGTACAGAAAAGATTTTTTTAGCAGGACTTGCTCGTAGTGTAGACGCACAGCTAACAACAGGAGCTCAGCTGTGTGCTAAACAATTACAAATCAGGAATGGTTTCATAGCGACCCGAACACAAGCAAGAGCCGAGGTCACAGTGAGGGATAGATTAGATGCTTTAGCTGAAGATAAAAGCGTCATTTACTATTTTCCGGGAGTTGCGTTTGTAAATACTTATACAAGAAGCGAGGGGATAGTTCTCCCTTATTGAAGAAATGAACAGAGATAGTAGTTGAGATAGCTCTTCGGTAAGTTTCATCAGGGCTACTTGATTAACACAATTTCCACGCGACGATTAGCTGCGATCGCTGTAGTGCTTCGATTGCTGGCAATAGGATTGCAAACACCAAGCCCAATCGAACACAGACGATGGGATTCAATGCCTTGTATCCACAGAATAGCTAACACAGCATTAGCTTGTCGTAGTGATATTTGCCGTGCTGTTTGCGGATCGTAGATATCATCCGTGTATCCAATGACTTGGATGGGTCCGTTACCTAATTTTTTTATTGTTTCTGTTACCTGCTGTAGTTGTTGGAAACACTCTGCAGTTAACTTTCCATTCGATCGAAAGCAGAGGTCGCTGTAAAGAACGACCCGCAAGTAATTAGGGCTTTGAATTAGTTGAATCGGAGGAGGTGGGCTAACTGTCGTTCGATGAGCCGTCGTACAGGCAGAAACCGAAAGCAAACCACTTGCTAGCAAACAATAGAGCAGCGACCTTGTTTTTTTCATAAAAAGATTCGCATCTTCACGTACGAACGGTATATACGGATGCATACGGAATATCGAGTTTTGGGCGAAACTACGTGACAGAGCGAGCTTTTTTAAAAAATTCTTAAACATACTATTTCCAGCACTCTAACACAATAATCATCGTGCACACCATGGAGAGAAGATTTATTGACCTATTTAGAGCAGCGCTCCTTGATTTTACAAAATTGAGTTTTATTAATCATTATCGTGGTTGCGACCTAAGCACGTACCCGGAAGGAATAAATGCGCTTTTGCATGAAGTAGCTCGGAGACAGGTAAACAGCGTCCTCCTGGCAGTTGTAACTGCAAGAGACGTATTGTACCTATACCTGTCATGACATCTATCCCTTGCGAGGTCGCGTCTAAAATGATACCTGGAGTTGCGTTTTGCTGTACTTCTTGTGTGAGGATTTGTGCCGACCAAATACGTAATGGAGTTTGATCTAAAAATGTGTAAGCAATGGGCTTAGGGTGGAAGGCTCGTATCATTCTAGCTATAGTTTTAGCATCCTGCTGCCAATGAATCTCTGCCTCCGCTTTATCAATTTTTTTGGCGTAGGTGCACGCCACATTATCTTGTGTTTGTAATGAATAATGTCCCTGCTGTATGGCATCTAAACTTTCCAATAACGTCTTAGCCCCTAATTTAGCTAAGCGATCTTGCAAAGTTTGGCTGGTATCTGTTTCTTGGATCTTGCAAGAAATGCTTCGAATGATTGGGCCCGTATCTAGGCCATCATCCATTTGCATGATACTAATACCAGTTTCACTATCGCCCGCTAAAATAGCACGCTGAATCGGTGCTGCTCCACGCCAGCGTGGCAACAAGGAAGCATGTACGTTGATACAACCAAAAGTTGGAATGCTTAAAATTGGTCGTGGAAGAATCAGGCCATAAGCGACAACAACCATGAAGTCCGGCTGCCATTTCGCTAATTTTTCCTGTTCATTGATGTCACGCAATGTCAACGGCTGACAGATTGGAATGTTATTTTTTAATGCAAACTGCTTAACAGGACTCATTGATAAACGACGGCCACGGCCCTTTGGCCAATCAGCTCGTGTGTACACCGCTAGTATACGATGCTCGGATGTAAGCAAGGCTTGCAAGCTCGGCAAGGAAAATTCAGGTGTGCCGGCAAACAGGATATTCAAAGCGAAGCCTGTCTTTTTTTCATTTTTTCTAGCTTTTTTCGGGCTAGTTGACGTTTTAATGGTGATAAATAGTCTAAGAATAATTTACCATTTAGGTGATCGACTTCATGCTGAATACAGTGCGCTAATAGACCATCAGCTTCTATTTCATAAGGTGATCCATTCCTATCAATTGCTGATAGTTTTACCCAAAGAGCCCTGGGTACTTTTTCATAAACACCGGGAATCGACAAGCAACCCTCTTCCATGGGTGCTTCTCCCCGTTTCTCAATAATTTCGGGATTAATTAAACATAAGGTGGATGATCGATCACTGGAAACATCGATCACCACAAGCTTTTTGTTAATGGCAATCTGGGGTGCGGCTAAACCAATTCCCTTAGCGGCGTACATCGTTTCAAACATATCGTCGATCAGCCGTTGTAGGGGCGTATCAAAGACACTAACGGTCTCGTTAAGGGCTGTTAAACGTTTATCAGGTATATGGATAATAGCGTGAATGGCCATATTTTTACTGTCAACCTCGTAGACACAATTTTGATAATTTTCACCTATTTAAGTCAATTGCGTATTAATTGCTACAGATTATCAGGTGTAGAGTCATGTTGTACACAGGCTTGGGTCAAAATGTTTGTATAGATCATTGAAAAAATTTTATATATGGCTTAATATGGCTTAATATGGCTTACTGTTAAATTTGGTTACTGAATGTGCAAGGAGGGTACGTTGAGTATAGATTAGTGAACATGACAGCAGGGGATAGTAATGGTAAAGAAGAATGATCTTTTATTGACTGTTGATAACATAAAGATTTGTTTAACATTCTTGTGTTCGTTATCTCGTGAGTACTGTCTCCGGCCTTTTCAAGGTATGCCTACAGTGTTGCAACTTATGGATGTTAACAATGTCCAGATCAATACATGCTGTTTTACAGATGAGACTTGTAACAGTAGTCAAGGGCTTATATTTACGTCTTCTACAGGTGACGGGCAGCCATTAACATGGTCAATATCAAGCAACGATACCAGCGTGTTTCTTGGTCTACGGTTGTCAGGACCATCGAGTTTTCTGGAGCGGCTTCAAGCAATACAAAAAAATAAATTATACTGCACTTTTACTTTTCAAGAGGCGCTAGATGAGCTGACAAGCAATTGCATCGAAGAGCAGGCTTGTATGATGCGCGCTGAGCTTATCGTGAATGTTATAGATTTATTGCGAAATATTTTTGAATTAAATGCGGGTACTACTAAAATTTGTTGTCAAATTGATGAATATTTCTCTAATGATGAAAGAGCGAATCTTGCAAAATGGGGGATAGATAACAGTTTTTGTGATTGTATTAACAACGTTATGAACAAGCAGTGCGTTGGCAGTGCTGAAATAGCAATGGAAAGAGGTAGCACTGAGGAAGATGGCACTGAAGAAGAAATACAGAGGAATTATCTATGCTATTGTGCTATGTGCTATGCGAGTATTATGCTCGCAATTGATACATGTTCTAAAAATGTAGAGAAATCAAACATCGTTGATTTGATTGAACAACAGATAAAACCTACTGTTCGCCAGTGTTTTCTTGATTTAATCAGAAAAAATCATCAAAATCAGGAGGCCAGAAAAAACGAGATTTTGAATGAGCTGAAAACGAACATTCAATTGATGTTGGAAAAATATAGATCAGAATGTGAGCTGTCTGATTTTGATGAGTCACGCAAGAAGGAGGGAATTGGTTTTTTTGTTAAACTCTTACAATGGATCAGCTGGTTACTAGATCGGGTTTTTTTTAGAGGAAAAAGTGTGTCACTGTTTGACTATACGGAAGAGAATACATGCGGCAGACAAGCTAAAGAATTGCAACAAAAGATGGACGATGCGTTGTTGGATTGTGCTGACAGCATTCCCAATGATACGGTTCTTCGAGTTTATAGAAGTGCCTAATGTGGAATGAAGCATCGCAGTAGGGTAGATGCTAGAGTGACTGTTACCACGCTGGCAATATATAAACCGATAAACCATAGCCATTGGCGGGTTCGCTTCTTCATATTCATGCGACCTTTGCAAATCAGTAATGAATAGCTTCTTTTATTTTTCCACGAAAGACATGATACGAGCAAGCCGTATAAACTAATAGGATGGGTAACAAAATTATGGTGCCATATAATGTAAATTTTAAAGTAGACGGCGCTGCAGCGGCCTCCCATACGGGTATGACATGTGGAATAATGTAGGGCCATACACTGATGCAAAATCCAACATAGGCAAGCACAAAGAGTCCCATACTTAGCACAAAAGGAGACTTCTCTTTTTGCTTATATAGACAGTAAAAATTATACAATACAACGACTATGGTCAAAAGCGGCAAAGGTGACAGGTAGAAGAAGTTTGGCAAAGAAAACCAACGCTGCATAATTCTTGGATCCACAAATGGGGTCCAAATACTCACCACAGCCAAGCAGACACTAACGACACCTAGCAAAATTTTGGCAGCTCGATAGAGTAAGTTTTGTAAATCACTTTCAGTTTTTACGATTAACCAGGTTGCTCCTAGTAACGCGTAGCCACCAACAACTGCAAAACCAGTAAAAACACTGAAGGGTGTTAACCACTGGTAAGCAGAATGTGAGAGTGGCAAGTGGTCTCCATATCCTTGGACAAAGGTTCCTAAAATGACTCCTTGTGTAAAGGCGGCTAGTATTGAACCAATAGCAAAGGCAGTATCCCAAATAAAGCGGCTATGCTGTGCCTTAAAACGAAATTCAAACGCCACGCCACGGAAAATTAGTGATACCAGCAGGATCATAATAGGCATATATAGAGTAGGCAACAAGGTGCTATAAGCCATAGGAAAAGCCGCATACAAAGCAGCTGCACCAAAGACTAACCAAGTTTCATTTCCATCCCAAACGGGCATGACGCTGCTCATCATGATATCTCGATACTGGTTCTTGCGGATCCAAGGAAATAAAATACCTATCCCCAAGTCAAAGCCATCGAGCAACACATACATCATAATGATGAAAGAAATGATGATTGCCCAAGTTAAAATTAACAGCATTTATTTAATCTCGGGGGCCATATATTTAAAAGGAGTCTCTGCTATCACATCCGTTATCATATCGCTGTTCGGCAATGCTGGCCCCTTGTTGATAACCTTAAAGAGATAAAATAAGTAAAAACTAAACACGATGCCATAAACAATGAGTAGTAGGATTAAGGATAGGATAACTTGGTGCAACGGCACTAAAGAAGCAGCTTGCGAGGTACGAATCAGATGATAGGCAATCCAAGGTTGTCGCCCTGACTCAGCCGTTACCCAACCGGCAATCGTACCTAAAAATCCTAATGGTGCTACCGCGATACACAAACGATAAAATCCTTTGTAGTAATAAAGTTGGCCACGTACTCGCAACCACAAAGCGATCAAAGCAACGAATAAAAAAAGGAAGCCAATGGCCAGCATCACACGAAACATCCAAAAAGTGGATCCTACAATCGGTCTATCTGCAGGAGGCACACTGTTCAATCCTACCAACGTTCCATTCCAATGATGAGTATTAAGAAGACTGGCTAGCTTTGGAATGCCGATTTCATAATGATTAGTTGCTCGTTGACTATCAGGGATAGCAAATAAAATGAGGGGGGCGCCTTTTCGCGTTTTCCAATTGCCCTCCATCGCTGCTGTTTTTAGCGGCTGATACTTATGTATGGTGAGCCCAACACCGTCTCCAAGCAGGATTTGTATAGGTGCAAGAATGATAGCAGCACCTAGGACGAACGAGAAACAAGGCTTCGCTACATTAAGATGTCTTTGCTTTAATAAATACCAAGCAGATACACCAGCTATAGCAAAACACGTGGTTAAATAAGAAGCCACTATCATATGAAAAAAACGAGGGATAGCTGATGGATTGAATATCACGGCCCACCAATTATCGACAACATATTTACCGGCTTCAATATGGAAGCCGGCAGGTGTTTGCATCCAGGAATTAGCAGATAGGATCCAAAAAGCAGAGATAGCAGTGCCTAGCATGACCAGTAGAGTTGCTGTGTAGTGCAATCGAGGACTTACTTTGGTCCAACCAAATAACATCACTCCTAAAAAGCCGGATTCTAAAAAAAATGCACTTAACACTTCATACGCAAATAATGCACCTAGTACTCCGCCTGCCGCTCGAATAAAGGGGCCAAAATTAGTACCTAGCTCATAGGCTAGCACAATACCCGAGACCACACCCATGCCAAACGTCAAAGCAAATATTTTGGTCCAAAATTGACAGATGGTTAAATAGATCGTCTTGGATGTCTTTAACCACAGCGCTTCCATAATGGATAAAAAAACAGCCAACCCAATATTAAGAGTAGGGAATAAAATATGAAAACCTATCGTAAACCCAAATTGAATGCGAGAAAGCAGAGTCGTATCGATGATCATAACAATGTTCAATGAATGAACAAAATTAGTTATTATACCCCATTATTTTTAAACTATCAGGGACTATCGTAGAAATGAAGCCATTTATTTAGGTCTATGTCTACACGAAGATCATCTATGGCTTACACAACTGAGTTTATAGTTTCAGTTACACTAAATGGCATGTAATTATTTGGGTACGAATAGGTTTTTTGGGAGAAGCTTCAGGGGTTTTTGAGTAAAGAAATCTCTGTTCTTTTTCATTGAAATATCGTACTGTCTTGACATCGTAGTCTTTAGTAAGGAAGCTGACTTGAGTACTCATGAGCCTTTACGTGTATTTTTTGCTATTGAATTAAACGCTGAATTGCGTTGCGCTTTATCCCAGCTTATCGATGAATTAAGGCAGGAACCTTGGGGACATCGTATTAGATGGATGTATCCAGAAAATTTGCATGTTACATTGCGTTTTTTGGGAGTTGCTGATCCTGCGCTAATACCTGCACTTGTCGAGTGTACTCATCAAGCAACGAAGAAGATTGCACCGTTTCCTTTGCAATTGCATAATATCCGCTTTTCTCCATCTCCCACGGCACCACGTGCCATTGCAGCTGATATTATTCCTACTTCAGAATTGTTTGAATTGGCAAATGCCTTAGAAGAGGTTGCTGCGAACTTTGGCTTTACACCAGAAACAAAGCCGTATCTGCCGCATCTTACGCTGGGTCGCATTGTCCATCACCATGCGCCAAATCTACGGGAGGATCTCAAGCTCAATGCTGGTCCAATGCGCGTTGATGAAATTGTGTTATTTAACAGTGAAAAAACGGAGTATAGCCAAACTTACGTGTCGCTTGAGTATATTTCACTGGAGAAAGCTAACGTGAAGGTAATGGAATAGCAGAAAGGGATAGTTTTGGCGGAGAGGGTGGGATTCGAACCCACGTAGGACTTTCGCCCTCATCCGATTTCGAGTCGGCGCCATTATGACCGCTTTGGTACCTCTCCCGTGATAAATTTTTCAAAAATTCCTTGGCTGCTAAAGGGCACGTTTATAAATTGTCTTCCGCTAAATTGTTGGCGGGCGTAAGTCGGGTAAATGAGTCGGTTTAGCCGATCGCAAGGTCGGAATAATATAGGAGGTTTGATCCTCTTCAAAACCTTGTGTTCCTTTCAGCGGGCCAAAATCCTGACTGGATAGATATTGTGACTGACGAGTTTTGACATAGCGATCAACCGAGGTGCAGGCCACTAAGCCAGCTAGAACACTCAATAATAATAAAAAAGAAAACTTCATAGCAATCATTTAGGTAAAAGTTTTGAGAAGATCCAATGTAGGCCTCAGTTTAGTTTGATTTACTGTCGATAAGGTCGTCAAAGGTAATCGAACACGAGGCGTTAAGATTAATTTTTGAGCAGTAGGCCGTGTTCCAGAAAATTCAGAAGCTAACCATTTGACGGCGATAGGGTTAGTTTCTATAAACAGGTCTTTGTAAAGAGGCTGCAGTTGTCGATTGATCTCTGCTGCTGCATCCCAACAGTGCTCTTGAGTAGCTTGGTAAAGATCATGCATAGTTTTGGGTAATAAATTTGCTAGTACTGAAACAAGTCCTTTACCACCAGAACCCAGAATTTCTAAAGCAGTACTATCATCGCCTGAATACACATCAATACTTGCCCCACAAGCCGCTATGATAGCCCTGGCAGGTCCAGGTTGCCCTTCTTTGATTCCAACGATATTGGCAATCCCTGCCAGCCTGGCCACTGTCTCTGGCAACAAATCAACTCCTGTGCGCTTGGGAACATTATATAAAATCTGCGGGATCGGTACTTTTTCAGCGATTAAGCGATAGTGCTGATACAAGCCTTCTTGCGTAGGGCAATTATAGTAAGGGGTTACTAGCAAGCAAGCATCAACTCCCATCTCCATGGCAGTTTCCGTTTGCTTAATACTGCTTTGTGTGCAATTGGTTCCTGTACCAGCAATAATGGAAACTCGCCCATAGGCTTGTTCCACAACGGTTTTAATAACGCCGTTTCGTTCGTCTACACTCAATGTAGCCGGCTCTCCTGTTGTACCCATGACAAGAATAGCATCGGTATGCTGTGCGACATGCCAATCGACCAACTCACGTAGACAGGGATAATCAACGTCTCCATTTTCACGCATAGGCGTTAACAATGCTACAATACTGCCGTGAAACATATGTCTCAATACCCGCTTATCGCCGCAGAAGCTATGATTAAGTTTGATGTGCTATATAGGCCATCAAGACGGCCATGCCCATACTACTGGGTATGCTTATAAATAATCAAGTTCATGTATCATGGCGACTGCCCGAAAACCTAACCTAATAACACACACGGGATTGAATTTATAGAACCTAGTTTACTGAACAAGGTTTTACGCGATGGCGACGACTAAAAATGAGTTATTGTGTGCAGAAAACTGGTTAAAGACGGCTTGTGCTTTAACATGCTTTAGATTAGAAGCATTGGTTAATGATGCAAGTTTTCGCCGTTATTTTCGGGTATGGATGGCTGCACAGAGCTACGTGCTTATGCTTGCTCCACCTGACAAAGAAAATCTCGGTGCGTTTATTGCCATTGCAAAAAATTTTGCTCAACAAGGTATCCATGTTCCAGAAATTCTAGCGGATGATCGGGAAAATGGATTTATTTTGTTAAGTGATTTAGGAGACGGTATTTATTTGAATCTATTGAATAACGAGAGTGCAGATGACTTATATCTTCGTGCGCTTGCTGTTCTTCCGCAAATTCAAGTCTGCAAACCAACACTAGAGAATAATCGACCACTAGGACTCTTTGATGAAAAATTTATCCGTTCTGAATTGCATCTATTTGTTGACTGGTTTTTAGTAAAGCACTTGAAATTGAACCTAACCTGCGAACTGAGTGTGTTGCTTGAAAAGGTTTTTCAACTATTGATTGCTACCGCACTGAAACAACCAAGAGTTTGTGTGCACCGTGATTATCATTCGCGCAATCTATTATTACTACAAAACCAGAAAGTGGGTGTATTGGATTTTCAAGATGCTCTCTACGGACCCATTACCTACGATGCTGTTTCTTTATTACGGGATGCCTATATCGATTGGCCAGAAATGCAAGTGAATAGGTTGGCGTTCGCATTTCATCACATGTTGATGCCAGAACATCGCTTTTCTCAAGAGGAATTTATTCGTTGGTTTGATTTGTTAGGTATACAACGACATTTAAAGGTATTAGGGATTTTTTCGCGTCTCTACTACCGCGATGATAAGCCACGTTATTTGGCAAATATTGGTCGTTTAGTGCGGTACTTACAACGAACCTGTGAAAAATATCCAGAATTTGGTGGGTTGAAGCGATTACTACAGGACAGTGTTTTTGATCAACTGCATGAGGGAGCACGGGAATGAAAGCGATGATACTGGCTGCTGGTAGAGGTTTACGCATGCGGCCATTGACTGATAAAACACCAAAACCACTGCTTGTTGTTGCAGGTCATCCCTTTATTGGACATCAACTTTTGACACTAGCAGCAGCGGGAATTCGAGATGTTGTGATCAATGTTTCTTATCGGGCTAAGCAGATCATGCAAGCCTTAGAAAATGGCCATCGTTATGGTGTTAACATTGTGTATTCCTTTGAGCCGACAGCCCTTGAAACAGGGGGAGGAATTTTTCAAGCATTGCCTTTGTTAGGAAATGATCCTTTCATGGTGTTGAGTGCTGACATTTATACGGATTACCCTATAAGCAAGCTTGTATCTCATACACTAGATTCTGCGCAAAATATAAAGGCGCATCTCGTGTTGATTGATAATCCTAGCTTTCATCCAGCAGGTGATTTTCACCTGTTACCTGATCAATTTTTAACGTTAACAGGGACACCGAAGCTCACCTTTGCAAACGTTGCCATTTGTCATCCTACGTTGTTTCAGAACCATACAGAAGGATGGTTTCCTTTAGTGCAGGTATTTCACAAAAGTATCAATGAAAGAAAGCTTACTGGTGAGCATTATCAAAATGGTATCTGGTTTAATGTGGGGACTGTCGAGGAACTGCGACGTCTAGAACATTATTTGGAAAAAAAAGCAGCTTATTTACCCCGTTAAACTTCAAGTACAATGGGTATAGGCGCAAAATTTCTAATTTATAGAGGCTCTACAGGTCCCGCTTCACGAATTTCCTTGCTCACTTTAAATTTTTTGAAATTGTCGATAAATTTGCTTATTAATCCTTTTGCTTGTTCATCATAATCAGCTGGGTTATTCCAGGCTTGTCTTGGATTTAGTAAATCGGTGTCAATACCCGTCAGTTGTCTGGGAATAGCCAAGTTAAAGTGTGGCAAAACACTGTATTCTGCTGAGATCAATTCATTACTCAAAATAGCATGGATGACAGCGCGCGTTGCGGGAATAGAGAAACGCTGTCCGTGGCCATAGGAGCCCCCGCTCCACCCTGTGTTTACGAGATAAACATAGGCAGAGCTATCCCTCAGGCGTTTTATCAGCAGATCCGCGTAAACTTCAGCAGGTCTTAAAAAAAATGGTGCGCCGAAGCAGGTACTAAACGTCGCTTTAATGGGATCCAACTGTCCAACTTCCGTGCTACCCACTAGTGCAGTGTAACCGCTTAAAAAATAATAGGCCGCTTGTTCGTGGCTTAAACGTGATACAGGTGGTAGTACACCGTACAGATCACAGCTTAAAAAAATGATTGCATGAGGCGGATGATCAACACGATTTTCGGGTATGCGTAGTTCTATAAAATCTAATGGATAAGCGGCCCGCGTATTTTGGGTGAGACTGGCATCCTCGTAGTTAGGTTCCAACGTTTTTGGATTCAGTACGACATTTTCCATCACAGCACCATGTTTAATAGCGTTCCAAATTATCGGCTCGCGTTCTTTTGATAGGTCAATACATTTCGCATAACAACCTCCTTCAAAATTAAAGACGCCGTTTTTACTCCACCCATGCTCATCATCTCCAATTAAATAGCGTTCTGAATCAGCAGACAACGTTGTCTTTCCTGTTCCAGATAACCCAAAAAACAAAGCAACATCATTATTTTTTCCAACATTTGCAGAGCAATGCATGGGTAGTACAGAGTGCGCAGGTAACCAGTAATTCATCACCGAAAACATAGCTTTTTTTATTTCACCTGCATAACGATGTCCACATAGCAAAATTTTTCGATCGCTGAGGTGAATGACCAAGGTTGCATCGCTATTTACTCCGTCACGCGCAGGATCCGTTTTTAGGCCTGGTAGACTTAGGATAGTCCAGCTGGGTGCATCGCCTTTTCCACAAAAATTTTCTGGCCGAATGAACAACTGTTTAGCAAATAAACTGTGCCATGCATATTCTGTGCAGACTTTTACGGGCAAGTAATAATTTGGATCAGCGCCTACCTGTAAATGAGAGATCAGCAAATCTATTTTTGTTGCATAAGACTCTGCTCGCTGCCATAAAGCTTGGAAACGATCTTCTTCGATCGCTTGATTGATGGGCCCCCAAGCGATATTTTTTTCAGTCTTCGCTTCTCGGACAATGAATTTATCCTTGGGAGAACGACCAGTTCTTTTTCCAGTTTGAACAGATAAAGCGCCGTTGGCTGCAATGACACCTTCATCACGCTCCACCGCTAATTTGATGAGTTCTTCAGTAGAAAGATTGACAAAGCTTCTGGACGACGAAAGCGTTGCATGTTGAATAAACGACATAGCAAACCATCCCTTATATTAAGGCGGAGAGCGGTATGCTAACACAGATGAAACATACACGATAACATTTATTTAGTATCGAGGCTTCATCCTACCTGGTTTCTAATTTATAGTATAGAGATAGTAGTATAGAGATAGAGGCGCCCTTCATGTAACAAGGGTGGTAATATACCGCTCGTACTTGAAGATGCGAATTCGCATCTTCAAGTACAATGGGTGTATATTTATGAAATTAAATAAACTGAAACCACGCTTACTTTCTGGCGATACGCCAACTGGAAGACTGCACTTGGGGCATTTGGTTGGCTCGCTTGAAGCTCGTCTGGCTTTGCAAAAGGACTATGAATGCTATTTTATTATTGCTAATGTTCACGCATTTACAACACAGTTCGATGTTCCAATGGACATTCGGCAGAATACGTTGGACATTACGTTGGATTATCTCTCTATAGGGATTGATTCGAAACAAAGTCATATTTTTATACAGTCTGAAGTGCCAGCAATTGCTGAACTTACTTGGTTTTTCAGTATGTTACTTTCGTTTTCTCGTGTCATGAGGAATCCTACGGTAAAAGAAGAGATACGCAATAAAAATTTGGGAGATAATTATCCTTTTGGTTTTTTACTTTATCCTGTGGGACAAATAGCTGATATCCTCGCTTTTCGTCCAGAACTCGTTCCAGTCGGTGAAGACCAGGTTGCTCACTTAGAGATGGCACGTGAATGTGCGCGTCGATTTAATCAGATCTATTGTGGTGTTGATCCACAAACCAAAGATGAGGATTATGTAGAGCAGGGAGGATTATTTCCTATTGTCCAGACCAAATTAAGTCGTATAAAGCGTTTAGTCGGTACAGGCGGGCCGAATGCGGATGGCTTATTGCTAAAAATGAGTAAATCACTAAACAATGCTATCTATCTCAGTGATGACCCAGATACGATATCTAGGAAAGTAATGGGAATGTATACTGATCCCAGGCGACTGCATGCATCTGATCCAGGTTCCACAGAAAATAATCCGTTGTGGATTTTTCATGAAGCCTTTAATCCCGATACAGCCTGGGTTCAAGATGCAGAAATCAAGTATCGTCTTGGTCAGCTCAAGGATGTTGATTGTAAAAAAAAATTAATAGACGTTCTCGTTGCATTAACACAGCCCATTCGCGATCGGCGAAAACTTTATGCAGCAGATCTTGGTGCTGTGCTAAGCATTTTACGACAAGGTACAAGTTGTGCCAATGAACTGGCTGAGGACACTTTACTACAAGCCAAGAAAGCGATGAAACAAGATTATTTCAAGCGTAAATTTCAATTATTACCTATTTGTTAGAGGCGCCTCTATAAACAACCCGAGTGTAGGTAATAAATTTCAATTTCTCTCATTTGCGAGACTGCCTTTTGCGCAGTGAGCGCTTTTTGTGTAGGGCGATCAAAGTCAGAATAGGACCAGACAGTCCATAGCAAAAAAAAAGTAAAAAAAGTACTCGAGGGGGATCGAGCGCAATTCCAACGAAAGCGAGTACCACCAATAAGACGGCAACAAAGGGAACACGGCCCTTTAGATCGATTTCCTTAAAAGAGTAATAACGGATGTTACTTACCATCAAGATAGCTGTTAAAATCGCCAAGGTGGCAGCGATCATCCCAACACCTTTACCTAAAACTGCAGAATCAACTCCTACCCAAACCATGCCAGCCAGTACACCAGCAGCAGCTGGAATAGGTAGGCCTTGAAAATAGCGTTTATCACTCGTTTGTGCCTGCGTATTAAAACGCGCTAGACGCAACGCACCAGCGGCGGTAAATGTGAAAACAGCTAGCCAACCTAATTTACCCAAATTTTCTAAGGACCAACTGTACACCACCAGCGCGGGGGCAACGCCAAAGGAAACCATATCGGATAAACTATCTAACTCGGCACCAAAGGCACTTTGCGTATTGGTTAAACGGGCAACGCGTCCATCGAAGAAATCCATGATCATAGCGACGAAAATTGCAATGGCAGCGTTACTAAAATATCCCTCCATCGCTGTTACAATTGCATAAAAACCGGCGAATAATCCGGCAATAGTAAATAAATTTGGGAGTAAATAAATACCACGACGACGATAAATAGCTTGCCGGTTGACTTCGTTTAATTCTGTATGGTCGATTTTATCGATTTGAATTGGATGCACAGGCAGTTGTTTGTTGCTGGATGATGGACGAATTTTATGGCGAGAATTGAAAGAAAAACTGTTCATACATCAATTCCTTGAAAAGATTTGAATTGATACAACACTTCCAGCGCTTCTTTGGGTGATAAATGGTCAGGTTCCGTGCGCTTTAGTAATGTTGTGATATGGTCTAAGGTAGATTGTTTTTCAGGAACGGTGGGTGTTGTAGAAGTCTTGTAGGGTAGATTGCTTTCCTGTTCTAAAGCAGCGAGTTTCTTTTTCGCTCCTTCGATGACTGGTTTAGGAATACCGGCAAGCCGAGCCACCTGTAAGCCGTAACTTCGATTGGTAGGGCCCTCGTTGACCTTATAGAGAAATACTATTTGATCTTCGTGTTCCATCGCTGCTAAATGGCAGTTCATTATTCCTGTGCTCGTTGCATGGGCAAGTTCTGTCAATTCGAAGTAGTGTGTAGCAAATAACGTATAGGATTTAATCTTATTTGCCAGATATTCAGCACAAGAAAAAGCAAGCGCTAATCCATCGAATGTACTCGTACCACGGCCAATTTCATCCATGATAACGACGCTTTGAGCAGTTGCATTGTGTAAAATTGCAGCAGTTTCGGTCATCTCTACCATGAAAGTTGAACGACCGCCTGCAAGATCATCAGCTGCACCGATCCGTGTGAAGATCCGATCGATCGGACCCACTGCAGCACTTTTGGCTGGAACAAAACACCCTACCATGGCGAGCAAACAAATGAGGGCTGTTTGGCGCATATAGGTAGATTTTCCACCCATGTTAGGACCCGTGATGATGAGCAAGTGTTGTCCTGTCGTTAAGTGACAGTCGTTAGCCACGAAAGGAATATCGATGGCTTGTTCAACGACGAGGTGACGTCCAGCCTCAATATGGATGCCGGAATCCTCGGTCAATCGCGGACATACGAGATCCAGCGTTACTGCGCGTTCTGCCAAACACACTAATACATCGAGTTGTGCTAAAGCATTCGTGGTTATTTGTAGATCATTGAGAGACATTAGCAGTTGCTCAAGTAATTCTTCGTATAACCTCTTTTCTAAGCTTATAGCTTTAGAATGTGCACTCAATGCTTTGTCTTCAAATTCTTTTAATTCAGGTGTAATAAAGCGTTCGGCATTAGCGAGCGTCTGTCGCCGAATATAATGACTGGGCGCTTGTTTTGCCTGTCCGCGACTTATCTCAATGTAATATCCATGGACCCGATTAAAACCAACTTTGAGCGTGCTAATGCTGGATCGTTCTCGTTCACGTTTTTCCAGATCGATAAGATACTGTCCAGCATTTTCACTCAATTCTTGTAATTGGTCCAATTCTGTGTGGTAACCTTTTTTGATGACACCGCCTTCACGGATGACTACGGGTGGGTTCTCAACAATCGCTCGCTGCAACAGGGAGAATATGGAGGGAAAGGTTTTAATATTATGACGTAGGCGAGCTAACAGATCGGTTGATGTATTTTCGTCGTCAATGGAAGGGAGAGAGGGGAAACAAGCTAATTTATTCTGTATATCTGGTAAGCTGGTTAAAGCAGATCGCAGTTGCACCAGATCACGCGGTCTTGCCGACTTTAAACCAATGCGTGTAATGATGCGCTCAATATCTCCTATGTTTTGTAAAACGGCATGCAAATCTAGGTAAGCTTTAGCATTGAGTATTTGTTGGATAACAGCTTGGCGCGCTTGGACCAATGCAATATCACGCAAGGGTCGATGGAGCCAATTATGTAGTAAACGGCCTCCCATGGGGGTAGCCGTTTTATCAAAAACTGATAGCAACGTATTGTCTTTTCCGCCTTGTAAGTTACTTGATAATTCTAAATTTCGTCGCGTCGTTGGATCTAAAATAACACTTTCTTCACGCCGTTCTATGCGCAGAGGTTGTAGATGTGGTAGACAGGCCTGTTGGGTATCCTTAGCATAGTTAAGCAAACAGCCAGTGGCCTGTACAGCAAGTGGAAGATCACTGCAGCCTAGACCACTTAAATCCTTTGTTTGAAATTGCTTTGTAAGGCAACGCGTGGCTGAAGCAAGATTAAATTCCCAATGAGGTCTACGGCGTATATTTTTGTAGCCCGTCAACAGGTGGTTTAGTTTAAATGCTTCGTCAAGGAGTAACTCGATAGGATTGAGTCTTGCTAACTCACCAATAATGGCTTCTTCTCCGTGGACCTGCAAAAGGCAGAGTTGACCGCTCCCCATATCTAAATAAGACAATCCAAACTGTGCGTCTTCGTGGATCAGTGCTAGTAAGAGATTGGTTTGTCTAGCGTCTAAAAGTACCTCATCACTGAGTGTACCGGGTGTGATAATACGGGTAACACATCTTTCCATGGGGCCTTGTCCTACATTGGACCCATAAACTTGTTCACAAATTGCAACAGATTCACCTCGCTTCACAAGTTTCGCTAAATAGCTTTCGACACTATGAAAAGGTACGCCAGCCATAGGAATATTTTTTCCATTCGACTGTCCACGCTGGGTTAATGTGATACCCAAAAGTTCGGCAGCTTTTACAGCATCGTCGTAAAATAATTCATAGAAATCCCCCATGCGATACAATAACAATTTGTCTGCATGTTTTGCTTTTAGGCTTAGATATTGGCGTATCATCGGTGTGTGCTGGGATGAATCTGTATTATCATTATCCATAATCTACTGCCAGAGTACTTAGTTCAAATGATTGATTATAACACCATCCAACTGGATGGCTGCGCATCTTGCAATTGAATGTTGGACTTTGTTAGGGTACCAGGTTTAGATCAATCGCTGATTTCAAAACTAAATCGTCCAAGATGAACAGATTGAGAGGTTTTCGTGACGCGTAAAAAAACATCAATTTGGTGGGAGGTGGTTGTTGCTATTTTCTCTTTAAGTAGCTGATAGAGCTGATAACCAAAGGCTTCTACGAGTTTAAAGGAACGGCCATCGCAAAATTTCTGTAGCTCACAAGCAAGGGCCGCATAACAGATCGTGTCCTGTAAGTTATCCGTTGTGCAAGCTAAAGGCAAATTTATAAACCGTAGTTTTATTTGTAATAAAACCTGTTGCAGCGTAGCACGTTCTTTGTCCAAATTGCCTAAAGAGACATACAAGCTGATATCATCAAGTATTAACTGATATAACATATTCGCTGCGCAATTAATGAAGCCATCAATAGTGAATCACCGATTGTATTCACGATTAGCTCTGTTAAACAGCTTGCACTATTCAGTATGAATCCAGAGAATGCTATAGCTTTATGAGTTAGCAATATAGGGTTATTTGTAATTATTTTTCCATTGCCGAAGATAAGCAAACGTTTCGATAGGGGAACCAAAGATTTTTCCGCTGTGCTTTTTCACGCTCGATATAACTTGTAAACTATCACAACGCAGGAATGGATTGACAAGGCGCTCAGTAGCCAGCACAGTAGGAAGGCTAGGTAAATTTTTTTGGCGCAATTGTCGAACCTGCTCTAGGTATTCTTTAATATGTTGGTTATCGGGTTCAATAGCTTGCGCAAAATGTAGATTATTTAGTGTGTATTCATGACCGCAATAAACCTTTGTTTCATCCGGCAACTGTGAAAGCTTGTTTAAAGAGGCTAACATTTGCTCAGCAGTACCTTCAAACAACCGACCGCAGCCTGCAGAGAATAAAGTATCACCACAAAAAAGCAATTCATTTCCACTGAAAGCAATGTGTCCAAGCGTATGGCCAGGAATAGCGAGAACTCGAAAATTCAATGGCCAATTTTCTAGCTCAATAATATCTTCTTCATCAACAGGATGCGTTACTCGGAGCACTTTTTCTTTAGCTGGGCCATACACCGGAACTGAGTGTGCCTTAACAATTCCCTTTATCCCATTGGTGTGATCCCAGTGATGGTGCGTAATAAACATCGCGTCTAATGATAAATTTAAGCGTTTCAAAAAGGTCAATACAGGTTTGGCTTCACCAGGATCCACCACAATACAGTGGTTAGTTTTTTCATTAATGAGGCACCAAATGTAGTTATCTTTGAAGGCCATAATAGGTAGCACTTGAATAGCCATAAATTCCCCTATATCTCCTGTATGCTTTTAAACGACTGTCTCCGTGGAATTAAGGGTACCTATATAAAAATTGCCATTTCTTCAATTATCTAGAGGCACTCTTCAGGTCATTAGGAAACCACCTTGAGTAAGTATGATCGTGGATGGCTGACGTGGCAACTGGTTTCGCTTTTAATAATGTCATCTTGCACTCATCAGGAGTGGAGTAGATATGCAAATTTGGCATATAGGATATAATGATACTATCGTAACGCGTGGCAGCGGCTTGCTATA
>Ga0207061_1089_pt1 | contig 25073 bp, 21 predicted proteins | sample Alteio_BWMinCont_31_FD_153275 | JGI IMG/M metagenome (GOLD analysis project Ga0207061, IMG submission 153275) | Enriched cells from forest soil in Barre Woods Harvard Forest LTER site, Petersham, Massachusetts, United States -... | ecosystem: Environmental > Terrestrial > Soil > Temperate forest >... | reverse complement strand
ATGCAACAGGCACGTACCGGGCGCTTGCCGGATAGCGATTGGCCCCGGCTATCGTCAAATATCGGTAAACTTGCTGATTCGCCCATGTTTTTCGATGATACCCCCGCGCTGACTGTACTCGAATTACGCGCAAAAGCACGGCGTTTACGAGCGGCTGAAAATATCGGATTGATTGTTATTGATTATTTGCAGTTGATGTCCAGTCCAAAAACAATGGAAAGCCGTGAGCGGGAAATTTCTACGATATCACGCTCACTGAAAGCACTTGCAAAAGAATTGAACATACCAATCATTGCGCTCTCACAATTGAACCGGCAAGTTGAGGGTCGAACAGACAAACGCCCAATACTGTCCGACCTGCGTGAATCCGGCGCAATTGAGCAAGATGCTGATGTTGTTATGTTCATACATCGTCCGGAAGTATATGGAATTAACAACGGTTCAACCTTTAATGACGGTACAGAGATGAAAGGTCTAGCAGAAATAATAATAGGCAAGCAACGCAACGGACCTATCGGCGACGTACGACTGAAATTTATCAAGGAATTTGCACGTTTTGAAAATTTAGAGACAAATCATTTCCCTTCTCCAGATGATTACCGACAAATTACACACGAAGCAAATACGCCATTTTGATAAAAAAGATTAAAGGGCTTCATTCGTGATTCCGAAACTTTTTCAAATCGGACCGATCTCTTTTTACAGTTTCGGCATGATGATGGGCATTGCCTTCATCGTCGGCGGCATGCTGCTTTCGAAAGAATTGGGTCGAAAGAAATTAAGCGCCGATATAGGTTCGACGATTACATTGATAGCATTATTCGGCGGACTTCTTGGTGCAAAGCTTTTCGATTTGCTGGAAAACCCCGATGAATTCAAAAGTGGAATTTTTCACGCCTTATTCTCCCCTGCCGGACTAACATATTACGGTGGTTTAATCGTCGCAATCCTGCTTATTTATGTGTACGTTAAATCGAAGAAACTGTCATTTCTTCGAATTGCAGATGCAGCTGCACCCGCTTTGATAATTGCGTATGGCATCGGCAGAATCGGCTGCCAGCTTGCCGGAGACGGGGATTACGGCATCCCGACAAAACTTCCATGGGGAATGACATATGCTAAAGGCACTGCGAAACCGACGGTTGAATTACTGGAATATTTTCAGCGCAACCCAGGCGAAGATTCAGTATATCATTATTCCGAATACCGAATGATTCGCGTCGGACAGGATGAATTCGGTCCAATCACAAAATTCGACGAATCGGTGCATCTTCATCCTGCGCCGTTGTATGAATTATTATATTCCATTCTCATTTTTTTATTTCTATGGTCGAAGCGGAAGGTATGGGATTCGGATGTCGGAAAACTATTCGGTGTGTATCTGATTCTTCAAGGTCTGACTCGATTTCTCATTGAATTTATCCGGCTGAATCCGCTCTATTATTCGCTTTCCCTTTCCCAATGGATAGGTTTAGCCGCAATAATTGTTGGAGGAGTTTTAATTTTACGAAAGAAAAATGTATCGGCAGACAATTCAATCCACATACAACTTCTGACAAAAGAAAATTGTTCGCTTTGCGACGAAATGAAACTCGTTCTCAATGCTCAGCGAGAACAACTCGGATTTGATTATGAAGTAATAAAGATCCATGAACGCGATAAATGGTGGGACGCATATTGGGATAAAGTACCGGTGCTGATGGCAAATGGAAAACTGTTCGCCAAATATAAAATTACCGAAGAGGAACTCCGCACGCGAATCGGAAGTCTTCGAAATCAATCAAGCGCTGAAAATGTTTTTGTAGTCCCTGAGTGATCTATGCCAAAGCGTGAACCAAACAACAAATTCAAAAAACTTCCTCGTAAATTTTACGAACGCGATACATTAACAGTCGCGCGGGAATTGCTCGGGAAAATTTTTGTCCATAATCTGCAGGGAAAATTAATTTCAGGAAAGATTGTGGAAACGGAAGCCTATCTGGGTGAAAAAGACGCTGCGGCACATACGTACCGAGGCAAGACCAAGCGCAATGAAGTCATGTTCAAAGAAGGCGGGCATTTGTACGTCTACTTTACATACGGGATGCACTATTGCGCTAACGTCGTGACAGAGCAAGAAGGCGTAGGTCATGCCGTGCTTCTGCGCGCTGTACAGCCAGTGGAGGGCTTTGAGACAATGAGAGAATTACGCAAACTCGATACAGTGATGGAATTGGCGAATGGTCCTGCAAAACTCTGCCAGGCGTTCGGCATCGCCCGTGCGCAGAATGGCACAGACTTGCTCGGTGACAAGATATTTATTTGCGATGCAGAATGCGTTCCCGCCAGTCGTATCGGCACAAGCGAGCGCGTCGGCATAACAAAAGCAAAAGAATTTCCATGGCGTTTTTTTATAAAAGGAAACCCATTTGTCTCAAATTTATAAACATCTGAATCATGAAATCAACCATTGGACACATCATTCTCAACGTCAGCGATTTCTCTGCGTCGGAAAAGTTTTACGACGCAATCATGTCCGTTATGGGATTTGAAGGAGGGCATAAGGACACGGGCGACGCAGGCACGATAAAATTATACACGCAAGGAGAACATAACCTTTGGATCCGCTGGGACAAAGAGCACGTACATGAAAAATTCGTACGCGATGTCGGTCTCGATCATCTCGCGTTCATGGTAGAGATGGACGCCGACGTGGATAAACTGCACCAGATCGTACAACTGCAAGGAACACTCATCACACGCTTGCCGCGAAAATATCCGGAATATTCGTCGACGTATTATGCGTTTTATTTCCGCGACCCGGATGGAGTACCACTTGAAGTGTATAGAAAATGAATGCGGGCTAAGTGGTCAAAACTGCTTCAGCACCCGTAAATCATTCTCATACAGAATCCGTATATCGTCAATTCCATATTTCAACATGGCGGTGCGCTCGATGCCGATGCCAAAGGCATAGCCGGTATATTTTTCGGGGTCAATGTTGAGATTGCTTAAGACTTTGGGGTGCACCATACCGCAGCCAAGAATCTCAAGCCAGCCAGTCCCTTTGCAAATCCGGCATCCTTTGCCGCCGCATATGTAACAGGTAACGTCCATTTCCGCGCTTGGCTCCGTGAACGGAAAAAACGACGGACGGAAACGTACGACACTCTTTGCTCCGTAGAATTGCTTCGCAAAACTGAGCAGAGTGCCTTGCAGTTCCGAGAATGTCACCCCTTCATCCACAACCAGCCCTTCTATTTGATGAAAGATGCAATATGAGCGCGCCGATATTGCTTCGTTGCGATACACTCTGCCCGGTGCAATAATCCGAATCGGCGGCTTCTGTCGTTCCATCACACGAACCTGGACAGGCGACGTGTGTGTGCGGAGGAGATACTTGCCCACAGGGTCGTTTATATGAAAGGTATCTTGCATGTCCCGCGCGGGATGGTCGGGTGGAAAATTCAACGCTTCAAAATTGTGGTAATCGTCCTCAATCTCCGGACCTTCCTCCACTGTGAACCCCAGCGCGGCAAAGATGCGCGTAATCTCGTCCATCGTCTGGGTGATGATGTGAAGATGCCCCGATTCAGCATTGCGCCCCGGGAGGGTAGTATCTAAGAGTTCTTCAGCAGTCCCCTGGTTATCAAATGTTTCTTTTAATCGTTTGTACTCTCCTTCTGCAAAAGCTTTTAGAGAGTTCAATTCTTTTCCAGCAAGCGGTTTTTCTTCAACAGGAACATCACGGAGCGCTTCCACCATCGCTTGCAACGTGCCTTTGCGGACAAGATGTTTCAGGCGGAATTCCTCCAGCATTTCTGCTGAAGTAATGCCGCCGATAGATGATTGAATTTCTTCGCGGAGAGATAAAATCCGGTCGCGCAGATTCATGGCGGCGAAAAGAAATTATAACAACATCAACTTATTTTGTAACGCCTTCAAAAGCAGTTTTCACAACTGCCGAGAAGGCGTCCGGCTGGTTTGCGGCAAGGTCCGCTAGCAGCCTGCGATTGATGCCAATGTGCTTTTTATTCAGCGCATTGATAAGGCGGGAGTACGTCGTGCCTTGCTCGCGCGCAGCCGCATTGATGCGGACGATCCACAGCGAGCGATACCGGCGTTTTTTCAATTTGCGCCCGACGTACGCATGCGTCAAACCCTTTTCGACGTGGTTCTTCGCAATCGTGTAAACTTTACTTCGCGCACCCCAGTAACCTTTTGCGGCTTTGAGTATGCGTTTGCGCCGCCGATGCGACGCTACTTTATTTTTTGCCCGTGGCATGTATGTTTCCTTTTCAGATGTTTATGAATGAATGAACCCGCAGGGCCTCTGAAATTGAGTCGCCGATTATATTGCCTGAATTTTCAAGCAGCGTTATCAAAATGTGATAACAGCGTCGAGCGCCTGCAAGGTTGTGTAATAGTGCACGGGATATGCCCGCGCAACAATTGTCAGATGTGCATCAACTTCATTATGCGCTTCTGGTCGGCAACGGAGACAAGCGTCGACTGGCGCAATTTGCGTTTGCGCTTTTTTGATTTCGACGTTAAAATATGGCTGCGAAAGGCTTTCTCGCGCTTGATCTTTCCCGTTCCTGTAACGGAAAAACGCTTTTTCGCGCCGCCTCTGGATTTTACTTTCGGCATGTGAATATATTAATTAACTGATGTTTTCTGCTGCATCAACCACCGCAGGGTTTGGTGCCTCTGCGGGACTTGCAGGCATGTTTTCTTGTACAATTTTGTTGTCCGTATTTTTGGCAACACTTTTGCCTTCCTTGGAAACTCCGTCTTTTTTTGGATGGGCGGAGCCACTGCCGCCGGATTTCTTTGCCGCTTTTGCCACCGCCGCTGGTTGCGGAGCGATGATCGCATGCATCTGCCTGCCTTCCATCTTTGGAAAAACTTCCAACTTTCCTACCTCGGAAACTTTTTCGACAAATTCCTTCAGTACACGCTCCCCGTTTTCAATGTACGCCATTTCCCGTCCTTTGAAAATCAGGTTGACTTTTACCTTATTGCCGGCAAGCAAAAACTCACGCGCATGCCGCGCCTTGAATTCAAGATCGTGTGTGTCAATGTTCGGATGCAGTTGCACTTCCTTCAATGCTTTGCTGTGCTGCGTTTTGCGAACCGCTTTTTCCTTTTTCTGATGCTCGTACTTGAATTTTCCGAACTCCACAATTTTGCATACGGGCGGGTTTGCGTTTGGCACAATCTCAATAAGATCGCGATTGCGCTCGCCTGCAATGCGCAATGCGTCTTTCACCTGGAAAACGCCGAGCTGCTGTCCGTGTTCATCTATTACACGGACAATCGGCACGCGAATTTCCTCATTTATCCGCGGACGTTGTTCTTTGACGATTCTTACTGGTCCTTTAATTGGTCTGATTAGTTGCTTTCTATTATAACAAAATTTTTAAGACGGAATTTTTGCTTCGGTGAGAAGTATGCGCACCGCTTCGTCCGCCGCGATAACTTCATTGTTCGCGTCGCCGTGCTTCCGAACGGCAACCGCGCCGCTTTCCGCTTCCTTCGCGCCGACTACAAAAATATAAGGAACTTTCTTTAGTTCCCAATCGCGAATTTTATACCCGATCTTCTCATTACGCAAATCAACTTGCGCGCGTATGCCGCTCTCGACTAATCGCTGATGCAACGCAACGGCGTAATCGCGCTGTCCTTCGCCGATTGGCAGCACGACAGTCTGCACGGGCGCAAGCCACACAGGAAATCTTCCAGCATAATTTTCGATTAATATTGCGACGAACCGCTCTATCGAGCCGAAAATTGCGCGATGCACCATGACGGGCGTATGCCGCGCATTATCCGCGCCCACGTATTCCAACCCGAAACGCTCCGGCATCGAAAAATCAACTTGTATAGTCCCGCATTGCCATTTCCTGCCGATTGCGTCGCGGATGTTAAACTCAATCTTCGGACCGTAGAATGCCCCTTCGCCTTCATTCAGAGAAAATTCCATCCCGCGGCGCTTGAGCGCGTTGGCAAGCGCGTTTGTCGAATTCTCCCATATCTCATCCGAACCCATCGAAAGCTCGGGACGTGTCGCAATAAACGTTTCAAGTTCCTTAAAGCCGAATGTCGAATACACTTCGTTCGTCAAATCAATCAAATCCACAATTGCGTCTTCAATCTGCTCCGGCGCGCAAAACACGTGCGCGTCGTCCTGCGTGAATGACCGAACGCGAAGCAACCCGTGAAGAACTCCCGCCAATTCATTCCTGTGCACCAAACCGAATTCAGCCAGCTTCAGCGGAAGATCGCGGTATGAGCGCTGCTTTGTGCGATAGACGAGCGTCGAACCCGGGCAATTCATCGGCTTCACCGCAAATTCCCGCTCGTCCACATTCGTGAAGTACATCTTGTCTTTGAAATTCTCGTAATGCCCGCTTTGCAGCCACATCTTTTGGTCGAGAATGATCGGCGTAATAATCTCCTCATACCCGCGTCGTGCAAGTTTTTTCCGCAAATATTCTTCCAGCGTGCGGATGATGACGACGCCGTTGTTATGCCAGAACGGGAATCCCGGTCCCTCCTCGTGCATGCTGAAAATATCGAGCTCCGCGCCGAGTTTGCGGTGATCGCGTTTGCGGGCTTCTTCCATGCGGAGCACGTAGGCATCCAACTGTTCTTTCGCGGGGAACGTAATGCCGTAGATTCTCTGCATCGGCTTGCCTTTGCTGTCGCCGCGCCAATATGAGCCGCTCATGCCGAACAATTTTATCTGCTTGATTTTTCCTGCCGTCGGCAAGTGCGGACCGCGGCACAAATCGGTAAATTCCCCTTCGCGGTAAAGCGAAATTTGCGCGTCCTTGTCAATCAACCCGCTGATAAGTTCTAATTTGTACTCGTCCCCTTTTTTGGAAAAAAGATCAAGCGCCTCTTCTTTGCTGACTTCAAGGCGAACGAACGGGCTGTTCTCTTTCGCAAGTTCTTTCATCTTTGCCTCGATGCGCGGCAGGTCTTCCAGCGTGAGTCTCCCACCTGCGTCTATATCGTAGAAAAAACCTTCTTCAATCGCTGGACCAACGCCGAATTTTGCGCCGGGGAAAAGCTGTTCCACCGCGTGCGCCATCAGGTGCGCGCTGCTGTGCCAATAGACTTCCTTGCCTTCCGGCTGATCAAACGTCAGGAAGCGCACCTTCGCATCCGGCACAAGCGGGCGGCGGAGATCGCGTATCTCCCCGTTCACAAGCAGCGCCAGCACGTCGTTCTTGTTAGCGGGGTTGACCTGTTTGAGCAAGTCCAAACCGGTTGCATCCCCTGCAATCTCCACGACGATGCCGTCTTCAAAAAATTGTTTGATTTGATCCATGAATGTGCGACGTTTCCCCTAACAAAAAAAATCGGAGCGCGCTCCGATTTTTCACTCGCTGGGCAATATGTCATTGTATAATGCAAAATTACGAAAAAATGAAGGCGTTTGCAAAAAAATGTTCTTACAACCACAAATTTCCATCTTCCATCCGGAACCGATTACAAAAACTAAGCTTTTAAATATTTATCAAAGAAATGAAAATCCATTTAAATTAAATTCAAAGATAAAACTCATAACTCATTGTAAAATAATAACTTGCAAATTACTTTTTCCCAAGCGTGAAAGCCCTAAGTTTCAACAACCTTCAACGCTTTTTAGATTTCACAAAGTGTATGACTAACCCCACGCTTTAGCGAGTGGATCATAGTCTCATAAAAAACCGGGTTTTAGCCCAATAATGTCATTAATCCCGCAATTCCTACGAATCCAAATTTAGACACCTAGTTTCAACAACGTTCAACACATTTTCAGATTTCATCCTTTACATCTTTCAGATTTCATATTTTACATTTTCCGCTGTTTCATTCCTGCAAAACTAATACGCTTTGATGTGTGATTATTCACGAGTTACTGTTAATGTGCGGAACTTGCGGAGTTTGCGGAGCGTAATCCCGTATCTATATAGCGCCGCCCGTTGTCACTACAAAACTAAAAGGGATAGACACATGTTTCCAAGAGGTTTGCGGCACTGGTGCGGAGGTTGCGGACTTTGCGGAGGTTGAGGTTATGTAATCGTGCGGAATTAGCGGATTTTCAAAGTGTGCCTTTGTCAGATGTAGGAGCGCGGTCGCCACGCCCCCATTTTCCCTCTCCCTTGAGGGAGAGGGCAGGGTGAGGGGAAATTTCTCCTATCTCACCACGAACATCTCCCGCGTCATGCGCCCGCTCTTTGTTTCAAGTGCGTAATAATATGCCCCAGCCGTGAGGTTGGTGGAGTTGAATATAATATCAGAGGTCTGGCGGAGCTGACCAGCTTGCTGTAATTGATTCGTCAAATCACCAACTTCCTCGCCCAGCATATTGTACACGCGGAGAGATGCGTTGGATGCGTCATTATCAGGAAGCGATACATGTATCGTTGTCTCTCCATTGAACGGATTCGGATAATTCTGCGAGAGTGAAAATACCGCAGTTGAAGGTTCATATTCGCTCACCCCCGATCCTGAAAGACTAGTTCGTGATATTCTCCACACTCCCGATGGCGTTCCGGCGAAAAGATAATTGTAATTCGATACCATGGAAATGATGGTCATATCTGTTAATCCGGCATTGGCTGCATTCCATGTGTTTTTGCTGGTGAGGACGTAAACTCCTCCTCCGCCGGTTCCGGCGCATACAATTTGCCCATCTGCGGCAAGACTGTTCACAGGATAGTAATTGCCGTTAACCTTTCCCAATCCTGCGTTAAACGAATCCCATTGCATGCTGTCGGTTACGAATGCAAATACGCCTCCACCGTTCGCCGTTCCTGCAAAATCTTTGTTTCCTTCGTAGAACGATGTAACGCCGTAGGTGCTGAATGTACCGCCGATATGGGATTCAAGCCCTGTGCTCACATTGGTTATGGTCTGGCAGCTGTCAATAGATAAAAAAGCCCCCTCGGTCGTGCCTATAAACAAACCGTCGGCTGACAGGTAGATAGCATTAACCGATGAAGAAGTTTTAGTATTAGTTTGATACCACGTAAACCCCATATCGGTTGAATAAATGACGGAGCCGATTTTTGTACCGGCATAAATATTATTGCCGCTTATGGCTATGCTCGTAACATAAAAATTACCGTACGTTCCCTGATACGTTTCATTGATCCATCCCTGTCCGTCTTGATAAAGAAGAACCCCGTCATTAGCCCCTGCGACAATGATCCCTTGATCGGTTGCAAGGCACGTAACTTTTGCGGTGTCAAGACCGAATCCGGTAATGCTTTCTTGTCCCCAAGTCATGCCTTGGTCCGATGATTGATACAGAGCGCCGCCGTGTGTTACCGCGTATATATTACCGGTAGTGGCAGCCATTGCAACAACTGTATCTGTTACACCAAGATTCAGTTTTGTCCACTGAGCAGAAACTGTTTGAATTGAGAAAAATAAACCTGCAGCGACAGAAAGAAATAGTAATGGTTTTTTCATTGTGGGTAATTAAGGATAATGTGAACGCTGTACATTTTCATCGCGGATGAAATCCCCGATTTTTTGTAAAACTATGACATTTTTGTGGTGGATGCAAATGAGAGATATTCGTTTGTATCCTTGTGGAGTAAAGCGTAAAGAACTTTTGTCTCTTGCTGATTAATGCAGACTTCACACTTCAGATTTCAGACTTCAGACTTCTAAATGTGCTCCGCAGAAGTCTTCCCAAGCAAATGCTTAATCCATAACACAGTCAGTTTTTCCTGCACGGAGTTTGCTTTCAACCGGCAATTCAAATTGACGAAATCAACGCTGTCCATCAATTGATCCTGATTGAAACAGCTGAACACGAACGATTCCTTGCCTGTCGTGGGGTCGACGTGGCGTTGGAGGCACTGCGCGCAGACTTCTTTCATCATGCACTGCATGGTGGAATTGATGGACGCGACGCCCGTGTGCTCGCGCAGATACGGCGAGAGAACGGCATGGCGCGCGTCTTTTACCGCAGCCATCATCCGGTCAGAGCCGATGGCAATGATGCGGCTGACGCTCTCGAGCGGGAATTTCCGCTCCGCCAATTCATTCTTCTGGTATGCAAGCATCGCCTGCACGATGTTCCCCCGGAAGTGCGCGTCTTGCGATCTGCGCGGCGCGATTGCCGCGCCGGTATCGGTGCTCCAAATCACCTGATCCGTCCCTTCTTCGACTTCATCCTGTTTGTACAGGTCTTCGCCCTTTTTGTATCCCGCAAAATACACGACGTTGTTATAATTCGCTTTTAGCGCCTTTGCAATGGAGAATAGCACTGCATTGCCGAGTCCTCCGCCTGCAAGCAGGACTGTCTCTTTTTCGGGTATCTCCGTCGGCGTGCCGGTCGGTCCCATCACAATGACTTTCTCTCCGGGTTTCAAGTACGCGCAGAGATTTGACGAGCCGCCCATTTCAAGAACGATCATGCTGAGCAGCCCGTTATTGACGTCCACCCACGCGCCGGTGAGCGCGATGCCCTCCATAGCAAGCGGATAGCCGTCAACGTTCGGCGAATACGTTTCGTAATTCTGCAGACGGTAAAATTGCCCCGGATGAAAATGCGACGCCGCATACGGCGCGCGCACGACGACCTCCGTTATCGTCGGCGTCAGCCGCTCGACTTTATGCACGCGCGGAATCAACGCGTCATCCAATGTGGATGTAAGAGTCTTCCATTTAGCTTCGAATTGACGTCTGTTGCTTTTTGCATTCTCATTGGGATATGTTGCGGGATATGCCGCAGCCTCTTCTTCCGCCGCACGTATCGCATCTTTAAAAAGACCAACCACGTGCGGGTATCCGTCGCGCGCGCTTGCCATCGCCTTCACGACGTTGCCGGCATATATGGGATGGTTATCTCCGTAATACGTAATGAATTTCCCCTTGTCATTGTATGACGTGAAAAATCCCGTTTCGCGCTTGCCGACTTTTTCCAATTCCATCGCGCCGTTTTTTTCCACCAGCCTGTACCCTTGAAAGAACTGCTTCCACTCGTCCATTTCGAACGTGCCGGGATATTCGCGCTCATAGATGATGTTCGGACTTGTCCCTGCGGCAATCATCACGCTTTTGGAAGGTAGCGTCACGAACTCGCCGGTGCTGCGCCACTTTCCTTCTTCATTGATTTTTTGCCTTTCAAACGTCATCGCCTTCACCGCGCCGTATTCGTCGGGCGTCGCTTCCGTCGGAGAGAGGTTTTCGATGAAATAAATTCCCTCTTCCAGCGCCTTGATGATTTCCTCGTGATTCAGCCTGTACGCCGGTGAATCAATCATTCCTTTGCGATAGACGAGAGACACCCCGCCCCATTTCCGAACGAGCGAGATAAAATCTGGACTTTCATTGGCGCGCGTCACACGCACACGTTCGGCTTCTATCTCTTTCGCGTGGGCGATGAATGTTTCGGCGATTTTCTTTTCTTCCGCGTCAAGTCTGCTCCAATACGCATCTTCGCCGGACTCCGCGGCGATTGTTTTATACCGCGCATAAAATTTTTCCACCTGCACGGGATAATACGCCATCAATTCCGTCGAGGTATCGATTGCGGTCAATCCACCGCCGATGACGACGGCGGGCAGTTGTATCTGAAGATTCGCCAGCGAATTGTTTTTCGCCGCGCCAGTCAATTGAAGCGCCATAAGAAAATCGCTCGCCTCGCGCATCCCCCGGATGAGATTGTTCTTCATGTCCACGACGGTCGGCTTTCCCGCGCCCGCCGCGATTGCGATATGCTCGAATCCGAGTTTCCACGCGTCGTCAATCATAATCGTCCCGCCGAAGCGCGTCCCGCCGTACATCCGGAAATGCTTCCGGCGCGCGAGGATGATATGCAGCGTCGTCAGGAAATTTTTATCCCAACGCACTGTAATGCCGTATTCGCTCACCCCGCCGAATCCTTCAAGCACGCGCTCATCGAGATCGCGGTATATTTCCGACCAGTTTTTCATCGGCATCGGCGGTGTTGTATCGTCGCCGACATACTCGTGAAACACCGGCTCAATCTTCAATCCGTCTATGCCGACAACGCCGAAGCCTTCATTGAGAAGGTAATGCGCCAATGTATATCCAGCTGGACCTAAACCTACAACGAGGACGTCTTTTCCATTATATGGCAACGGGAACGGTCGTTTTATTGCAAGTGGATTCCAATATGTAAGTAGCGAATAAATTTCAAAACCATACGGAAGGTTAAGCACGTCGGTTAGGATATGCGTCTCAATCTGCGGGATATTAACCGGCTCCTGCTTTTGGTAAATGCACGCCTTCATGCAATCGTTGCAAATACGATGCCCCGTCCCGGCGCACATGGGATTATCTATGCAAACCAACGCCAGCGCAGCGATGGAATCCCCTTCGTGTTTCAAATAATGCATCTCGGATATCTTCTCATCGAGCGGGCAGCCGTTGAGCGTAATGCCGAGAGGATTCTTGGTCATTTTGCCGGTCTTGTCGGCATATCCCTTTGAGCAAGAATCTCTATCGCGCAGGTGGCAGAAAACGCAGTAATCTATTTCACTTTGGACTTGCCGTTCGTTGTATCGCGCATCAGTGAGTTTGAACCCATCCCTGCGGCGGTAATGCTCGGCGGGACCTTCCATTTTCTCGGGCAGCGTCCCATCCGGCTGATTGAATCGTACGAGGTGGTGATACTCCATATTCTCCGGGAATTTATACGACGCCCATCCCTTCACTTCGGCGCGCCGCTGATAATACCGCGCAACGCACCACTGTTCAAGGAGCGACATCGTTGGTTTTGCGGCTTCCTTGTTTTCTTTTTCCTGCTCCAGCATCGCAGCGATGAACTGCGCCGTACCGCGCTCCTCGTCGGCATAATCAATGAATTTGTAATGTTCTTTCAAGTGGTTGACTGCATCGTTCAATTCATCATATTTCAAACTGCGCGCCTGCTGTTCGTTGACTTTCTTGAACGCCCGCCGTTGAATAAATTCTTTTTTAATCTGGAAGATGACGCGGTCGTTTATGACTTTCAACCGAAGAGTTTCCGATTCTTTTTCTATATTGAAAAGTTTAATCACAAACTTGCTTAATATCGGCGCAGAATCAACTAAAACCGCAGATACTTCTTCAGGCGTCATTCCACTGCCTTTGCACGCGCGGTAGGTATTGAACCGTTCAAAAACCGATGGGTTTTCGTCTTTAAATGTTTGATAAAATGTATCTGTTAATTCTTTTAATTTGAATGGGTTATGGAGATCGTTAAATGTAAAATTCTCAATGCCTAATTGCATGCGTCGTTTATTCTTGTATTAAAATTGTTGAATGAAAAAGAATGTTGTTTTGAAATGTTATGGGCGGAATTTAAAGTAAATTAGAATATCAGTAATTCTCGCAGTGTTGTTTCAATTCTCTGGCTATCAGGCAATGTAAATTGTTCCAGCGCGTGAGCAAAAGGAACTGGTATATCCTTGGCGGCAACTCTTTTGATTGGCGCGTCCAAATATGCAAACGCATTGTCTGAAATAAGAGCGGCTATTTCAGCACCAAATCCCGCAGTCAAATTATCCTCGTGCGTGATTAACACTCTACCTGTTTTCCGCACCGAAGTTATAATCGCTTCAACATCAAGCGGCACGAGCGAGCGCAGGTCTATCACTTCAACCGATTTGCCCGTATCGGTAGAAATTTTATTTGCCGCATCAATTGCATAATGCACTGCCGCGCCGTATGCTATGATAGTTGCATCCTGCCCTTCCCGTGATATTTTCGCTTTTCCTATCGGAATAAGATATTCTTCTTCGGGGACTTCGTCTTTTATCCGGCGATACAAATTTTTATGTTCGAAATAAAGCACGGGGTTATTGTCGCGGATGGCGGATTTGAGCAACCCTTTTGCATCGTACGCGGTTGCAGGGCAGACAATTTTCAATCCGGGCTGGTGCGCAAACCACACCTCCGGATTGCGCGAGTGCGACGGTCCCCCGCTGATTCCTGCACCCGACGGCATGCGCACCACCATGGGAACGGGGATGTGCCACCGAAAATACGTCGTTGCGGCAATATTGACCGTCTCGTTAAACCCGTCGGTGATAAAATCCGAAAACTGCATTTCCGCAACTGGTCGCAATCCCCGCACTGCAGCCCCGACCGATGCGCCAATGATTGCCGCCTCTGATATCGGCGTGTCAATCACTCTTGCGGCGCCGAATTCATCGAACAATCCTTTCGTTACTTTGAACGCCCCGCCGTACACGCCGATGTCTTCGCCGAGAAGAAACACGGCGGCGTCGCGCCGCATCTCTTCACGCAAGCCCTGCTGAATCGCTTCAAGGTATGTTATAACAGGCATAAAAAGACAAAATTACGGAAATGGTGTCGAATCGCAAAGAATGTGTCGATGGGCGGCAGTGGTGTAACCGCCCATCAAGCGCCCGAGTCTTGAATATTATCTATCACGAATATTATCCGATCACTCTTCTACCGTTTATCTACCGCCAATGCCCTTCGCGGTAATAATAACGGTCTCCGCGCCGCTCCCATGTGTGACGTTCCCACATGGCTCCTTCATGGGGTCTCACTGCCCATCTTCCTTCTCTCCACGCCCAGTTATTATTCTCCCACCACCAATATCCGTTAATCCATACATAATCAGGTCCCGGCGCAATCCCGACCGCCTCAACGCGTTCCTCTGGCGGTGGTCCTGGCGCATAATATTCAACCGCGCACCCGATGAAACTTAAACTGATAATCAAACACCCGCAATACGCGAGTACAAGTGATGCTAATTTCCGTGACATTTTTTTCATCCTTTCATCAATGACGCATTAAATCAATTTTGAAAAACACGCTATTTAAAACGGAAACTTGCCGGAAATAATTCCGTACGTTCATAGTTCAATTATATGGTCGCAATTAAAATCAATTTTTATTTTACTCCGGTTTTCATTAAGTTTGTTTCCTGCTTTTCTTCAAAAAAATTCTATTTAATCAATCGCAATTACTGCAAACTGGCGCACACATTCTAATGAAGCATTTTATAAAAACATTATTTTTCTTTTCCATTCTTATCCTGTGCTTTACCAATGGTGCGTTTGCACAGCATCCCATGTCCTTTGATAAGTCTTTTGATAAAGGGGATTCCGTTCGTTCAATCACGGAAACGGTAAAATCCTGCAAGAAATACGACGGACTATTTCCCATATATCAGGATACGATTACCGGCGCGGCGTACATTCAAATCGCGGCGAAACAGATAGGGAAAGAATTCATTTATTTCAGTTATACCGTCAACGGCGTGGCGGAAGCATGGCAAACGGTGGGCGATTACCGTGAAGATAAGATTTTCTCCATCCAAAAATATTTCAAACAAATCGAATTTCAGACAGAGAACACATCGTACTGGTACGATTCGTCAAATGCGCTTGCCCGCAGCGCCGGTTCCAACATCAACAAACCATTGCTCGCAAGCGAGAAAATCATTGCGCAGGATTCTACACGCACGCAGTACCTCATCGCGGCTGACAATCTGTTCCTTGCGGAAAATTTCGACCAGGTGAAACCGTCCCCCATTCCCGGTCTTCCTCCGAATATGGTGTTTTCACTCGGCAATCTGGACAAGGAAAAAACGCAGTATGCCAGCATCCGCAATTACCCGGAGAATACGGACGTCATCATAAAATACGTGTATGACAACCCCCAGCCGACAAACTGGGGCGGCGAGGATGTAACCGATGCCCGTTACGTGAGCATCGAGGTGCAGCACAGCTTAATCGAAGTCCCGCACAATAATTTTCAGCCGCGGTTTGACGACCCGCGCATCGGATTCTTCACGGACGAATCTAATGATATGACCTCGACAAGCCCAACGCCGTACCACGACGTCATTCATCACTGGAATCTCGTCAAGAAGTATCCCGATTCTGCGCTCTCCGAGCCGGTAACGCCGATTACATATTGGATAGAGAATACCACGCCCGTCGAATTCCGCGAAACGATCATGAAAGCCGGTCTTGCGTGGAATGAAGCATTCGAGCGCGCGGGATTCAAGAACGCCATTGTGATGAAAATCCAGCCTGACACCGCAACGTGGGACGCGGGCGACATCCGATACAACGTCATCCGGTGGGTGTCATCGCCGCATCCGTCGTACGGCGGATTGGGACCGAGTTTCGTCAATCCCCGCACCGGCGAAATCCTCGGCGCGGACATCATGCTTGAATATGTGTACATGACGAATCGTCTCCGCCTGCAAAAAATATTTTCCACCGCCGGGCTTGACGGCATAACCGATGACGACAATAACGATAACGCCGCAACTTCAGCAGCAGTTCACTATCGCGCAACTCCCAATCAAAATTATTTCTGCGAAGCCGGCGATTATACGCACAATGCAACATTGTTCGGCGAGGCGGCGATGGATGCGCTCGGATTTTCCGACATTGAGAAAAAGGAATTGATAAAACAATCGCTCTACTTTCTCGTGCTGCACGAGATGGGTCATACGCTCGGCTTGACGCACAACATGAAATCGAGCAATTTATGGTCGCCCGCGCAAATCAACGATACCGCGCTGACGCATGAGACCGGATTGGTAGGCTCGGTCATGGATTATCCCGCCGTGAACCTTGCGCTCGACCAGTCGAAACAAGGACAGTATTTTACAATGAAGCCTGGTCCGTATGACAAGTGGGCGATTGAATACGCTTACTCCCCTGCTCTGGCAGACGCCACCGCCGAACACGACCGTTTGGAGAAAATTCTCGACCGCTCCACCGATCCGCAGCTTGCATACGGCAACGACGCGGACGATATGCGCACCCCCGGCATCGGCGTGGATCCCCGCGTCATGGTCGGCGACATGTCGAACGATGCCATCACGTACGAGATCAATCGGATGCGCTTGGTTGACACGGTGATGCAGGGAATACAAAACAAATATGCCGATACAGGGAAATCATATCAGGAGCTGCTCAATGCATATTATTCTCTCACGGGCGAGTTCGCCATTGCGGCTGGCGTTGTGTCCCGATATATCGGCGGCGTATATGTAGACCGTGCCTTCAAAGGGCAGTCCGGCGGAACGCAGCCCTACACACCGGTAGCCTATGCCGATCAGAAACGCGCAATGGCAGGACTTTCAGCGTATGTGTTCGGCGTTAACGCGTTCGCCTCCAATGGCAATTTATATGCGTATCTTCAGCGTCAAAAGCGCGGCTTCAATAATTTCGGCGACAACGAAGACCCGAAAATACACGACCGCGTTCTCGCAATACAACGAAGCGTCCTTGTACAACTTTTGCACCCCGCCGTGTTAAAGCGTATCAACGATTCACGGCTCTACAAGAACGAATACTCACTCGGAGAATACATGCAGGATTTGACGGACGCAATTTTCAAGGATGATGCAAAATCTACGGTATCAACCTTCCGGCAAAATCTTCAGGAGTATTATGTTGCGCGTTTGATTCAAATCATCAAATCGGAAAATCAGCCGCAAGGGACGGTGGTGGTGGCAATATCGGGAACGCCTATGTCGCAAAGTTATGACGAGCCATCGCAAGCGGAGGCGCTCTATACTCTGAAGTCGATTAATGCGCTGCTTGCAAAATCAAAATCCAGCGACGCGCTGACCCAAGCGCACCGCGATCATATCACGCTTCAAATTCAACGCGCCCTTGCTGTAAAAGAGTAAAAGATTTACCTAATAGATCATGACTAAGAACCCCGCGCTTTAGCGGGGTTCTTAGTCTCTTACATATTCCTCGGATTCTTCCAATTCTTTCCGAGCCGTTCAATCGTGCCGTTCACTCTCTCTTTTCTTGTCTCTTCCCGCTTCGCCGTTATCACCCACTCGACGTATTCTTTTCTATTGGTGAAAGAAAGCGCTTCAAAAAACGCCGACGCTTTTTTGTTTTTTTTCAATGCCGCGGCAAGGTCATCCGGCAGCCGGACAGTCTTTGTTTTGGCGTCAATGTAATTGAAAATTGAACGGACAGACAGTTCTTTTTCTTTCTTTAATTCCGCCGGCGCTTGTAGCCTGATGGCGAATGACGACCACGTATCGTCGAATGATATAAGACTGAGCCATTGCAGTCCTGCATGAGTGCGTAATTTTTCCCATCCTTTGTCTCTCGTCAAATCCGTTTGGATTTTGGATGTTCCTTTTGGATAATATATCCAGCACGTTGCGCCACCCTTCAACATGTTCATCGTCTTGTCAAATTCTTTTTCCAATTGCGCTTTGGATGTGACGAACCAATGTATTTGCTGGAACTCTTTTACTGCGCTGGAAATTTTTACACCGCTTGGCAGTGGCGTAATGTGGTTTGCAAAACCCGAAGGGGCATTGACCGCTAACAACGTCATGCCTTCTTTAATGCGTAGTTTCTGTGCGAGTGTCAATGCCATGAGTCTTGTGTATATTAAAAAATTAGTTACTTCTCCCCTTTCATCCCGACAAACTTATCGGCGTTTTCCTGGAACAGCACGTTGAACGTCGTCATGCTGCCGTAGCACCGTGTGATATACCCCTGCAATTCTATTTTTTCCGATTCCTGAAGATTTGAGGAATTGACCTTCTGCTCCAGCACGCGCAAGTTATTGCGGACGGAGACGATCTTCTTGAAGAAGACGTCAATATCCACTTCCTTCGGCTGCATTGCCGGGTCGGCGGGAGTCAGCACGAATTTCCCTTGGCGGAATTTGTGCGCAATGGAGACGTCGCTCTCAATCGTGGTAAGTTTTTCATTCAGCGCGTTCGTGAACGCGTGAAACGCAATATCGTACACTTCATCAATTGTCATCAATAATCCTGTGTATAATAAAATTAAAAATCAATTCCCGGCAAATTCCCGCGCCAATGCCAGCGCAACGGACGCCGCCATTGCGGCGTTAAGTGATTCACCACCTCCGTATTTTTTTATCGTAATCTTATGATCCGCGATGCCGAGAAGCTCATGCCGAATCCCTTCGGATTCCGAACCTATAAGCAACACCGATTTTGGCGCGAAGCGAATTCTTTTCCCGATCGGTTGATCAGACGTTGTCGCGGCATAGACGGCATACCCGTGTTTCCGCAAATCCTGTAGAGTAGCGAACAGATTCACGTGCTCTGCGGCGGGAACCCTGAATATCGAACCCATCGTGCTGCGCACAGTTTTTGGGTTGTATAATTCCGCGCATCCTTCTCCCAGCAAAACACTGTCCGCGCCGAACCAGTCCGCGGAGCGGATGATCGTCCCGGTATTCCCCGGGTCGGCGATAGCATCGAGCGCGAGCATAATAGAATCGGACTTCGAATGATTGAGGTCAGTATGCGTAAAATGTTTTTGCGCGGCTACGGCAATGACGCCTTGTGAATGTTCCGTCGTCGAGATTTCCGCAAACTCCTTTTCCGGGAGCGTGTAGACCTGTGTTCCATTCGTACCCGCGGCAAACGGCAATTGATCCGCTTTCTCCTCTGCAATGCATATATATTGGATATCCCACGAGGAGCGGAGCGCCTCGCCGGTCAGCCGCTTCCCTTCGATAATGAACTCACTGTACTTCGCCCGCATTTTTTTCTGGAGAAGCGCGCGAAGGCGGGTATGCCGCGATTCTGGAAGTCTCTCGATCTTAATTGTTGATTACCTGACAAGCAACGTCGTGGTTGGATCGAAGAAATTTACTTTCCCGGTTGCTATACGGAATTTCATCGAAGCGCCAATTTCAGGTTTTGCTGCATGGGCAATATCAGTAGCGCTGAACCGGACTCGCAGCGTGTTTCCCGGAACGGAAGCATAAATGATCATTTCGCTCCCCAGCAGTTCAACGACTTCAACCGTTGCAGTAAAAGCGTCTGTATCGCTTGAAGCAACAATATTTTCAGGACGAACACCTGCATTCACTTCTTTCCCCTCGTATTTACGGAGGAGATCGGATTCTCCTTTCGATAGCGTATAAGTAATATTGTTATTTATTCCTCTGAATGTCGCAACACTATTATTCGTATTCTCTATCCTTCCCGTAAGAAAATTCATTGGCGGGCTGCCGATAAATTCAGCCGCAAACATATTATTCGGCGTGGAGTATAATTCCATCGGCGTGGCAATCTGCTGAACGACGCCGTCTTTCATCACGATAATCCGGTCGCCGAGCGTCATGGCTTCCGTCTGATCGTGCGTAACGTAAATCATCGTCGCGCGGAGACGATTGTGCAACTTCAGCAGTTCCGTGCGCATCTGCACGCGCAGTTGCGCGTCAAGATTCGAGAGCGGTTCGTCGAATAAAAACACTTTCGGATGCCGGACGATGGCGCGACCCACGGCAACGCGCTGTCGCTGACCACCGGAAAGCGTCTTTGGCTTGTTCTGAAGGATATTTTCTATGCTGAGGATTTTTGCGGCTTCGCGCACGCGCGCGTCTATTTCCGGCTTCGGAAATTTTCGCAGGCGAAGGCTGAACGCGAGGTTTTCATACACGGTCTTGTGTGGGTAGAGCGCATAATTCTGAAAGACCATCGCGATGTCCCTGTCCTTCGGCGCGACGGTATTCATCTCTTTTGCGTCGATATAAAGTGTGCCGGTAGTGATTTCCTCCAACCCAGCAATCATGCGCAGTGTGGTTGTTTTGCCGCAACCGGATGGACCGACAAGAACGACAAATTCACCGTCTTTCACATCGAACGAGACGTCGTTCACGGCATCGAACTTGTTCTCGTATGTTTTCGATATATGCTGAAGCTGGACGGAAGCCACGTGAATTTAGTCCACAAATGAGGAATAACCGCGAATGCGGCATGAAAACGAAAGTCGGGGCGACAGGATTTGAACCTGCGACCCTCTGCTCCCAAAGCAGATGCGCTACCGGGCTGCGCTACGCCCCGAATACCAATATGTCATACCCAATAAGTAATACAAAGATAGAGAATGAAATTCATGTAAAAAAATATTCACGGGGAAATTAATGTTTGGATTTGCCAGTATATAGATAAATCAGTAATTTTGAACTAATATCAATTTTTTACAGTAATCATCCCGCAGATGAACAAACGGACGGCATGAGAATCATATTGTACGGCGCGCCCGGAGCGGGCAAAGGAACACAGGCGGAGTTGCTCACAAAAAAATATTCCATTCCTCACATTTCAACTGGTGATATGCTTCGTTCGGCGATAGAACGAGGAACGGAACTGGGGAAAAAAGCCAAGGAGTTTGTTGAGTCGGGCGGTTTGGTACCCGATGACGTCGTCATTGGCATTGTACGCGACGTCCTTTCCTCCCCGCAATGTGCCAACGGCTTTATCCTCGACGGCTTCCCCCGTACGACCGCGCAAGCGGAAAGTTTGCAGAAAATTTTCGATGAATTGGGAATTACCGGTGTTTGCATCGTGTCAATTAATGTTAATGAGGAAGAACTTGTCTCGCGACTGTTGAACAGAGGTAGAGTAGACGATAGCGAAGAAACAATACGCAAACGACTTCGGGTGTATGAGCAATCAACCGCGCCGGTTAAGTCATTTTATGAATCGCGTGGACGTGTATGCGAAATCAACGGCGTCGGCAGCGTCGAAGACGTACAGAAAAGTATTATCAACGCCATTGAGTAATTTTTGGGCGGGCGCTCAATTCCTCCAAAGAATACACTGGTAAACATCGCATTTCTCATTGAAACAAACGTATATCAGTATGTGTTATCGATATATAGAGTGCATACAGAAAAGTGTGTTCACAACAATTGAAATCATGAAGAAAAATATTATTACTTTTTTCCTTTCAGTTCTCATTGCTTCCAGTTTTGTTTCTGGCGTCAGAGCAAAAGACAGCACAGGTCCAAACCTCAAGACGATAATTCATCGGAATCCACAGCAATTGCCGAGCGATCTTTCAAATCAGCCGATAAATCCACGTACAGTCCAGAACGCAAACTCGGCATTCACAAACGTGCAAGTTGGTCCGAATGATTCCCAGCAGGACGAAACATCCATTGCTATTGACCCCGTGAATCCGTTGAAGGCTATATGCTCATCAAATGATTTTTATTGCAATTATACCGGGGAAGCGGGTGAAATGCGGTATTTCTATACAACCAACGGTGGCAATACGTGGAGTGCCAATTGCGTACCAGTCCCTTCCGGAAAACCATACGATAATCCGTTCGACCCTTCCGTTGCGTATGATTCCCGCGGCAATGCATACCTCTGCTTCGGAGATGCACAGCAAGGAAACGGCGGTGATTATGCAAATTGTATATATGTTGCTAAATCAACTGACGGAGGTATAACTTTTCAAACTGCAGTCACTGTGGCCGCAAACACGGGAAAAGGAATATCCGGATTCGGCGGTACACAGCCGTTTTATGATAAAATGTACATTGCGTGCGATAATGCCGATACAACAAGCCGGTTTCGCGATCGTATATATGTATCGTGGACGGATTTTGATGTCAGCGGTACTTCAAACATATTAAGCTATTCCTCCGACGGCGGCACTACGTGGTCGAGTCCGGTTTCATTTTCAGGCGGGGAACCCGGTCAATGCAGCATTCCAGTTGTTGGGCGAGGCGGGGTGTTGTATGTTACATGGGTTACCGGAGCATTCGGTGGAAGCAATTCTAAAGCAAACATTTTCATCAGCCGGTCATCTTCCGGCGGTATAGCGTTCACAAATCCTATCGCAGTTAGTTCTTCAATCTTGCCAATAGGAATATACGACCCAACTTTCGGCAGGATATGCCTGCCTTCGAAAGACAGTATGAGAGTTGCCACGTTTCCGAGCATTGCCGTTGATAATTCGACAAATCCGAAAACAAGCGGAAACGTCTATGTCGTATGGCAGGGAGAAGATTTGAATTCAACTTTCCCCCATGCGTACTTGGCTATTTCAACAAATAACGGAAATAATTGGACATTACCGAACATAAATACTGGCGTGAACGGAGCACCCGGTATCATAGACCAAGGTAATTCCGGTAATGATGTTTTTTTCCCCGCCGTTGCATGTGATCCGACAAACGGCAATATTTCCATGGTTTATTATGACAGTCGAAATTCGCAAGATAACACTGGCGTAGATTTATACTGTTCTTTATCGTCAGACGGCGGCAAAACATTTAATGAATTCCGGGTAACAGATACGACAACGAGCGTGTATACGAATAACCAAGGTAAATCCGGAGGATATTACTGGGGCGATTATCAAGGGGTCGCCGCCTATGGTGGTCTTACCCTTCCCTGCTGGTGGATGGAATTGCAGCCAACATATAATGATGACCATATATTCACCGCCATTATTCGCGTCGGACCGAACGCTGTTTCTAATCTTCAGGCAACCTCACATTGCAACGCAAATGGCGTTACCCTCTCATGGACGAATCCTACGACAAATACATTTGGTGAACCTCTTACATCATTCTCTCTTACAATAAATCGGAACGGAACAGCTATCGCAAGCAATTTGCCGCAAACTGCGACAAATTACATTGACACCACTGCTGTGAGTGGCACTCAATACACTTACGGCGTTGTGGTAACATCAAACGGTTCCACAAGCCAGCAAGTTACTTCCACCCTTTATGCCGGAGGTGAAATGCAATTAAACCCGCCTACCGCGTTCAATCTACGCCCGGTTACGAACGGTGTTGAAGCGTGGTGGCTCAATCCGACACAACATATTGACGGCACACAAGCGTGTGATTTGCACGCCATTTATTTTTACGATGCTTCCTCTTCCACACTTATCGACTCGGCCATTGTCAATGCAAATGATGCAGGCGTGTATTCCTCTTTTTTTATCCCTTTAAGCTCCACAAAAATTTGGAGCCTATACGCAACAGCGGTATCGAACCGAGGATCAGTCTACACAGCAAGCGATACAAGCGGTCATTTTACGTCGTATACCGGTGCGCCGGTGCAAAATTTTTCAGAAAATTTCGACAACACTCCCGCTCCGTTGTTTTATACTACAGGTACGTGGGGAATATCGGATTCGGATTATGTCTCGAAACCTTATTGCTTGTCAACAAACCCGAACGGCAAATATGCAAGAAGCAAGACAACATTCTGCCAATTGCCCCCATTCATTCGCGGAACACAAGATTCAACGCTTGAATTTTATCATATTTTATTATGCGGCATTAATACATATGGTGACTTGGAACTCTCGACGAATAATGGTCAATCATGGAAACTTGCAAGACAATTTTTCGATTCCAGTTATATTCCGGACTGGCATGTTAATACTCTTCCGGTTGGAAAATGCACGTGGGTAAAAGAAGACATTGATCTCCGCCCATTCAGCAAAATCGGTGATACACTTTCTGTAAGTTTCGTATTGAAAGCCGGATTTGTTCAGGGTGATGGATGGTTTATTGATAATGTAAATGTCGACAGTGCCGCGCCTAATTACATCGGGCAGATAAAAATAATACCTGCATCATTCTCGCTCGATCAAAACTACCCGAACCCGTTCAGCCCGTCAACGAGAATAAGCTTCACCCTTCCTGTGTCTGCCGCGGCGCATTTGGACGTCTATAACGCCCTCGGTGAACACATTGCAACTTTAGTGGATGAAGTAATGAACGCAGGACAATACGCTGTTAATTTTAACGCCTCATCACTGCAATCGGGTGTTTATTTTTATACGCTCAGAATCGGGCAATACTCGTCAACGCGACGAATGGTGCTGATAAAATAACACGTAACGCCGTTTGACGTATCAAAGAATTTCTCAAAAGGCAGTGCCATCATCAAGATGGCACTGCCTTTTTTATATCTTTTGTTACAACCTTTACGCGGCTTCGCTGACGATTTGGTCTTTGTATTGCAGCCTGTACAACCGAGCGTAAATGCCATTCAGGACAAGTAATTGTTGGTGGGTTCCACGTTCGCGTATTTCCCCGTGGTGCATGACAAGTATTTGATTGGCGTGTTGAATCGTAGATAGGCGATGCGCTATCACAAGTGAAGTCCGGCGCTGTAATAAACGCTCCGTCGCTTCTTGAATAATTGTTTCCGACGCGGTATCTATATTCGCAGTCGCTTCGTCCAAAATCAAGATTTTAGTATCGTAAGCAAGCGCTCGCGTGAATGAAAGCAATTGCTTCTCGCCGGAGGAAAAAATAACCCCGCGTTCCCGCACCTGCTCCTGGTATCCCTCCGG
>Ga0207061_1088_pt1 | contig 25331 bp, 19 predicted proteins | sample Alteio_BWMinCont_31_FD_153275 | JGI IMG/M metagenome (GOLD analysis project Ga0207061, IMG submission 153275) | Enriched cells from forest soil in Barre Woods Harvard Forest LTER site, Petersham, Massachusetts, United States -... | ecosystem: Environmental > Terrestrial > Soil > Temperate forest >... | reverse complement strand
ATCGAAATTCTCAAGAGTTTCGGCGTGCCGACGATCGCGGCGGTCAACCGCTTTCCGGATGACTCGGAGAACGATCTAGATCGATTGGCGGCCTACTGCGCGGAGCGCGGCGTCACCAGCGCGCTCGCGGAAGGCTTCACCAAGGGCGGACCTGGCGCGAAAGACCTTGCCGAAAAAGTGGTCGAGATCATCGCCAGGAACCCGGCGCCCCCGGTGCATTCGCTCTATTCGCTGGAGGAGCCGTTGCTCGAAAAGATCCGTAAGGTCGCGCAAAGCGTTTATGGCGCGAGCGACGTGAATTTCTCCGAGCAAGCCCGGGCGAAACTGCAGCAATTTACGGAATGGGGATATGCAAAATTGCCGGTGTGCATCGCGAAAACGCAATACTCGCTTTCCGACGACGCGAAGCGCTTGGGCGCGCCGACAGGCTGGACGCTGAATGTCACCAGCGCATCGCTTTCCGCCGGGGCCGGATTCGTCGTGGTGATTTCCGGGAACATGATGCTGATGCCCGGACTTCCAAAAGTTTCACGCGCTTCCTCGATCGACGTGGACGACTCGGGCGCCATCATCGGTGTCTGAGGTCCTTCGCTGATTGCTGAGCAGGGCCCAGGAGACTATTCGCGCTTCAATTTGTAAATCGCGAGCAGCAGGATTACGGCCATGGACTCAAACGCAATCGCGCCAAACAGGGAAACGTGAGAAACATAGTCTGCGTCCGTCCCCTTGGTCGCGACGAGATAGGTCACCTCGTCCAAAATCATAGCGCTGCCGATCCCCAATGCCACTAGAGCCAGGCGCGCGAGCCAAACGTTGCCCAACTGAAAGGCCAGTAAGAAAGCTGAGGGAAGTGCGATCAGGACTCCAATAAACAGGTGATGAACCAGAAATCCGCCGGGATAGATGTGCCGGACGCCGAACAGGTGGAGATAGAGCCTCAAGCACATAAAGGTGGCGAGCAACGGCAGCACAAGCAGTAGAAGAGTTTGTTTCGGTGTCAGCGGCCTGCGGTCTTCTCCCATCGCTGGCAACGTAGGATATCACTGTTGGTCGCCTGCTCGATCATTCTCATGGCCCGCCAAACATCGCAATCTATCCTTCCAAGGTCTTTTCCGTCCCGTGCTTGTTGGGCTCATAGCCGTGGCGGGGATTTGGTGGAGGTTGAGCCGCAAGGCAAGGCTATTGAACAAAGGCCAATTCTGAGCCAGAGGCCTCGCCGGTGGACCGAAGTTGCTTTGCCCGCCGTTTTGCTTGCTCAAGCTGCGCGGGGCTAAGCTGTAATTCCAAAGGGAGAAGATACTCGACTCCGCGCTGATCTCCAGCCAGGGATGCGGCCAGAATCCAGGCGTAAGCGGCTTCCGGATCTTTGCGGGTGGCCCGGCCGGTTGCATACATGAAGCCTAACTTGATGCGCGCCCCGCTGTTGCCACTGGCGGCGGCCTTTTGGAACCAAGCGAACGCTAGCGCATCGTTTTGTGGCAGGCCTTCCCCTCGGAGGTACAAATCGGCCAAGTTGTGCTGCGCCAGGGGATCGCCGTGCTCCGCGGCCAGACGATACCACTCAGCTGCCGCGGCATGATCAATGGGTGTACCGAGTCCGCTGTCGTTCATATACCCGAGATTGACCATCGCGCCGACGTCTCCCGCATTGGCTGCGACGCGGAAGTGTCGAAGCGCTTCACCAAAGTCCTGTTTCACACCCTTTCCTTGGAGATAGAGGATCCCGAGATTGGTGTGGGCGCTGGAGGAGCCTAGGTCCGCAGCAGATATCAGCCAATAGAGTGCCGCGCCGTAATTCTGAGGAGTGCCGCAGCCGTAGAGGTAAAAAACACCCAGGTTGACCTGAGCGGGGGCATATCCCTTCCGGGCGGCCTTTTCAAACCGTTGGCGGGCATCGAGGAGACTTCGCCCTGGCGCCAAGACCAGGGCGGAGGCGATGCCCAACTGCGTTAGCTTAGGGTCAGGAATCGAAGAATCTGCAACTGACAGGGACTGCGGGTCATAACCATCCCTATCATCTTCCGGCAACAGTCTAGGAGCCATGATGGAGCAGGCGGCGGAAGCGGGCTTGCGAGTAGGCTGTTGACCCGATGCGGCTGGCAGGAGCAGGGCTCCAGGTAGGACAAAGGGCAAGAGCAGACGTCTAAGAATTAGTGACGAAACGATGACAAGAGATCTCATATATGTCCTTGAGCGCCGCCTCTGATTGCAAGACCGCGCAACTGGGACTTCAAAGTGGGGCGAAGAAGGCGCTACCTCAATGCAGAATCAGTCGATTTCAAGTGCAAATCGGGTCATCAGGCAAGGCGCTGAGAAAAAAGAGAGTTACAAGTCTTTCGGGAACTAAACAGGCCGGTCTTTCGTAGATGAGAATGGTAGAATTCTCTTGCTGATGAGCAACTCCAACCACGAGCGGATCCGGTTTGGCTCTTTTGAGGTTGATTTGTGCACCCGCGAGCTTTGGAAAAATGGGGTGAAACTCAAGCTCGGGGGCCAGCCGTTCGATATCCTGACGATTCTGCTGGAAAATCCAGGGCAGCTCGTCAGCCGCGAAGTGCTGCGGACAAAGATTTGGGCGGCGGATACCTTTGTGGACTTCAATCACGGCCTGAATGCAGCCGTGAACAAGCTGCGGGAGTGCCTGAGCGATTCCGCCGAAGACCCGCGCTACATTGAGACGCTGCCGCGGAGGGGCTACCGCTTCATAGCCAAGGTAGAAGACGCGTCTCCTGCCGCTCTTGCTCCCGCGATCATTGCGGAATGGCCCGCCAATAAGACCGAAGTGCCACTGGCGGCCCTACCGAAGGAGCGGAGGAATCTCCCCTATATTTGGGCGTTCCTTGTTCCGGCTTTATCCGTTGCTCTTTTCTTTGGCTGGTGGAAGCTAAACTCCGGGGAATCGGCCGAGGCCCGGCTGAAAAAGTTGCGCGAAGCGAATTTCGAGCAGACCGGACAAGTGATTCGCGCGCCCAGCATCTGGCACGTTGATTTAACCCACGCTGCGGACTCGGGTGCGCGCACGCTGGTGACCGCTGCCAGGGACAGGACAGAAGGCCCGCAACCTTCTCCCGACGGCAAGAAACTTGCGTTCATGTCGGATCGTTCGGGCGGCCTGGAGATTTGGACCAGTAACCTGGATGGATCGGAACCGGTGAAAGTGACGAGCATGGGAAACTGCGGCTCGCCGCGATGGTCACCGGACAGCCGTTGGATTGCGTTCGATTCCATCCAAAACGGCCACCCCGGGATTTACGTTGTTTCCGCCGAAGGCGGGCAGTCCTTCCCGAAGGGCGTGAGCGATTCAGACGAGATGGTTCCCAGCTGGTCACAAGACGGCAAGTGGATCTATTTTGCATCCAACCGCTCCGGTGAAACGCAAGTTTGGAAGATGTCCGTCGATGACGGCAGGGGAATCCAGGTGACGCAGCATGGTGGATTCGCCGCTCAAGAGTCCACCGATGGGCAAACGGTGTTCTACGCCAAGACGCGTTTTGCGAATCCGGAGATTTGGGAGGTCTCGGCGCAGGGAGGAATCGAGAAGCGGGTGAAAATGTTTTTAAGGCCGGGGACCTGGGCCAGTTGGACCGCCACCCAGAAGGGCATTTATTTTCTTAGTGACGAAGAAGGGACCAGCCCTTTGATAGAGTTTTTTGATTTTGCAACGCAAGGCGTTCAAGAAGTTGGCAAACTCGACAGGAATTCCTTCTGGTTTTCAGCCTCGATCGACGGAACTTCAGCGTGGTACGCTCAATCGGAGGAAGAACCAAACAACGCCTCGCTTCGCATCGACTACCACCCTGACCAGTAATAAAATGCTGAGATTTTCGAGACTGCACTTTCACGCGCAGGTGCGTGATGAGCAACTCAGTACGTTTGTACTATAGCCGATGGGCTAGGGAACTGCGAAAATGGGGGGTCTGAACCGTTCGTCACACGGCGGTTCTCCGCAGCCTAAGTTTTGCTCTGGCCTCCCAGCTCGGAGCACAAGGGACGACCGAATTGGCTTCCGCAGCCGACATGGGCCCCGAGACCGTCTCGCCCCTGGCGAGCGCGTCGGATACTGCCACTGAGACTAACTCGCTTCCGGCAAGCACGTCGGACACGCCTAGCCAGACCCCCTTACCTCCGGCAAGCGAGTCCGTAACGGCCCCCGAGGAGTTTCCGATGGAGCCGGCAGAACCCGGCCCGGAAGAAACGGCCCCCAAGATTCCTCTAAAAGCCAACATGGTGGCGCACGAAGTGCGCATAAAGGCCACCGGTGCGCGCCCAAGGAACGGTGTGGGAGAGCGCGAGCTTTTCACAGAAGAAACGACCACAGTCCTGGTCTATGAAAAGGGCGGGGTCATCCGTCTTTCCGCGGCCGTGACTCCTGGCCAGCTGCTTTTTCTCACCAATGAGGAGTCGAAGCGCGAAGTCGTCGTTCAAGTCTCCCGCAAACGGGCTTACAAACCAACGAGTTGCTATGTAGAAGTGGAATTTACGGAGCCCGCGCCTGGTTTTTGGGGCACGAAGTTTTCCGCCGCGACGGCGCTGCTTCCCAAGGAGAAGCAGGAAATAGAGGCCGCCGCGCTGGTCATCTCTGCGGAAACCACGGCCGACGTCCCGGGCGAACCGGTTGCCGCTCCCACCGCACAGGAAGTGGAGACATTGAAGCGGGAAGTGGAGGCGCTGCGGGTTCAACCTGCGGCACAAGCATCCCCGCTCCCGGCCGAACCAGCTTTGATGCAAACAAATGAACCGGCTCCAACATCGAGTTCGACGCCGGCTCCAAGTACGATTTCTGATTCTCCTGCCGCGCCAATCATGGTGGAAGTGCCGCAAGCGGAAGCGCAATGGAGCGCAGGATCTGAGGGAGAGCCCAGCGGCGCATTTGTCTCCAAGTCTTTTCCCCTCGATCACGATCTCGCGCCGCCACAACTTACCGCAGCGGAGCAAGAGCTCCTGCCCATGCCTTCGCTGGATTTCAGCAAATCATTGCCGAGGTCCAAACGGTCGAAGCGGGCAAGAGGGAATTTTACTCCGGGCTTTCGAGCGGGAGCGCTGCGGCTCGTGCTGCTGTCTATGGCGTTGGTGGTCACCATGGTAGGCGCAGCCTGGTACAAGCATTGGATTCCGTGGACGTTGACAGCCAAGAAGTCGTCCGGAGGTGCTGTTTCGAAACCGGGGAACGCGAAAACGGCGACGCTTCCCGGCGGCCAAACTACAGCGGGCACGGATGGCGAAAATGGCAGCACGAAATTGATGAGCGATCTGCCGGTGACTTCTCCAAGCGCTGCGGCGAAGAATGCGCCGTCGACCAGTTCACCTGACAAATCGGCGACGGATGGAACTGAAAACGCGGCACAGCCTTCCGCATCCACTGACCCCGCCGTGCAGCCGGAGATTCCGGAAAAGCCAGCAACTAAAACACCGGCAGTAAAACGCACCTCGGCACGTCCATCGGTCAAGGCCGCTGCCGATGCTGCGGCGACTCCGGCGGACGATGGTGTCATCGTGCCGCCGAAGCTGATCAAATCGGTGCGAGCCGTAGCCTCATTGGAAGACCTGCGAGACTTTGAGCGGGGCAACGTCACCATTGACGCGGTCGTTGATACTCAGGGAGAAGTGCGATCCATCAACGTGCTATCGGGTCCGCCCTCATTGCGCGAATCGGCGGCGGCAGCTTTCCGGCAATTCCTGTACGAACCAGCCACGCGGAACGGCAAGCCTGTCCCCGCGCACGTCACCGTTACCATCCACTTCCGGTTTGAACCGTAAACCGCCTCTTGCCACTTCCGGCCTTGGCCTTGTCGGCATCTTTGCAAGCGCTGTAGAATATACTGTTTGCAAACGAGGAGGAATCCTGCCATGGCGACCGCCGAACAAATACCTCACCTGCCGGAATTCACCAACGAACCGTTTATTGATTTTTCGAAGCCGGAAAACCGCAAGCGCATGGAAGACGCGCTGAAAAAAGTGAAATCCGAATTCGGCCGCGAATACCCGATGTGGATCGCCGGGCAAAAAACCGTCACTCCGGAAAAACGCAACTCCACGAATCCTTCGCGCCCCGCGGAAGTCATCGGCGTCTTTCAGAACGCCAACGCCGATATGGCCAGGCAGGCCGTGGAGGCCGCGCACAAGTACTTCGACACGTGGAAGAAGGTGCCGGCGCAGGAACGCGCGAAGTGCATCTTCAAGGCTGCGCAGATCGTGCGCGAGCGCAAGTATGAATTGAACGCGCTGGTTTGCTACGAAGTCGGAAAAACCTGGATCGAAGCGGACGCGGACATTGCCGAAACCATCGACTTCTGCGAATTCTACGGGCGCGAGATGCTGCGCCTCGCCGAGCCGCAAAAGTTGACCCCGATGCGCGGGGAGCGCAACTACCTTGTGTATATCCCTCTGGGCGTGGGCGTGGTCATTCCGCCGTGGAATTTTCCTTGCGCGATTATGGCAGGCCTGGTCGCGGCATCCCTGGTCACCGGCAACACCGTGGTGCTGAAACCGGCGAGCGATTCGCCCACGATTGCGGCGAAGTTCATCGACATTCTTTATGAAGCTGGCGTTCCTAAAGAAGCGGTGAATTTCATCACCGGACCGGGCGGCTCGGTCGGCGACACTCTTGTTCAACACCCCAAGACGCGCTACATCGGTTTCACGGGATCGAAGGAAGTGGGACTGCGGATCAGCGAACTCGCCGGCAAAGCCACTCCGGGTCAGATCTGGATCAAGCGCACCGTGCTCGAGATGGGCGGGAAAGACGCCATCGTGGTAGACGAAGAGGCGGACATCGACGCCGCCGTGGAAGGTACTGCGCAAGCGGCTTTCGGCTATCAGGGGCAGAAGTGCTCGGCGTGCTCGCGCGCTATCGTCTCGGAGAAAATCTACGACACGTTCTTGCAGAAGCTGGTCGAACGTACGAAAAAAATCACCATTGGCCCCAGCGATGATCCGAACAATTATATGGGCCCGGTAATCAGCCAGTCGGCGATGAAAACGATTCTGGATTACATCGAAGTCGGGAAGAAGGAAGGGAAGCTGGTGGCGGGCGGAAAACGAGCTGCTGGCGACGGCTACTTTATCGAACCGACGATTATCGCGGATGTGGATCCCAAGGCGCGCCTCGCACAGGAAGAAGTTTTTGGTCCCGTGCTTACGGTAATCAAGGCAAAGAATTACGACCATGCGCTGGAGATCGCCAATAATACGGAATTCGGGCTGACGGGTGCGGTCTATTCCAAGAATCCGGAAAAAATCAAGAAGGCGGAAGAATCTTTCCACGTCGGCAATCTGTATCTGAACCGCAAGTGCACCGGTGCGATGGTCGGCGCTCACCCGTTTGGCGGCTTCAATATGTCCGGGACGGATTCGAAGACCGGCGGGAAAGATTATTTGCTGCTTTTCCTGCAGGCCAAATCCGTCGCGGAAAAAGTCAGCTAAGCGCGAGCTGTGTCTTCAGGTGGATTTATTGACTGCTTCGCGCGAGGCCCACTTCAAGACGCGAAAAACCGGATAGCTTAACACCAAGGCGATTAAGGCCAGCATTGCCGGACTGGGGGGCCAGTACTTTCCGGCACCGACAGCGTCTAGAAAATCGGGCAAAAGCGAACCCGTTAGAAAAAGCACCGAAGCAACCAGCGCAATCCCCGTCGTCCATGGATAACCCCACGCTTTGTATGGCCGGTTCATTTGCGGCTCGCGCTTGCGCAGGATAAACAAGGACGTGTACGACAGCGTGTAGTTCGCGACGAAGAAAAACGAAAGCATGTCGATTACGTGTTCGAACGCGTTCGCGTTGAGGAACGAAATGAGGACGAAGAGCACGCCGACAATCGTGCTGAGGAGAAGTGCTATCGTGGGCGTCCCCCCCGCATTCACGTGCGTGGCGCGGCGGAAAAACAGCCCATCGCAGCTCATGGTGTAAAGAGTGCGCGTGCAGAAAAGTTGGTTGGCGTTCATGCAGCTCAGCATGGAAATCACCATGATGGACCGGATGATGGGATCGCCGAGGCTTCCGAAGACGCGATCGGCGACGGAGCCGAGCGCAAAATTATTACCGGCGATTTCCTTCATCGGCAGAATGTAGAGCGCGATGAGATTCAGCAGCAAATAAATTCCCATGATGGAAAAAACGCTGCCGAAGATGGCGCGCGGGATGTCGCGGCCGGGGTTTCGAACTTCTTCACCAAAATAAATGACGCCGTCCCATCCATCAATCGTGTAGATCACCGCCTGCAGTCCAAGCATGACGGCGATGGCCAGGGACCATCCTGTTGCCAACGGAAGGGATGAAGGGCCGGATTCGATCACTGCTTTGTGAGCCGGGCCGCCGAGGAGAAAACAAGCAATCACCAAAATGAGGAAAGCGCCGGCCTTCAATGCCGCGGAGGCAAGTTGCGTGCCGCTGCCCCAGCGAATGCCCCGCCATTGCAAAATTCCAAATCCGCAAATGACAACGATGGAAATGACTTCAATTTTTCCAGCGCCTGCGAGAATGGGAAACAAATGGCCGCTGTATTCGGCAATGACAATGGAAACAGCGGCGGCGGTGCCGCAGGTGGATAGCCAATCGCTCCAGCCGACGATAAAGCCCGCGTAGTCCCCCATGGCCCGGCGTGAGAAATTATATTGGCCGCCGCTTCTGGGAATCGCGGCGCCCAACTCGGCCATCGAGGAAGCGCTCACAAGGGCATAGAGCCCGCCAACAATCCAAACTCCAATAAAGAGCCAGGCGTTGGGAAGCACTTTCGCGATGTCGCCGGGCGTGCGGACAATCCCCGCGGCGATAGCATTGCCGACGGCGGCGGCAATCCCGAACCACATGCCGAGAACCTGGAGCAGGCGGCCGCGGCTGACTGCGGGAGTGGAACCGGCTGTGGAAGAGCCTTCCGATGTTCCAGGCAATGTGAGGTCTCGAGGGATCGGCGAAACGCAGTCATCATATCGGGGGGACGAAAAAATGCAAGCCGGAACTGGTAACGTTCAAGGCCCGCCAAGTTTTATCGCGGGGTTCCGACAAAGTTCCACTTGCCCCAGGCGAACGATTCATGCGCCGGCACGAAGTGAGCGCGAGCAATTTTTTTGATGACTCCGGGCTGGCCGAGCCATTGGTCGTAGGTGCCGCGCTCGAACTCGATCATGGTGGCGAGCGCGTCCATTTTGTTTGAAAAGCGGCGGACGTGGGGATTCTCTGAAACGCCGTGCACGAATCTCAGAAAGGGGGTTAGCCATGGTTCCACTAAAACGACCCGGCCACTTGTTCGGAGGACACGTTGCATTTCTGAAAAAGTTTTTTCGAGATCACCGGGCAGGGTGGGGAGATGATGCAAGCCGCCCTGGACGATAAGGACGTCCTTGCTGCGATCGGGGAAGGAGAGTTGACGGCAATCGCCGACAGTACATTTTGCCCGGCCGCGATATTGCGCAATCAGACGAGGCGAAAGATCCACGCCCTCGAGATGTTTGAAACCTAATTGCTCAAGCGCGCTCAGTCCACTCCCACGGCCGCAAAAAAGCTCGACGATTTGGGCGTCGCGCGGCCATTCCCGGGCGCCGAGACGATTGAGTCGGGAGATAAATTTCTGGATTTCCTGTTTGGACGTTTCAAAACGAAGATAGGCGGCTTCCCACGGATCCGGAGCCAACGCGTTTTGCGTCTGAGCAGTGGTCTCGTTTTCGGGCGGTTGGGACTGTGATGTCGGCATCTTTGATGGCGGGTGGAAGAACGTTCGAAGGTTCCCATAGATTCCAGCGTAATTCAAGGATACGGAACGGCGGGTGAAATGTCCGCAAGAGCGCGATATGATGGTGCAGCTTATGGGGACGGTCCTAACTTCTGAGGTCTCGCAGTCCGCACGGACGGATAAGGGGCAGACCCTCGACGTGTCGGTGGTGATTCCGTGCTTGAACGAGGCGAACTCGCTGGCGTATTGCGTGGACAAAGCAATGAAGGCCCTTCAGGCGGCCGGGTTGCGCGGGGAAGTGGTAGTTGCGGACAACGGGTCGACGGATGGGTCGATTCAGATTGCGGAAGAGCACGGGGCGCGCGTGATTCATGTGGTGGAGCGCGGCTACGGGGCGGCATTGCGCGCAGGCATCGGCGGCTCGCGGGGCGCTTTCATCATTATGGGAGATGCGGACGATAGTTACGATTTCACGGATGTGCCGCGCTTCGTGGAAAAACTGCGGGAAGGCAACGACATCGTGATGGGCAACCGGTTCAGCGGCGAGATCAAACAGGGGGCCATGCCGCCGCTTCACAAGTACTTCGGGAATCCCGGGCTTACCACGCTGCTCAACACCCTTTTTCATTCGCATATCGGAGACGGTTATTGCGGGATGCGGGGATTCACGCGGAGCTTGTATGACCGGCTAGACCTGCGGAGTTCCGGGATGGAATTCGCGCTGGAAATGATCATCAAGTCCTCGCAAATCGGGGCGCGGATCGCGGAGATTCCCATCATTTTGTGGCCGGACAAGCGCGGGCGCGCGCCACACCTTCGGAGTTTTCGCGACGGCTGGCGCAGTCTGCGGTTCATGCTGATGTATGCGCCGAACTGGCTTTTTTTGTTGCCGGGGTCGGCGCTGGTGCTGGCTGGACTGTTCCTGGTGTTCTGGCTGTTGCCGGGGCCGCGCTACATCTCACCGCGCGTGGGGCTCGACATTCACACCATGATTTTCGGCGTTATTTTCACCTTGCTGGGGGCGCAGATCCTTTCGATCGGCGCGTTTGCGAAAGTGTTCAGCTATGCGGAGAGATTTGACCGGCGCTCGGTGTCACTGCGGCGCGTACTGAAGCGCGTCACCTTGGAGACCGGTTTACTCTTGGGGGGCAGCCTGTTCCTTATGGGCTTCGCCGGGTGCGCGTGGGTCACATGGAAGTGGGCAGCGAGCGGGTTCGGCGAACTGCACGAAATCCGGCAGGTGCTGTTCTGGTCGATGTGGCTGTTCCTTGGTTTGCAGATTATTTTTGGCGCGTTCTTCCTCAGCATGCTGGGCATCAGCCGAGAGACATTTATCGGCGACTACGATCTGAAATAAATGGCCGCCCCTCCGCAGACATCCCGGCCGGTTTCCTGGCCATTTTCTTGGATCGGGGCGTGGCATCGAACCTTTGTCTTTCAACGGCGCACGCGTGTGCTGGCTGAAATGCTGGCAAAGCAGATTCCCCTAGGTGCATCTGTCCTGGATATTGGCTGCGGCGACGGCACCATCGCGAGCCTCATCGCCCAACTTCGCCCGGACATTTCCATTCAGGGTGTCGAGTTTCTGGTGCGGCCGGAATGTAAAATTGAATGCCGCGCGTTTGACGGAAATTCGCTGCCGTTTCCGGGTGGTTTTTTCGACGTTTGCCTTTTCGTGGATGTGCTGCACCACACGCTAGACCCTGCGATTCTGTTGCGTGAGGCTGTGCGAGTGAGCCGCTCGTTCGTATTAATCAAGGATCATTTGGATGAAAACATCATCGACGACATGATTCTGCGTTTCATGGATTGGGTAGGGAACCGGCCGCATGGCGTGGTGTTGACGTACAACTATCAGAGTCGCAAGCAATGGGCGGGGTATTTTTCGAGTTGCGGACTGGCGGAGACAAATTGGACCACCCAGGTGCCGTTGTACCCGCCTCCGGCCAGTCTGATTGCTGGACGAGGATTGCACTTCGTGGGCCTGCTCAGGAAAACAAAGTAACCGCGCCGTTTAGGGTTTGGATGGAGCGGCCGTGGCAGAGTAGGGAATCAATTCAGAATTGTCCCTGTCGGGTTCGACGAGCCAGACCTGGCGATCTTTGAAATAAGCGAACAGCTTCTCGTTTTGCTCCGCGTCAAGTTCGCGGGCCCAGAGAACCTTTGCCGAATCGATTTCCGCGCCGTTGTATACCCACTCGTCATGCAGGTTGTGATCCACCTCATAGCGGACCAGGATGAGGTGCTTGCCGGGGGTATGGGAAAGTTTTTCGGCGATTGCCGCACGGCTCGGATCTCCCTGGCAAGTCCATTGCAGCGGATCACAGACTTGGCGCGACACGAGGCTGCGAACATCGTTTGCGAGAAGGCAAAACACCGCCCAGCTGAGCGCAATTCCGATCGGCCGCCGCGCAAGTTTCATCGTTCGCAAATGTCGAATCGCCTGGACGACCAGGAGAAAAACCGCGCAAGTCACTGGCGCAGCGTAATGAGGCATAGACCAGATCTCTGAGAAAAAGCCAGCGGAGACCAGCAGAAAAACGATCAAGGGCAGGCGCATTTTGCGGTCGAAGAAGAGGAATGGCACTCCGGGCAAGAGAAACAGAGCGCCCCACCAGAAATAGGTGCTGGCGCTGCGCCTCAGTTTTTCCACCGAAACTTTCCAGATATCGTGCCACGTATTCTGATAATCCTCGTGCTCCCAGCCATTGTAGAAATCCTCAAACTGCTGGTTATGGTATTCCAGTGGAGGCTTCGCATGTTCCCAGAGGAACAGACCGGCCGATCGGTACGTTTGCGAATTCAAGACGTGTGGAAAAAGAAGAGCGTTTCCAGTCAACCGCCAATTGTAGTAACCCATGAATGCGAGGGTCGCGGCAAGCACGGCGCAAAGCGGCAAGAGAGCGCGCCTCGTGCGATCGCGAACGCTTGTCGTCGAAGCTGTTTTTCCCGCTACCCACCACAAGAACCACACCCCCACCGGCAGAGAAAAAAACAATCCTTCATACGGTCTGGAATTGGCCAGAATCGCAAGTCCCAGGCCAAGCAGCAGCGCCTCGCGAACCCGCGCGTTACGGACTATCCGCGGCATTGCGCCGAGCACCAACGCACCTCCAATGGCCGCGACCGCCCCGCCCCAGTAGCTGTTCACCCAATAACTGGCGATGCCAAATTTGAGCGCGACCAACACGGCGCCCAGAAAAGCCCAGCGCGCCGGCAACCAGGCCTGCAGCATCCAGAGAATCGCCGCGCACATCACGCCAACACTCAGCAGCGCGCCAATCCATGGATGCCCCAGTAATTCGCCAACGGCCAGCACTATCCCCTGGCCCACTGGATACTTTGAACAGTAAGTGGGTAACCAATTGATGTGGAACGATTCGAAACTGATCCACATCGGATGAGTGGGATTGGCCAGGCGGCCATGGGCCAGCGTGTCACCTAGCAACAGGTAACTGAATTCGTCGTGGATCCCCGGCACAGGAACGGGGAGTTTGGGAAGAACAGCGAGTCTCGCGGCGATGACGGCGACAAAGAGAACCAACATCACTAGTGTTTTTCGAGCCGCAAATCGGGAGAAAAAGGACTCAATCGAGTGGAATATCTTCATCGTCGGTCGCGGAAAAAGTACGACCGAAAGAGAAAAGATTATTCCCACTCCGAGGACCACCTGGAGTTCTTGAGGTATGCGCGTCAGCAGATTGTCTAGGAAGCCGGCCATCGAATGAGCGAAAATTCCGCTCTGGATTGTGGCACGCGCAGAGAAAAGTAGAAAGCCGCAACCAATGCGGCCCCCCGGAAATCGCCGGAGCGGCTGGTTTATCGCTCGATTTCGATCTCAGTCGTAACGTTCGGGTCTCGCTGGGCCGGCTTGTTGCGGCGTTCTTCGCTGAAATCCGCCAGTTCCAGACGAAGATTGCCGGCGTTTGTGGAATAGGTCAATCCGGTTTCGAAATCAACGATCCCTGCACGGATTAGCTTTTCGATTTCACCATCGAAATATTGCATGTCTTCGGTGCTGCCATCGCGCATCGCATCCAGAAGAGACTTACCTTCACTCTCGCCCTTTTCGACGTATTCGCGCGTGCGCATCGTGGATTTCAGGATTTCGACCACGGCGATGCGTCCTTTCCCGTCCTTTTTTGGAAGCAGGCGCTGGGAAACGATGCAGCGGAATGCTTTCGAAAGCCGGGAACGAATCCCTTGCTGATCGGCCATCGGAAAAACACCCACGATGCGCTCGATGGTCTTCGACGCATCGATGGTGTGCAGCGTGGACATGACCAGGTGACCCGTCTCTGATGCTTCGAGCGCAATCTCGATAGTTTCGCGGTCGCGCATCTCGCCGACGAGGATGACCTTGGGAGCTTGCCGAAGCGCGGCACGCAGGGCCAGCGCAAAGGTTGGAGTGTCCGAGTGCAATTCGCGCTGATGGATGGTCGCCTTCTTGTGGCGGTGAAGGAACTCGATGGGGTCTTCAATGGTCAGAATATGGTAGGCCTTGTCCTCGTTCATCTTGTCGAGAATGGCCGCGAGCGTGGAGGATTTCCCTGAACCCGTCGGGCCCGTAACGAGCACAACCCCATTGCGCAGATCCACAATCTCCTTCAACGTCTCAGGGAGATTCAGTTCCTGGAATCCGGGGATCTTGTCGGGAACGACGCGCATCACGATGGCACAGCTTCCCCGCTGCTTGAAAATGTTTACGCGGAAACGCCCGACGCCGGATACTCCGTAAGAAAGATCGGCGGAGCCATCCTGCTCCAGCTTGCGGACAGGCGTCTCATTTTTCCCCATGATGTCGTTGGCAATGGACTGCGTGTCTTGGGAACTCAAGCACTCTAGTCCCTTGTACTTCAGCTCCTTGAGTTGCCCGCTCACTTCGATTTGCGGGGCGCGACCGGGCGAAAAAATCAAATCGCTGACGTGGGGGCTGGCCTTCAGCATGGCCGCGACGAGCTGAGCGGTGTGAATCGTCCTTTGAGCAGGAGGGGCCGGCGATGGCGCGGGAATCGCTTCCGGCTCTAGCGGTTGTGTCGTTGTTCCCATGGTTCCAAGTAGTTTTCTTACGATGCTCGAGGAAAACCGGATGAATCGCCTGCAACGCAGCCAGGCTTTTTTTCTGACCTTTGTATTTTACCCCAAGGGTCGATTCTCGAATTATGAAGCTTTGGCTATATCGCCTGAAGATTACTGGTCGGAGGGACAGGTCACTCTCGAAGAAAACCGTGGCCGCCGCCACGTCTGCGGCGGCGGCCGCGACAAAAATGCTCTTACTTACGGTTTGCTCGTCGAGTCGATAAAGCCCGCTATGTTTTTCTTCAGTTTCGACAAGTCTTCATCGTGCAGGTACATCATGTGGCCGGCCTCGTAATATTGTTGCCGGATATTCTTGCGGATGTTTTCCGGAAGCCCCATGTGGTCGGCGGTGTACTCCGCTTCCATAAACGGCGTGGCCAGGTCGTAAATCCCGTCTTCAAATTCCACCTTTAAGCGCGGGTTGGAAACCATGGCCTGCACCAGGTCCAGCACCACACTTGGCGAGCCAGGGAAAAATCCGAAGTCGCTGCCCTCGTGCTTCCAATCCCAGCGATTTCCGTCGAAGTCGGCAGCGGGCTTGTAGCGCTTGTCTTGCCCGAATTTCAGTTCTTCGCGGATGTACGTGTTGAACGCCCCGATAAACGCGCCGCTGATGGCCGTCTCCTGCGGGTCGTAGTCCGCGGCCTCGCCGATCAAGTCATACGTCGGGCCGGCAAAGCGGGCATCCAGCCGCCCGGTCGTCAGTCCGCGGCTGCGTTGCAGTTCCTGCATAAACCGAAACAATCTCACGCGCAAATTGGTTTTCTCAAGATAATCCTCGCTGAGCCCGGTGAAACGCGCCATTTTCTTTGCGATTTCTGTTTTCTCGGCGGCGCTCAACGCATCACCCTTCATCAGCGCGTCCGCGTATTCTCCCCGTGCGAATTTCCGCGCTTCTTCCAGAAACGCATTCAGGTTCTCCGGCCTGTCCTTCAACGTTTTGTGAAACCATGCCGTTGCCGCATAGCTCGGCAGGTAGAGCACATAGGCAAGGTCGATCGCCGGATAAAAAGAAATCGTGCCAAGATCCAGAACCGAAGAGACCATCACGATTCCGTTCAGGTACATATTGTCGTGGCCTTGCAGGTAATTGGCCAGCGCCGCGTTCCGGAACGTACCGTAGCTTTCACCGATTAAGAACTTCGGGGAGTTCCACCGATTGTTGCGGCTGACATAGGTGGTAATAAATTGCGCGAGAGACTTCACATCCTGGTCCACACCCCAGAAGTCCTTATCCTGCGCTTTTCCCACGGCGTGGCTGAATCCCGTGCCCGCGGGATCAATAAACACAATGTCCGCCTTGTCCAGCAAGCAGTCCGGGTTGTCCATCAGTTTGTACGGGGCGGGCGGCGTCACGTCCGCATTGATGGTCATCACGCGTCGCGGCCCAACCGAGCCCATGTGCAGCCACACCGATGAAGAGCCAGGCCCGCCGTTATACAAAAATGCCAAAGGACGCTGGCTCATGTCTTTCACGTCGCTTCGCGTATACGCGGTGGAATAAATCAGAGCGGTGGGCTCGTCCTTTTCATTCTTGATTAGAATCGTCGCCGCCGTTGCTTTGTAGGGAATCGTCTGGCCTCCGATTTTGATGCTGTGCTCGGTGACGGATGATTCTTCCTTGGGCGGGGTGGAAGCCGCCTCAGCCGCTTTCTCCGCCGGTTTGGCATCTTTTTCCTGCGCTTGCACGCTGGTCGTGAACGCGCAAAGAGGCAGCGTAAGCGCAAGCAACACACTTAGATTTTTCACACGGATCATTGGCTCTCTCCTCGGAACGAACTGGCATTTCCTGGTTTGGAGTTGGAATTCTACCTATTTCTAAGCAACACGAACCTACCTTGTTCGACGACCAAGAAGCAGAATCGTTTCATCCTGCGCCGCTGAATCCAGGAGAATCTCGGAGCAGTCGTCAATGATCCAGTTCGCGCCTGCTTCGCGCAGTTCCGCGTCGCTCGCCGTCGTGCGCAACGCCAGCACACGCGCCCCCGCCGCCTTGCCCGCGCGAATCCCCGCTGGCGCATCTTCGATCACCATACACTCGGCTGCAGGTACGCCGAGGATCTGGGCCCCCTTCAGGTAAGGCTCCGGGTCCGGCTTGCCACGAAGCACATCGCTTGCCGTAACCAGATGCTTTGGCTGCGGCAGGCCCGCCGCTCTTATACGCACCCCAGCCAGGGGCCGCGTGCAGGACGTGACGATCGCCCAGCGCTCCAGTGGGAGTGCCTGCAACAGCTGCATCGCTCCCGGTAAGGGAATCACCCCCTCGACGTCGGCAATCTCTCGGCGCTCCACTTCCCGGTCTTCTGCTTCATGATCGCCGCCGGGGAGCAGCTCGCGGATCGTGGTAATGCTCGGCCGCCCATGCGCTCTTCGCACTACTTCATCGGGGTCGAATCCGTGCTCCTGCGCCCAACCCGCCCACACGCGGGCTACCGCCGGCGTGGAATCCACCAGCACCCCATCCAGATCAAACAATAGACCACGGCAGTTAATGAGGGTCATAATTCCATGAAAGACAGAACCGGCGAGTTGCTTTGTAGGAGCAGAGAAGTTTTCATCTTAACTTAGCTGAATTTCTTAGTTTGGGGTGGGAGACGGGGATCGAACCCGCGACATTCGGTGCCACAGACCGACGCTCTACCAGCTGAGCTACTCCCACCATCCTGGCAACAATCCATAGTTTACGATACTTTTTCCTTTCCGCGAAGCGCAGTCCTCCCGGCCCAGCTTCAGCAATGGAGACCGTGTGGCCCGCAACTCCCATGCTGCCTTCCCCGGGAGGTCCTCCTTGTCTTGTTCCGCCACTCGCAACGTCAGATACGACACACACCGGCTCATCTCGGATGACCATCAGACGCGCCGGTTGCTATGCTCAAAATTACGCCCTATGACGTCAGCAATCGAACTTGCCCCTCCATCTACGGAATCTCAAGCCACGGGTTCGCAGTCGGGAATCCGTTCCTTCTTCTTAGGCCTGGCCGCGGAGCCTCCTGCCTCCTGGAATGCCGCCACAATTGCCGGTCTCGGCTCACTCGTCCTGATATGGGCAGCCTGGTTTTACGGAACTTGGGCCACTTGGGGTAACCTCACAGCGGATTGCGGAAGAGAAATGTACGTCCCGCTGGTCCTTTCTGAAGGTAAGACCCTGTACCGGGACATTTGGTATCTCTATGGTCCCGGGGCGCCGTATTTCAACAGCATCCTGTATCGTTTGTTCGGCGCGCACCTGAACGTTCTCTATTGGGCGGGTTCGCTCTCCGCCCTGGGCTCCGCGCTGCTCCTGTACGCTTGCGGCAAGAGGATGTCTTCCGCTCTTGTCGGCTGGACAGCAGGCGCTCTCCTGCTGACGCAATCCTTTCAGCACTCACTCTTCAGCTTTCCCCTGCCGTACAGCTTCGCTTCCGTATACGGCTGCCTGACGGCTTGTCTTTTTCTCTGGTTCCTGATTCGGGCGTCAGAGTCGGATGGCCCAGCCTGGGTGTTTGCCGCCGCGACTGCTGCGGCCGTCGCGCTTCTGCTCAAGCTCGAGATTGGGGCCGCCTGTTACTTCGGTCTCGCTCTACTAATTGGCGTGCGCTGGTATCGAACCCGATCCTGGAAAGCCGCCGCCAAGGACGTCGTGGTTTGCTTGCCGGGCATCGCTGTTTGTGGCACCGTTTTGCTTTGGATGATTTCCCTGCGGGGCGTCGAGTTCCTCACCCGGGAAAACATCATGAGCTGGCCCACCTCTTTCTTCATGCGCACCTATGGCAAGTTCTGGCTCTCTACCACCGGACTCAGCTGGTCACCCGCGGCTTTCGGCGAGGCCGCCCAACGCGCCATTTTTCTTTTCGGAATCTTCCAGGGAATCCATCTACTGGTGACCTGGAAGCGCACTGTTCCACGGATCATTTTCTTGAGAGTGCTGCTCTTCATCGGCGGATTCCTGTATCTCGTGACTTACCTCAGGTCAATCGAAGCCCTGAGATATGGCCCGATCTCCCTGACCCTGCAGGAAGCCATGAGGTATCTCTTCTTCCCGCAGGATATGGTGCTGTACATCTCAATCGCAGCTTTATTTGCCTGGTGGCAATTCTGGAAGCAGCCGGCAGCCGGCCGCTCCGCCACTGTGGCCCTGCTCCTGACCTTCTCGGCCGTGCTCGCCGCTCGAAATCTGCTGATGACGGCGCCGTGGGGTTATGCAATCTTCTATGATGGGCCGGCAGTTCTTTGCTTCTTGCTGCTCGCGCGGCAATTTATTTTCCGGACCATTAGCTCACGCAAACTAATTTTGCTCGGTGAAGGCGCCTTTTGCGGATTGCTCTTAACCGCCGCCTTCATCAATACGCATCGCCAGAGGGAGACCCGCTACCCGCCAACCACCTGGCTGACCACCGAACGCGGCACCGTCGGTGTTTCCGAGCACCGCGCCGAGCAATATCAGGCTGCCATCAAGTTTATGAGGGAACAGAATGCGCTTGGCGAACAGGTATTGTCCGTCCCCGAGGACACCAGCCTGTATTTTCTTTCCGGAACGCATTGCCCGACGCGCGTCTTTGCTTTTACTCCCGGCCTTCTCGCTCCCGGCAAAATGACCGACGAACTCATCCAGCAGATAGAAAAAAAACCGGTCCGCTATCTCATCTGGTCCAATCGCACTTATCCCGAATACACCGCTCTTCGCTTCGGCATCGATTTCGATCAGACTTTTGGAAATTATTTGAAAACCCATTATCACCGGCTGAGAATCCTGGTGGAAAACCCCGTCCCAGTTGAGGAATGGAACGCCTATGTCTGGGAGCGCAATTCGGAAACGAAGTCGCGATGACCGCCACTGAAACAGAAACGCGTCCAACGGAGAGCTGGGGCCCGCAGGCTCTCCAGGAAATACGTGTGGCGCGCCGCGCATTCCAGGACGCCATCGCCCCGCACCGCGGCAAATGGATTCATTCCAATGAGTATTTCTACGATTGCCTCAAGCGCGTTCTCCAGCTGATCGTCGAACCGGGCAAGCGCGTCCTTGCTGTGCGCTGCGAAACCGGTGATCTGCTTGCCGCGGTCGTGCCCAGCCTCGGCGTGGGAGTGGAAATCGGCGATGCGATGGTGAATTGCGCCAGCGCCCAGCATCCCGACTTGCATTTCGTGAAAAGCGAGCCGGAAGACCTCGAACTGGCTGAGAAATTCGATTACATCCTGTTCGACCACATTTTTGACACCGTGGATGTTCTCCGCGCCTTTGAAAGAGTTCACCAGCATTGCACCAGCGAAACCCAGGTCATCGTCATCAACTACAATCACCTGTGGCAGCCCATTCTGCAATTAGCCAGCAAAATCGGGCTGCGTTCGAAGTTTGTCGAACCGAACTGGATCAGCGAGAACGACATTCGCGGATTCTTGAGGCTGGCTGGATTCCGCCCCGTTCGAAAACATCGCTTGTTGCTCTTCCCGAAATACATCCCGCTTTTCTCTACTTTCATGAACAAGTTGCTTGCGCAATTGCCTGGGGTGCGGCGGCTATGTCTCATGCAGGTCATGGTCGCGCGGCCGCTGCCCGAGCCCATCGACGAGCGGGACGTAACCGTGTCCGTCATCGTCCCCTGCCGCAACGAACGCGGCAATGTGCAACCTGCCGTGGAACGCATTCCCGCCATGGGCAAAGCCACGGAGATCCTCTTCTGCGACGATAAGTCCACCGACGGCACCGCGGACGAAGTCCGCCGCGTGCAAGCGCTGTATCCCGAAAGAGAGATTCGCCTCATCGATGGCCCCGCCATCTGCAAAGCTGAAAATGTCTGGACCGGCTTTCGTGCCGCTCGCGGTGACGTCCTTATGATTCTCGATGCCGACCTCTCCGTCATGCCGGAAGAATTGCCGATGTTCCTGCGCGCGCTTGCTCATCGCCGCGGCGACTTCATCAATGGCAGCCGCTTGATTTACCCCATGCAGCATAACGCCATGAAATTCGCCAACGAACTTGGCAACAAAGTGTTCGGCCTCTTGTTTTCCTTTCTCCTGGACCAGCGCATCAAAGACACGCTTTGCGGCACCAAAGTGCTCTGGCGCAGGGACTGGATGCGCATGGAGAAAAATCTCGGGACCTGGGGAATCAAGGATCTCTGGGGCGACTACGAATTATTGTTTGGCGCCAGCAAGCTGCATCTCGAAATTGTCGAGGTCCCCGTTCATTATCAGGAGCGCATCTACGGGGTTACGAAGATGACCCGAGTTTTCGCCAACGGGTTTCGAATGCTGCGCATCTGCTGGCATGCTTGGTCTCGATTGGAAGGATAGTGCCTCGTCAGAAATCGAGGCTCTGGACACCGTGTCTCGGAACGACAACGGTTTAAGGCTTGGGCTGGGCCGCCGCGCGGGGATAAGGTTTCAATTGTCTTAGCTTGTGGTCTACCTCGTCGGGCCGCATCAGCCAGATTTGCCGGTCTTTGAAGTAAGCGAAGAGCCGTTCGTTTTGCACCGCATCCAATTCACGCGCCCACAGAACTTTCGCGGAGTCGATCTCCGCGCCGTTGTACACCCACTCATCGTGATAGTTGTGATTCGCGTTGTACCGCACCATGATCAAATGCTTGCCGGGAGTGCTGCTGAGTTCGTCGGCAATCTCGACTCGCTCAATATTCTCCGCGCACCTGTCCTGGTCCACATCGCACTTGCCTTCCAGCGCACGGTCCAGAGTCACGGTCAAACCGACAATGACCACCACGCGCACTACCAAGGCCCCAAGCCGCCTGCCTTTCACGCGCACGGTGTTCAAATGCCTCATCGTTTGCACCACCAGCGCGAACACCACGCAGACCAGCGGCGCCGCGTAATGCGGATGCCCCCAGACCACCATGAAAACACCCAGCGTGCCGATAGCAAATGTTGCTAGGATCAGCCGCATTTTCTTGTCGCGCAAAAGAAAAGGCACGAACGGCAGAAGCAGCCACTCCGCCCGGGAAAAGAAGTAGTTTCCAAACATTTCGAATTTCTCTTTGGTGACGCGGCCAACTTCCGCCCAGCTTCTATGGTAGTAGTCCCTTGCCCATCCGTTGAAGTACGCCTCGAATTGTGCATTCCGGTAATGCAGCGGCGGATTCATGTCCTGCCAGAGGAAGGACGGCGTACTGTAATAGGTGTTGGTGTACATGACGTGCGGCATTAACAACGGATGACCGGTCACCCGCCAATTGTAATAGGCCATGAATCCGCCTAGCAGGATCATCGACGTCAGCAGCGGAACGAAAACCCGCGCGATGCGGACACGAAAATCATCCCGCGTCTTGATTTTTCCCCGCATCCACCAAAGAAGATAAATTGCCGTGGGAATGCAAAACACCATCCCCTCATATGGTCTGCTGTTCGCCAGCACGGCAATGCCGAGTCCGAGCAGCAGTGCGTCGCGTACCCGTGCACCGCGCCGGATTCTTCCAACTGCTCCGAGCACCAGCGCACCGCCCGCTGCCGCCACCGCTCCTCCCCAATACCCGTTGATCCAATAACTCGATACGCTGAACTGCAAAGCCGTGAGCACGCCAGCTAGAAACGCCCATCGCGGCGGAATCCACGCCTGGAGCATCCACACGATCGCAGCGCACATCGCCGCGTTGCTCAGTAGCACGCCAATCCACGGATGCCCCAGCAATTGCCCGATCATCAGCACGAAGCCCTGCGCTGGTGGATACATAGAGGAATACGTCGGATTCCAATTGACGTGCATGGTTTCAAAGCTGATCCACATCGAATGCGTCGGATTGGCCAGTCGCCAGTGAGCAAATGTGTCGCCCATCAACAGAAAACTGAATTCGTCAAGTATCCCCGGCGCGGGCACGCGAAGTGCTGGCAGGAACGCCAGCCGAACTCCGATGACCCCGAAAAACACGGCCCAGGCAGCAAGCGCCCGCCTTTCCGTAAAACGGACGACCGCTTTCTCTGCTCGTTGCAGAATCGGAAAGCCAGACAACACCGGCAGAATCGCCAGCAAGGAAAAGATCAGCAGCCCGATGAGTGTGTAAAGCTTGTCCGGCAATGAGTAGGCCCCTCTCTTTTCTTGCTGAATGCGAGGTTCAATCCATCTTGCAAGGAACTCTTCCAGTCTACAGACACTCTTGAAAGTGGCCGTTCTCTTGTGTCTGCCACAGCAATAGCTCAGAGGAATCCTTTATTTCATTTCCCTTATGCCAGAACTCGCCGCGACTCAATGCCGCGATGCCAGGGGCTCTTTCGCCGTCGTTGCAGGCTGGGAACTCCCAAAAGGGAGTGACCTGGAATCTCCCCCGATCTTGCTAAACTGTTTTTCTAGGACACGCGTCCCCGCGCATGAGCCCCCATCAAACCGACCGGCACCATTTCGAACGCCAGATCGTTTACGCGCGTCCGATTTTTATTTTGCTCGCGCTCCTTGCCGTCCTCGAGCAGCCGCCTTCCCACGAAGCGCGCCGCTCCGCCAGCTTTCTCGCTTCCTACCTGATTCTCGCCATGCTCGTCACGCAGTTGGAACGCCTGCTGCGCAAAAGGTCCTGGCATCTGCCCTTGGCTTGCGATCTGCTCGCGCTCGCGTATTTCATCTATATCAGCCCTTCGACGGTACCGGTTTGGTTCCCCTCCATGTTTATTTGCTACGCCGCAGGCATTCGTTGGGGCTCGCGATTTGCTTTGCCGCTTGCCGGCGCCTTGTCGCTGATCTTGGTTTTGCGTGGTCGCCTGGCTTGGGCTCCTGGTAGGCACGTTTGCCGGTGGTGCGGGGCTGGCTTTTCTGGGCGATCTGAACCGCCGTTTCGCCGCGCAGATCGAGTTTTTTCTCGCGCGTCAATTCCACTATGCAAGTCGATCAGGGTCTTGCCGAATCCCTCCGTCTGTTTCTCCAGGAACTCGCCACCACCTTCGAGGTCGAAGAAGCTCTTCTTCTTTACCGCGACACCGATCTCGAACGCATTTTCCTCTGGCGCATGAAAGCTGGCGAAAGTGACCGCCTGGTACCAGAGAGCATGCCTCTCTCGCGCACTGACGGATTCCTCCTCGATGACATGGACGCCACGATTTGCTGGAACTCGCTTTCCGGCCCCGGTTCCGGCTTTGGCTGGGACCGTCGTGACGGCCGCGCCATCAAAAATCTGCCCCGCCTGCCCGGACCCGCCCAGCAGGAGCTCAAAGTTAAGTCCTTTCTCACCGTGTCCTACGAGCAGGGTGGCCAGGCAACCGGCCGCATCTACCTCCTCAATGGCCGTAAGCCATTCCAAAAGCACGACTTAGCCTGGCTTGAAGACATCGCCTCTCACGTCGGCCCCACTCTCGAGAACATCTTTCTTTTGAGGCACTTACGCGCCCGCGCCATCGAAGCTGAACGCAGCCGCATCGCCCGCGACCTCCACGATGGCATTCTCCAGACACTCCTCAGCATCGAAATCCAGATCGACGTCCTCCGCCGCCGCGTCCCTACCGCCCCGGACCAGGCCGTCAACGGCCTCGCCACCCTCCAGCAAACCGTCAAAAACGAGGGTGCCGAACTCCGCCAGATCGTTACCGACCTCCGCCCGCTCCGCGTCCAGAGCGCCGATCTGGTAGATCTCATGCGTGGCTTCGCCGAACGCTACCGTAACGAATCCACCATTGCGCTTGATTTGCTCATCGATTCCGCACAATTGCGGGCTCCCGACCGCGTCTGTCGCGAGGTTTTCCAGATTTACCGAGAAGCACTCAACAACATAAAAAAGCATGCCAAGGCTTCCCATGTCGTGGTAAAACTGTCCCAGGATGATAGCCGCCTAGTACTCGTAGTAGACGATAATGGCGAAGGGTTTAGTTTTGCCGGTCGGTTTACCGGCGACGAGCTGGATCGCCTGCGGCTGGGTCCTATTTCCATCAAGGAGCGTGCGCGTACCGTGGGCGGGGTTTTGACCGTCGAGTCGAACCCTGGGCACGGAGCGCGTCTGACAATCGAGGTTCCCCTTGGTTGAGGGCTTGTTTTACAAACCCTGACATAATTATGGCCAAAACGAAACAGCAGATACGGGTACTACTAGCCGATGACCACGCGATCTTTCGCGATGGCCTTCGCAAGCTCCTCGACTCTGACGCTCAGAACGGCGCGGAGTGTATCAAGCTCCTCACCAAACTGAAGCCCGACATTCTCCTCCTCGATCTCCGCATGCCCGATAAAGACGGCCTCGCCGTCCTCGAGGAAGTGAATTTCGATACGCTGCCCACGCGCGTCGTCGTTCTCACCGCCGCCGAAGACGATCGCGACGTGGTCCGCGCCATGCGCCTCGGCGCTCGCGGCGTCGTCTTGAAGCAATCCGCCACCGACCTTCTCGTAAAGAGCATTCATCGCGTGCACGCCGGCGAAATCTGGCTCGACAATCGCATGACCGCCGAAGTCATGAAAGCTTTCTCGAAGTCCAGCGAATCCGGCCCTCGCCGCGAAAAGCCCCTGCTCAGCGACCGCGAAAAAGAAATCGTCCAGCTCGTCGCCCAGGGCTTCCGCAACAAGGAAATCGGCGAGAAACTTTTCATCTCCGAGCAAACCGTAAAAAACCATCTCCACAACATCTTCGACAAACTCGGCGTCTCCGACCGCCTCGAACTCGCGTTGTACGCCATCCATCATCGCCTGAT
>Ga0207061_1087_pt1 | contig 25342 bp, 23 predicted proteins | sample Alteio_BWMinCont_31_FD_153275 | JGI IMG/M metagenome (GOLD analysis project Ga0207061, IMG submission 153275) | Enriched cells from forest soil in Barre Woods Harvard Forest LTER site, Petersham, Massachusetts, United States -... | ecosystem: Environmental > Terrestrial > Soil > Temperate forest >... | reverse complement strand
CGGAAAAACCGAATCGCTCAATAAAGAAGAATTGAAATTCGAATTCGTCAAACCGAGTCAAAGGAGTTACAAGTAATGGCGGGCACTATGAATCTGACGTTGAAAGTCTGGCGCCAAAAAGACGCCGGATCGCCGGGCAAATTTGTGACATATCCTGCGAAAAACATCTCGCCGGATATGTCGTTTCTCGAAATGTTCGACGTGCTGAACGAGGAATTGATCCGGAACAACGAAGAGCCCATCGCGTTCGACCACGATTGCCGCGAGGGGATTTGCGGAATGTGCAGCATGTATATCAACGGCAGGGCGCACGGTCCGCTTGCGGGCGTCACGACGTGCCAGTTGCACATGCGCTCGTTCCACGACGGCGAAACGATAACGGTCGAGCCCTGGCGCGCAAAGGCATTCCCCGTCATAAAAGATTTGGTCGTCGATCGCTCGGCGTTCGAGCGCATCATGCAGGCGGGCGGTTTCGTCTCCGTCAAAACCGGCGGCGTCCCCGACGGGAACGTCATTCCCATTCCGAAACCGATCGCCGAAGAGGCGATGGACGCTGCGGCGTGCATCGGCTGCGGCGCGTGCGTGGCGGCGTGCAAAAACGCCTCGGCGATGCTCTTCGTCAGCGCGAAAGTTTCCCAGTTGGCGCTGCTTCCGCAGGGACAGGCGGAGCGCAAAGAGCGCGTTGAAAAAATGACGGCACAAATGAACGAGGAATTTTTCGGCTCATGTACGAACACCGGCGCGTGTTCGGCGGAATGCCCGAAACTCATCGGACAAGAGTACATCGCCCGTCTGAACCGCGAGTATATCAAAGCGAAAGTGCTTTCACATAACGTGTAACGATTCACCGTAAGTGCGTGTATTCGTCTGTATAAAATGAAAAAGGCGAGAGGTTCTCTCGCCTTTTTCATTTTTAAATTGTTTGGGGATCGAATTGCTGACTATGCCGTCACGGTTGCTTTAAATGACTTAAACGCTCCCAGCGTTACTTTATCCGTATGCCAGCATGCTACGGTATGCCCATCGGAAATGGGCTTGAGCGGCGGTTCTTCTTTCCAGCATTGTTCGTCGGCGAACGGGCAGCGGGTCGCGAAATGGCATCCCTTCGGGTAATGCGTCGGCGGGGGAACTGTGCCTTCAATCGTCGCGAGTTTCGTCTTCTCTTCGCCGAGCCGCGGGATTGAGTTTAGCAGCCCCACGGTGTACGGATGTTTCGGATTGTAATAAATCTCACGCACGGGCGCATACTCGACGACTTTGCTTGCGTACATTACCGCTACGCGTTTTGCCACTTCGGCAATCACGCCGAGATCATGCGTAATCATAATCACGCCCATCCCGAATTCGTCCTGTAATTTACGAATCAGTTCAAGGATCTGCGCCTGCACGGTAACATCCAGCGCTGTCGTCGGCTCGTCGGCAATGAGCAAGGCAGGATTGCAGGATAGCGCCATCGCGATCATAATCCGTTGCCGCATTCCGCCGGACAGTTGGTGCGGATACTCGCCGTACCGCTGCTCCGGCGCGGGTATCCCGACGCGTTTCAGCATCTCAATCGTCCGGATTTTTGATTCGTGCTTGTTGACTTTTTGATGCAGGATGATCGCCTCGTCAATTTGGTCGCCGATGGTGAATACAGGGTTGAGGCTCGTCATCGTCTCCTGAAATATCATGCCGATGCGGTTGCCGCGAATGCTCCGCATTTCTTCTTCGGGAATGCCCAGCAAATTTTTCCCTTCAAAAAGAATTTCTCCGCTGACGATTTTTCCGGGGGGAGTGGGAATCAGCCGCATGATGGACAACGCCGAAACGGATTTCCCGCAGCCGGACTCGCCCACCAGACCGAGAGTTTCTCCTTTGTCGAGATCGTAGCTGACGTCGTCCACCGCAGTGGATACGCCGTCGTCGGTATAAAAATATGTTTTGAGATTTTTTACTTCAAGAAGTTTCGCCATGCATGCCGTCCGGAAGAGGTTTTATTGGGCGCTGTAACGCGGGGATTAAACCAAGAAAATAGTTAAGGTACGATACAATGAGATAGTTTCAATTTACAATTTCAACAAAAGTAGGTAAAGCGCGCCCGTAATGCAAGAACAGAACCCGGAACATTCACTGCAAAGATGTTCATAATTTATCGCGGCGCATAAAATACCCTTGATATGCAAAGTGATTGCCGTTAAATTTGTTGATACACACGTTAGAATTATGCCAAAAAAATTCAATATTGTTGATACAGAGTCGGAAATTCAATCGTTGACGTTTTCGCAAAGCGCGAAACCGTTGGAAGGAATAGTATTCCTTAACCTTAAACCGATTGTTGACGGGCGGGGCGACTTGACGGAGTTATGGAGCGCGCCGTGGGTAAAGACTAAAAAAGTTATTCAGCCGGCGCATATATATCAGAGCGCGACAGATTTCGGCGTTGTGAAAGCCTGGCATCTGCATCGCGAGCATACGGATCAATTTGTCGTGACGCGCGGTAAACTGCAAGTTGTCTGTGCAGACGTGCGGCGGGGCGCCGGCACCTTCAAGCGCTATAATTCTATTATTGTCGGCGCGCAAAACCCGGCGTTGATAAAAATTCCCCCCGGAATCATGCACGGCTGGAAAGCGCTGAGTGTGCCTGAAGCGATTGTCGTAAACTTACAGTCGCATGGATATGATCCGAACGATGAACTCCGGTTTTCGTGGGACACTCTTTCCCCTGGGGTATGGGAACCTGTGTTTCGATAAGTTTACGATAGGTCAGTGTGTTATTTTCAAGAGTGAACAAATGAAAAAATTCTTTTTCCTTGTGTTGGTTGCCATTTCGTTTTTTACTTCTCGCGTTCTTGTGGCGCAGGATGTCAATGCGACCGTCTATCTTGACCCGAAGCAGCTTTCCAGTTCTGACCGTACTGCGCTCGCCGGGGTGCCGCAGGCGCTAATGAATTATATTAATTCATACCAATGGGCTGGCGGAAACTGGACTCTCCCGCCTGTCACGCTCTCGCTCCAAATCTCAATATCGCAATCGCTTGGCGGGGGCGGGTACTCAGCGCAGTTGCTTGCAATCAGCAGCAGGGCGGTTGCAGGTGGCGGCGAATCGATGACGGTGCTCCGCGTAGTTGATAACAATTGGCAATTCAGTTATACGCAGAACCAACCTATGCAGCACATCAACGGCATGTTCAATTCGCTGACCTCGATGATTGATTGCTACGTCTATCTCGCGCTCGGCTGCACGGCAGATAGTTACGCCGATTTAGGAGGATCGGATTTTTTTCATCAGGCGTCTGATATTTGCGCGCAAGGGCAAACCAGCGGATATTCAGCGGGGTGGACGGAAACGCAAGGTGCCGAATACGGGCGCACGTCATTCGTCGAAGAACTGCTGAGTCCGCGATTTGAACCAGTCCGTCATCTCATTTATACATACTATCACGGCAGAGACATCCTTGCCTCGCAACCAGACGAAGGGAACAAAGATATTCTCAACGTTGTTGATTCTCTTGTCTTGTTTAAGAATCATCTCGGGGGACCGAGCCTGTTGTTAGACAGGCTAACGGATGCGAAGTATTTGGAATTCGGAGCGTTCTTCGTCAATTTTCCCGATAAAGGAACAATCTACGACGAATTGGAAACGATTGATCCGACGCATCAATCGTTTTATGAAGATTTTAGGAATAAATGAACGTACGCAGAAAAAAACTAAAAAAGGGGGTGCCGTTTTCTATTAAAGTTGGGGGTTTTATTGTAGCTGTGTATGCAATATTGGAAATTATCATATGGCAGGGCTGCGATGGTTCGAATCCATTATTGAATTATACTGAGTTATCCCAAATTGTATTCCCACCGTCTAATGTAAGTTACAGCGCGTCCGTGCAGCCGATGTTCAATTTAGGGTGTACGTTTTCCGGCTGCCACGACGACAATTCAGTGGCTGGGGGTTTAAGCCTCACGTCGTACTTCCATGCCAATGCCGATCCGGGGAACATCGTGCGTTACAATCCTAATCAGAGCAAACTATACGAAGTGATGGCGGGAAAATTACCGCATACCGGTCCCTTGGATACCTTGAAAAATCATATAACAGGCATCTACGACTGGATTTTGGAAGGCGCGCCGAATAATTGAATTCGTCAGGGTTAATCACTCGCGCGCAAACATCTTGCCCGCCATTTGACGCACGTAGCCTTTCAATTCCAACGAGAGTAAATGTACTAATGCTTCCGAAGACGGAATTGCTGAGGTTTCGGCAATTTCATCAATATGTTTCGGGTTGTCCGCAAGTGAATCGAAAACTTTTCGCTCGAACAAAGAAATATTCTCAATGTTAAGTGCGCTCGCTTTCGCGTTATCCTTTTTCTGCGCGATGCCGAATTCTTGCAACACATCTTCAGGCACGGTAACAAGTTTCGCGCGGCTGTCTTTTATCAATAAATTCGTGCCGGTGCTTTTCGGGTCGTTCGTTCTTCCCGGAATCGCGAACGTCCCGCGATTCTGATCGAGAGCAAATCCTGCGGTAATCATCGCGCCGCCGTCAACCGCGCTCTCCACGACAACCGTTCCCAACGCAATGCCGCTGATGATCCGGTTCCGCTGCGGGAAAAATGCCGGCATGGCTTTTATTCCCATTTTGTATTCCGATATCACAGCGCCGTTGTGAATTATTTTGTCCGACAATTGTTTCGCTATCTGCGGCGAGATTTCATCCAATCCGCTCGCGACAACCGCAATCGTCCTGCCGTTGTATTTCAACGCCGCGCCGTGTGCGACAGAATCCACACCCCTCGCCAGTCCGCTGACAACGGTTACTCCATGCTCGACGAATGAACGCGCAAACACTTCCGTCATCCGCCTGCCGTATTCCGTCATTCCCCGCGTGCCGACAATCGCGATGGCGTGCGCGTCTTCCGACAATAATGTCCCTTTAACGAATATCACGGTTGGCGGATTATATATTTCACGTAGCGCCGCAGGATACTCGTCATCCCAAATCGTAACGATGCGCGCCCCGTGTCTTTCTGCAGATGCAATCTGGCGTTGAGCAAATTCCTCGTAGTTTATATAACCCTGAAGTGCCTCGAATTGCAGTCCGCGTACTCTCGCCTGTGCGAAAAAATCAGGTGTTGAGTGCGCGAGGCGCTCGGCATTTCCATAATGCTCGACGATTTTCCGCAACCCTGAAGCGGTTATTCCTTTCACGTACGACAGTTGCAGAATTTGAGCGTGAGAAAACGTATGCGGTGACATTAGCGTATGATGAACTTCAGAAATTCTGTGTGTAATTGATATACAGCGTGCGATCACCCGCTGGCACGCCCTGCTCGTTCCCAAGAATATTTTTATCATCCAACTCGATGCTCAAGCCGCCTCCTGCGATAAACCGCACCCCGGCATCGAGATAGCCGCGGTCTTCCCCGAAACCGGGAGTGGCGTTCCTGTCATTCAATGCAAAATCGTATGACGCAAGAAATACAAATGCATCGCCGAGTGATTTTTCCGCGCCGGCAGAAAGGTCGGGCGATTTACTGTCCACATTTTCGAGACTGTAGTTCACGCAACCATGAATGCTGAGTGAGCCGAGGAATGAATAATTCTTGCTTGCCGCGACGTAAAAGCCCGGAGACTTGATGATGTATCTGTCCGCGCTTGCTATATATCCTTCTTTCCCCTGAGAATCGAAACCGATTACAAACGCGGGAAGCAAAAACGATTCCTCGATAAACCGGTATTTGAAGTTCACTCCCGGTAATTTTTGCCCCGTTATGTCATCGGTGCCGATGACGTTATTGCCGCCGTATGAAATGCCGAACATGAAACGGTTGAATATGCCCGCTTCAATCCCGATTGTCATGCCGCCGCCGCGGAACACCCATGCGTCCAATGCAAATTGTCCGCGATGCAGCATGCCCGCTGTCGGCATATCAATAATAAACCGAGGTTCAGCTACGCGCTGCTCCAATGCAAATGAATCCTGCGCCATCGCGTTATGCGCGGCGGCGGCAAAAGATAATCCTAATATGAGCGCGGCGCATATTTTTGAAATTTTCATTTTTAGATTATACTCTTTAATCTTCCACAATTTCATTTTTATACGTATGAGCGACGATCATTTCCAAAAGAGCGCAGATGATTGCGGCAATCACACAATATTTCCACAACTCCACGCCAAACCGCGCCTGAAGAATGCTCTCGGAAATATTGCCGCCTGTATCGAGAAAATGAATGCGATTTTTTGCATTCCCTGCATTCATTGACCCGCTCAGGATCGATTCAATTTCAGAATCCGGTATAACGCTCAAATCGGATTCCTTCGGTTCGGGGTTAATTGCGAACGAAGCAACCGGCACGCCATCGGATGAAAGAATGGAATACACACCGCATTGCTTTTGTGCGCCAATCGAGAGGATCGCTGCGTCGGGTTGTACACGCGGCTGAAGTTTCGTCTCCGTTCCATTGGGTGCGCGTACAATAACGACGTCAGATAAATTTTGCCGTTTGCGAATCGTCATATCAAACGGCTCTTCCGCGGGTTCCGAACTCCCTAGGGCGTCCTGCGCGCCGGTGTACAAGATACTCCGCGTAACAAGCGGCAGGAAAATTGTTTTATACGGTAGGTCGCTCCATGCAGTCGTTGGTGGAACCGCGCATAATAGAGCAATTCCCTGCCCGACATTTTTCTGCGCCAAAAACGGCGCCCCGTTTACAAGCCGGATGATTGTTTGCAGCGAAGGGTCGTCTGCAATGCGCATGTACGTATGTATCTTCGGCGATTCCGCGATGATGTGATTTGCGCGATTCCCATCCTGTGCCTGCGGTTTTTGGAACACGCCTTTGAATAACGGATGTGCTTCGTCGAATGCGCCGAATACCGCAGTGGCGTTTGTGCCTGCGTCTTCGCGTGTCATCGCTGGAAGCGACGTGATTGGCGCGACGGCGTTATATGCGTCAGCGCTTCCGCCGGAAAAAATAACTGTGCCCCCCCCCCTGATCGAGATACTGCCGGAAACGTTTCGCGCCGTTTGCAGAAAATTGCGGCAGCGATGTGAAAACGATAATGTCGTAGGATGAAAAATTCATGCTTTCAATGCGTGCAGGCGGAACATCCGTTATTTGTATGGCGCCCTGTTCATTTCCCTCCGGTGAGACGGCAAATTTTAGAAATTGTTCTTCCGGGGGATTTTGCGAGACGACTGCCGCACGTATTTTTTGTGGAATTAACAATGCTGCATAGCGTGTGTTATCCGCTTCAATTGCATCGTCTTCAACTGTAACTGCAGTCGAAACTAACCCGGTGTTTTCTAACGGCGCGCTCAATGAAACTGTCGTCACGCCGCGCGCAGGAATGGAAACAGACCGTTGATCGGAATTTTTACCGTTCAGTAAAAAATGGACGGTAACCGATGACGCGGTGTTTCCGCCGTTGTTGCGGACGATTGCCGTCGCATCCACCGGTTTCCCTTTTTCAAAAACGGCAGTTTCAATGTGGAGTGAATCAATGCTTAGATTTTCTTCATGCTTTCCTTCCGCTCCGGCGCGGATGACGAAAAATCCGGTTTTATCGTCAAAGAGTATGAGCCTCCGCGCCGCCGCGGATGTATCGAATGAGTTTTTCTGTTCGTCGGTGATAAGATAAATTTCTTTGTTCGGATTTTGGGAGTTGCCGAGCACGTCCGACGCGATGCGAAGCCCTTCGCCGATATTAGCGCTGTGCGGGACAACGGACGTTTCGAGGATTGCCCGTTTCACCTGCGCAAAATCGTGTGTCGGCTGGTAAGACGATTTCTCCGTGCCCTCCGCCAGCCGCACAAGCGAAACGTTGTCGCCTTCCTCCAACATGCCGGCGATTTGTAGCGCTGCCTGTTGTGCTTCTGCAAAAACCTGCCCCCGCGCGTTGCGGGCGTCCATGCTCATCGAGTTGTCCAAGAGGATGACAACCGTGGTGTGCGCGTGCGTTCCCAATCCCCCGATAGTTCCGCGCAGCGCAGGGCGCGCAAACGCAAGCACGATGAATGTGATAATCAATGTCCTGAGAATGAGCAGTAATATCTGACGGAGTTTTATCGTGCGAACGGTGGTTTTTTGTATCTCCTTTAAAAACCGGATTGTGCTGAATTCCACCGGACGCAGTTTTCGTTTTTGCAGCAAATGCAGCAGCACGGGAACCGCGGCTGCCGCAAGCGCAAGCAGAACGAGGGGGTTAAGAAATTGCAATTACGTTCTCCCCGCGAAACTGTGTATTTCGCAAAAGCGGTTCACATTTTTCATGTTTTCTGTTTTATTTTTCGTTCATCAACCGCTTGACGTATTTGCCGATAATGTCGAATTCAAGATTCACTGTGTCGCCCTCGTGCAGATATTGAAAGGTCGTATGATCGAACGTATGCGGAATGATAGAAACTCCGAAAGACTGTTTTTTCAATTGCGCAACTGTGAGACTCACGCCGTTTACGGCGATTGACCCAACGGGAACAAGCATCCGCATGTGTTTTTTCGGAAGGCGGAACCAAAACATCCGGCTTGTTTTACGCATTTCGATCGCTGTAAGTTTCCCCGTGCAATCAACGTGCCCCTGCACAAAATGCCCGTTGAATCTACTGTTTGCAGATAGAGGAAATTCTATATTAACGTAACTTTTCAGTCGTAAATACGGGAAATTTGTTTTTTTCAATGTCTCTTCAATCGCAAACACGGTAAATGAACCCTTTTTTGATTCAACTACCGTTTGGCAGCAGCCATCAATTGCAACGGAATCGCCGATATGTAATAGCAGGCTTCCGGGGATTTTTACACCCATTCGCAACCCGCCGTCTATGTTAGCAATAGATTGGACAAGACCGATATGTTCTATAATTCCTGTAAACATGAAATATTCATTAAACTTACGGAAAACACCTCCTTCGGAAAGCGGATTTAACAGTCCCTTGTATAAAAAATGGTGAATATATTCGTCTTATTAAAAGACTTGGAAATCGCATGGATTTTTGCTAAATAGCAGCAAACATTTGCTTGGAAGGAAACTTTTTAAGGGAATTATGTGTCTCATATTATAGTCAAGTCTCTCTCTTAGAATCTTAAAGAATATACACAATCTTTAGATAATGGTAAGGAGTGTATGATACTGTTGGCAAGCCGAAATTAGGGGGAAACTAAATGATTAGAGATGGTTACCGAGATTTTATTGAAAAGAGAAATACAAAGAATGAAAATCAAATTACTGATTTTGAGTGCAATCGCAATTTTCTTTGCGATAAATATGCAGGCTCGCACAGGCGCCCCTGTTGTGTCGAACGGTTTCAAGCCGTCGTCTCTCTCGCATAATCCAGTTGTGCCGGATCAAACGGTTCCCGGCGTCGTTATCGTAAAACTGACGCGGATAGGTGCTTCACAATTTGCCGCAAGCAAAAATTTCCCTGCATTGGCGGCAAAGCAGCATGCGGTATATAATTTCCGGCACGCTGGAGAGGCATTTCCGGGGCATTCTATCATGCGCTATGCCACCGGTAAAGCTTCGCCCCAGATTCTTTCTTCCTCAATTGACGACGACATTTCGCGTATTCTCTTTGTTAATTATTCCTCCGGCGCCGATCCGAAGGAAGTAGCAACTGCGCTTGCTCGTAATCCGTATGTGGAGTATGCCGAGCCACAATATATTCGCAAAGAATTTTATCTGCCGTCCAATGCTCTTTATTCCCAACAATGGGATATGGACACGATCCATTGCCCCGCGGCTTGGGATATAACGATGGGGGATACGAATGTCATCGTCGCAATTGTTGACGACGGCGTCGATACTTCACACCCCGACCTCCAGCCAAACATGTGGCATAACAGCGGCGAAGAAGGGTTGGACGCCAATCACCATGACAAGCGGACAAACGGAATTGACGATGAAAATGATGGATATATTGATGATTGGCAAGGGTGGGACTTTGCGGGCTATACGAAAGGATCGCCCCAAACGAACGACCCATCCGGTGGTGAGCACGGAATCCATGTTGCCGGAATAGTGGCTGCGGCGGGGATTCCAACGGGCACAATCGGCGTCGCGCCGCATTGCAAATTAATGGCGATAAAGACATCATACCTTACAGATATGGAAAGCGTTGTTTTCGGTGACCAGGGTATTACGTATGCCGCCGACCATGGAGCGCGAGTCATCAATTGCAGTTGGGGAGGAAGTTCATTCTCTTCGAGCGAACAGGACGTTATCAATTATGCGACTGCAAAAGGCGCGTTGGTTGTCGCCGCCGCAGGAAATAACAATGAAGCAAACCCGGAGTATCCCGGGTATTATAATCACGTGTTGTGTGTAACTGCTTCGATGACTGGCAATATGCCAGATCCGATATATGCCGATTGGGGACCGCGAGTGGACGTGATTGCACCCGGATCGGATATTTTAAGCACGTGGAATAACAACATTACACCGGGTCCAGGCATGGGGGCAGACTCTGCAAGCAGTTATACTACACTCAGCGGGACTTCGATGGCAACTCCGCACGCAGCAGGCGTTGCTGCGCTTGTAGCGTCCCATTTTCCAAATTATACTCCCGATCAGATAGCCGCACGGGTGCGAAACACATGTAATTCCATTGACTCTTCATTGTATTTTACATTCCAAAAGAATTTTGGCTACGGTATTATAGACGCATATCGCGCCGTTCATGATTCCAATGTAGAAGCAGTCGTGATAGATTCGTTTTATGTCTCAAACGATAATAACGGGGACGGAATGCTTGAGCCGGGTGAAACAGGATCGCTTCGGGTGCGTTTCAAAGATTTACTCTCTCCGACCACACATCTCAGTGCGACAATTGTCCCGATGGATACGGTTGCCGCCGGTAATCCCTCAATTTTCAATCCGTATGTGACGATCAGCAACCCGACAGACTATATAGGCGCTCTCAAAACATTCGATACAATTACCACGCCGAGCAACACGTTCCGTGTTACTGTGTCGCCGAATATTCCGCAAAATTTTAAGTTGTCGTTCCGCGTGTATTTCACCGACGGTGCATACAGTGATTACAGATATTTCACGATGACGCTCAATCCGACATATGTAACGATGGACGCAAACGATATCGGATGCACATTCAACAGTCGTGGGAATTTTGCGTTCAACGATTTCCCCACAAATACGGAAGGAGTCGGATTTACATATAAAGGGAGCGATAACCTTTTATACGAAGGCTCGTTGATGATAGGGACGGATTCAGAGCACATTGTCAACGTCGCTCGCGATGCCTCAAGTGGATTGCAAGATTCTGATTTTATTATGACGCAACGTGCGCAATTGAAATTAGATGCCGACGGTACACAGGAAGCGACAGCGACGTGGAATGATAATGGCGCCGTGCCTGCTAACAAACTCGGCATACAGGTTTCCATGCACAATTTTGAATACACGACGCCGGGAAATACAAACGTTGTCCTCATTACATACGACGTGAAAAATACATCGCAATCGACGTTGCGCAATCTGTTTTGCGGGATGTATATGGATTGGGACATTGGGACGAACGGTGATTCCAATTATTGTACGTATGATGATCCGTATGGGATTGGTTGGATTCAGCGGCTAAGTCCCCAGGCGTTTCCGGTTGTCGGATCGACGCTTTTGTCTGCACAATTACCGAATTTTTATGCGCTTGAGAATGATCCGGATTCGTGTGTCGGTCCGTATGTCAATAATGGATACACCCGCGCGCAAAAATATTTCACTCTTTCGAGCGCAATCGGGCGGCATAATTCGTGCGTTGGTGACGTCAGCGACGTGATGAGCGGTGGTCCGGTTTCTCTATTCCCGGGACAAGACACCGTATTTGCGTTTGCGCTTTTAGGAGGGCAAAATTTATCCGAACTCGAGCAAGGCACAATTGCCGCGCGTCAATTATGGAAAAATGTTTCCGCAGGTTTAGCGCCCCAGGAATTTATTTTCTTTACTCCAACAAACATTTATGGCGTGCGAGATACGACGTTGGTTGATGCGATTGTAAATAAAAGCGACAGTTCGGAGCAGCTAAGCCTTTCTCTCGCCGGGCAAAACCCTTCAAGTTTTGCAATCATAACGCAGACAAATCCTCAGATCAGCGCAAATGGAGCGCAAAACGTCAGTGTGAAATTCATTCCTACAGATACAGGATTGCAAACAGCTAATTTGGTAATAAAAAATAATTCTACTGGCGCACAGTCTTCGATTGCGATTTATGGCACTGGTTTGCCGCTTGGAATATCAATGTCTCCGACGCCGCTTTCTTTCGACAGTGTCACCCAAGGACAGGCAGAAAGCCAAACAGTCGTGATTACGAGTACGCGCAGTGATACGATGTATGGGACAGTGACGGTATCAGGGAAAGATTCATCCGAATTCTCTGTTCCCTCCAACGTGCCTTCGCCTGTGGAAATCTTGCCGGGTAAAACGACGTTCCCAGTGGATTTTGCGCCCACGCGTAACGGAGCAGCGTCTGCACTGTTGACGCTTGCACTGACAGTCGGCACGGATCTCAATTTGCCGCTTTCCGGTACGTCCCCGACGGGGGTTTTCGAGCCTGCTATGCTACCGAGTTCTATGCTTGTACGGAATTATCCGAACCCGTTCAGCGCAAGCACGATCATTTCATATTCCGGCGCGGATGTTGTCCGTTCAATCGTTGTGTTTGATATGCTTGGGCGAGAGGTTGCCGATCTCACATCGCAATTGCGATGGAGGAACGGCGCCCAGCAGGCTTCGTTCGATGCCGCAAATCTGCCCGATGGAATGTATATATATGAAGTGCGTCTTTCAGGCATGGTACTGACAGGGCAAATGACTGTTCTGAAATGATTTGTTAATGAAATGTCTATAATGAAAAAGGCTGCCAGTCGGCAGCCTTTTTCATTTTGTAAGGAATATTATTTATCCAATCAATCGGAAAGCAATTTATCGGATAGATATGCTCCGAATTTCTCCGACGAAATACGCACTTGCACCATCGAATCCCTCTCGCGCACAGTAATCGTGTTATCTTGCAGCGTTTGCCCGTCAATCGTGGCGCAGAACGGCGTGCCGATTTCATCCTGCCTGCGGTAGCGCCTGCCGACTGCGCCGCTGTCGTCGTAAAACGCTTTGAAATGCTTTTGTATGTCGGCAAATAATTTGCGCGCGTATTCGGGCATGCCGTCTTTGTTCACGAGCGGGAAAATCGCGGTTTTCATGGGCGCAAGCCGCGGATGAAAGCGCATAACTGTCCGCGTTTCCGTTTTTCCCTCTTCCGCTGTCGGCGCTTCTTCTTCTGTGTATGCGTCGCAGAGGGACGCGAAAAACGACCTCGACGCGCCCGCGCTTGTCTCGATAACGTACGGCGTGTATCGTTCCTTCGTCGCCGTATCGACGTATTCCAGTTTCTTGCCGGAAAATTCTTCGTGCCGCTTCAAATCGAAATCCGTGCGGTTATGCACGCCTTCGATTTCTCCCCACCCGAACGGAAATTGATATTCGATGTCGTACGCCGCCCGCGCGTAATGCGCAAGTTTTTCGTGCTTGTGCCATTGCAATTTTGCGGGTTGCATACCAAGATCGGCAAACCATTGCATGCGTGTTGCGCGCCACCGCTCGAACCATTCCTCGTCCGTTCCCGGTTTCACGAAAAACTGCATCTCCATTTGCTCGAACTCGCGCGTGCGAAAGAGAAAATTCTTCGTGTTGATTTCATTGCGGAACGCCTTGCCTATCTGCGCAATGCCAAACGGCGGTTTTTGCCGCGAGGAATCCATGACGTTCTTGAAATTCACGAAAATTCCCTGCGCCGTTTCCGGACGAAGGTATACCGCCGCGCTGTCGTCGGCTACCGGTCCGACGAACGTTTTGAACATGAGATTGAACTGCCGCGGCTCAGTGAACGTCCCTTTGTTTCCGCAATTCGGGCAGGACATTTCCGGACTGCATAATAGGCTCGCGAGAATTGAGTCATCAGTTGCGACAAAATTATCGAAATCGAAACCGAACGTGCTGTCGTTTTTTTCAGCAAGTAGTGCGGAGATATATACCATCCGATCTACTATTTGTGTCGCATTAATAGCATTATCCCCAATTAGATTGTTAATCGCACTTAAATTAATTTTTTCAGACTGTCCATTAAGCCATTTTATGAGTTCGCGCTTCTTTTTTATCGAGATGGATTCAAATAGATTATCGACGCGAAAGCGTGATTTGCAGTTCCGGCAATCAACCATGGGATCACTGAAATTTTGCACGTGTCCGCTTGCTTCCCACACGCGCGGATGCATGAGGATGGACGCGTCCAAACCTTCGATGTCGTCGCGGTGCGTCATGGATTTCCACCACGCTTCCTTGATGTTGCGCAGCAACTCCACTCCCAACGGACCGTAATCCCAGCAACCGTTCAAGCCGCCGTATATCTCCGATGACTGGAACACGAATCCGCGCCGTTTCGAGAGCGATATGATATTTTCAAGCGCTTGTTGGGGTGTAAGTTGTTTTGCCATGAACAAAAATAAGAATTTTAAAAAAGTTTGCTAATGATAATATCATTCTGTTACCACCCGCCGCTTGCGCCCCCACCGCCAAAACTACCTCCGCCTCCACTGAATCCACCACCACCACTGAAGCCTCTTCCTCCGCTTAATCCCCCACCTGTGGTAAATCCGCTTCCACCTAACCACATGTTGTTGAATTCGTGGGGACCAATATCATACCGTCCGCCGCCTTTCGTGTGCTGCAACAAAGAATAGATGAGAAGAACGAAGAGAATTATTATTGCTAATCCGATAATTTGTTGGCTATTATCACGTTCGGGGGGTGCGTATGTTTGATTCTGCGCCTCAATTTGAAAGCCGTTCTGATTGTATGTTTGCTTATCGAACTGCGTAACTTGAGACTTATGAGTTTTAGTCTGAACGGTAGTTAGCGTCGCTGTCAGATAGGTTACGCGTTGATGAATTTCTGGAATTGGTAAGATAGAATCGTCAGGGTGGTGAGGTTGTAATTGTGCATTTGCGATGCAGGCAATTGCAAGATATATAAAGAGGAGGGATGCAGTGCGTATCATGGCAGAGAATCGCATTCGCGAGAGAGAACTTAACTCACAACGACGTCGTTGGAGAGTTCGCTCTCGCCGTCTTTGGGAAAATACGCTGCAAGGATTTTTCCCGCCTCGCGGATGCCGCTGCATATCCCCTCGCAGAAGTTCCCCGCTTTGAAATGATGCGCCATTTCACCGGCAACGCTTTCCCACGTGCCGTCTTTCACTTTTTCATGGATGCCCCGGTCGGCGACGATGTGGAATTTTCGTTCGCTCATTAAAAGAAGAATCATGACACCGGTGCGATGTTTGGTATTCTGCATCCCGAGGCGGTGAAATTCCTGCACTGCAAGTTCGTGAAGTGTGAGTTTGCGCTCGCGCCAATGGCGGCGCTGCCTGATGCTGACGCGGATTTGCCCGTTTGTCGTCCGTTCCACGTCGGCAATCGTTGCCGCAATGGTTTTCAAATCCTCATCAGATAAATATTTTTTTAAGAATCGTGCGCTCATATTAATATGTTTTCGTTACCATCCACCGCTTGCGCCTCCTCCGCCGAATCCACCACCGCCGCCGCTGAATCCGCCCCCTCCACCGAACCCACCTCCGCCAAAGCCGCCCCCGCCGCCGAATCCGCTACCAAACATTGAACCGAGGAGGAAACCCGTGCCGCCGCTGAATCCGCCTGGTCCGCCGTGGTATCTGCCTCCACCGCCCATACGCCGCGCAAATGAAAAAAGCAGAACGAGCCCTATGACAATCAATGGAATGACGTGGCGCAGGGTATCTCGCCCCGATATATCAGGCTTCGGTGTGCCTTTGAATTCACCTTTCGTGGCAAGCATGATACTGGCGATTCCGTCTGAAATGCCGCCGTAGTAATCATTCGCGCGGAATTTCGGCGCTATCGCGTCGTGGATAATCTGCTCGCATGTTGCGTCGGGGAGCGCGCCTTCCAAACCGTAGCCGGTCTCAATGCGCATGCGCTTGTCTTCTTTCGCAATCGTCACAAAAATGCCGTTGTCCCGCCCCTTTTTACCGAATTGATTTTTCTCCGCCACCTGCATCGAATAATCTTCGAGGCTTTCCCCTTGCAGTGACGGTACCATAAGAACGGCGATTTGATTCGACGTTGCCTTTTCGAATTGTGCAAGTTCGTTATCAAGTGCTTGCAATTCTTCGGCGGTCAACGTTCCCGTCAGATCGGTTAGGCGTTGATGTATTTGCGGGACTTGCAGTTGTTGCGATTGCGCGTTAGCGCAAGAAACAATTGCGAGAAGAAGGGCAAGAAAAACGGCAGAACGCGTCATTGCTTAAAATTTCACTTTCGGGGCGGTCTCAGCGCCGGCTTCCGCTTGGAAGTACGCTTTTTGTCCGAAGCCCTGCATGCCCGCAATCATAGAAGCCGGAAACACGCGGACGCGCGTGTTGTAATCCTGGACGACTTCGTTGAACCGCCTGCGTTCAACGGCGATGCGGTTTTCCGTGCCTTCCAATTGCGCCTGCAACTGCATGAAATTCTCGTTCGCTTTCAAGTTCGGATAATTCTCCGAGACAGCGAGGAGGTGTGTCAGTGCGGAGCCCAACCCCGTTTGCGCCTGCTCAAATTTCTGGAACATCTGCGGATCTTTTAGCAACTCTGGTGTCATGGTTATCTTTCCGACACTTGCGCGCGCGTTGGCGACTTCCTCAAATACTGAACTTTCGTGCGTGGCATAGCCTTTCACGGTTTCGACGAGGTTTGGTATCAGGTCGAGCCGTCGCTGATATTGGTTTTCCACTTGCCCCCACGCCTGTTTTACGCCTTCGTCAAGCGCAACAAACCCGTTGTACGTCGATACGCCCCAGCTCACTACGCTAAATGCCAGCAGCAGTATGCCGCCGACAACCGCCAATATGATGATAGTAGACCTTTTCATGCAGTCAAATGTTCCTTATGATTATGGTACATATTTAATGTCACCTAGTTGTGATAACTCGTCCCAACGTGGATGGTTCATTATGCAAAATTACGGTATTTTAAGGGAATAAATGGGGCGGATTTTACCATAAAAACTGCGTCTTGTCCTGCAGCTTGCCGGTCAAAACCTGCTTTAATTGCAGGCAGATATTTTTTATTTTCTTTTTCCGACATACAGCATGCAAATCCCAAAGGTGAGAGGGCGGGCATAGATGTCCTCGAAACCTGCGGATTCCATCATTGCGCAAAAATCTGGGGGACTGGGGAATGCCGCGACTGAGGCGGGGAGATACTTGTATGCCGAGAAATTTCTTGACAATGCCCCGCCGATATAAGGCAGCACCTTCGTGAAATAAAACTTGTACAACTCTGCAAACGGTTTTTTCTTCGGTATAGTAAGTTCAGCGATGGCAATGCGGGCGCCAGGTTTTAGCGTGCGGGCAATTTCGCGCAACGCGCCCGGCTTGTCGTCGAAATTCCGTATCCCGAACGTGATTGCAGCGCCGTCAAAAGATGCGGTGGGGAACGGCAGTTCGTTCGCGGAGCAGCAATAGAGTTCAATCATCCCGTGTTCCATCTGTTGCGCGAATTTTTTCGCGCAAATGTCCAGCATCTTCTGCGTTAGGTCAACGCCGACAATTTTGCGCGGCGCAAGCCGTGCCAACTGCTTCAGCGTATCTCCGGTTCCCGTCGCAATATCAAGCAATGAAGCCCCGCTCTTAACGCGAAGCGCCTGCGCCGTTTTGCGTCGCCATATGCCGTCCACGCCGAAACTCAGCACGTGATTCAGAAAATCATATACCGGCGCAATCTCTCCGAACATGTGTTCAACCTGTTGGGTAAATTCGGTTTTGGACTGCTTTGTTTCAGTTGTTGCGTACATTAAAGTCTTTTATATTAATACTATGTTGCGTCGTTTTCCGTGCGCCATTCGTTCAGATATGCGCGAACATCTCTTGCAGTACGCATTGTAAGAATAGTGCGGGTAAGACGTTCCGCTTCGGACATGGATACATTCCGTATTGCGCTTTTTACGGGGAGCAGCCGCGAGGTGGCGACGCTCAATTCATCAATGCCCATCCCTGCGAGCAGAGCGGTTGCGAGTGTATTGCCAGCCATTTCGCCGCAAACTGCGACGGTTGTTTCCTCCTGATGTCCTGCGGTGATAATCTCCATAATTAGCCGTAGCACCGCGGGATGAAACTCTTCATAAATATGAGCGATATTTTCGTTCGTCCTGTCGACGGCAAGGGTATATTGTGTCAAATCGTTCGTCCCGATGGAAAGAAAATCCGATTCGTTTGCCATTCCGCGCGCAAGCAGCGCTGCGCTGGGGACTTCCACCATAACGCCGACAGGTAAGTGCCTATCAAACGGTTCTTTATCGCGCCGCAAATCGCTTTTTACGCGTTCGATGATCTCCTGCGCTTCCCAAATTTCTTCGATGGAGGTTATCATCGGCAGGAGCAGGCGGACGTTGCGGTGCTCTGCGGCACGCAATATCGCGCGCAACTGCGTTATGAAAATATTTTCATTGTCGAGCAACAGCCGCGTTCCGCGCTTGCCAAGCGCCGGATTTTGCTCGTCGTAAGGAAACGCGGAGATGATTTTATCGGCGCCGATGTCAAACACGCGTATCGTTACCCAGTGCGGGTGCATGCGTTCCGCAAGCGATTTATAATAGAGATATTGCTCTTGCTCATTCGGGAAGTCATTGCGGTTCATCAACATCATCTCGGTTCGCACTAAGCCGATGCCCTCCGCGCCTGCCCTCCGGGCGATTGCAATGTCGGTCTCGCGATCTAAATTCGCCTCCAAAATGATGTGACGGCTGTCGGTTGTTGTCGATGGGAGGGTTGCGATGTCCGAGAGACGTTCGGTAAGGAGACGAATACGTTCGCGTTTCAATTCGTATGTCTTCCGGGTTTCCGGCGTTGGATTCACGATAACGATGCCGGCGTCGCCGTCAACGATGATGAACGCGCCCGTGTCGGTGCAGTTTGCAGCCGTTCGCAATCCGATAACGGCAGGGATATTCATCGAACGCGCCAAAATCACGGCATGCGAGGTCAACCCGCCGCCGTCTATTGCAAACGCAAGAACGCGGTTATTGCTCAATTCAATCGCGTCAGCAGGTGAAAGACTCTCCGCCACGATAACGGACTCGTTTTCAAATTTAAAACGCGTGCGCTCCTGCTGAAGGTTGCGTAGTACTCGCTGACGCAGGTCTGCGAAGTCTCCGGCACGTTCGCGCATGCGCGAGTCCTGTGAAGCGCGCAACGGCGTTTCTAATTTTGCAAATTCATCTGCAACGGCGGATTCTGCATCGAGACTTTTTTGCTTGATGGATTCCGCGACAGCCGAGGCAAGCGTGGGATCGAGCAGTATCATGATCTGCGCCTCGAATATCATCGCTCCTGCGGCGCCGATCCGCATCTGCGCAGATTGTTTTATCTTTTGCAATTCCTGCTGTGTGCGTTCAAACGCGTGTGTTGCACGGAGAATTTCCGTCGGTACGTCTGATTCCGGTATTGTTTTCCGTTCGTGGTCCGTTTTTGCATTGTACATGCAAATCGCCGGACCGAACGCTATGCCGGGGGAAGCCGGAACGCCGTGCAGGCGTATTTCACTTGTATCGTTCTGGAGTTTCATTCAATTCATCGAATCCGCGCTCGAAAAGATCTACGATTGCCGCAGCAGCCTGCTCCTCGTCCTTGCCCTCGAACTGAAGGCGCAGTTGGCTGCCAAATTCCGCCGCAAGTGTCATCACGCCGATAATGCTTTTACCGTTGATGCGCATGCCTGATTTGACGATAAAGAATTCCGCAGAAAAATTCGCGGCTAATTTCACCAGCATCGCGGCGGGGCGGGTATGCATTCCCGCGCGGTTCTTTATTGTTATGGTACGTTCGATCATTGCGTCAAAATGTGCGCGCTGTCAGTAACATTGCGACGGATTTCAGATGTTCGCGCGCTTCGCTACGGGGGAGTGCGTCCAACTGTCTGATTGCACGATCTGTCCGTTTGCTGATCTCCTCTTCCGCGTCCGCCGCCGCTCCGCTGCGAATATACAACTCCGCCATTGCCGGAACATCTTTACCGCGCAATCCTTTTTGCGTCGCGTACTTCGCAATAAGCGATGTGTCCGCTTTTGACATCTTTGTTCTTGTGGCGGCAGCCGTAACGTATAAGAATGTTTTTTTCCCTTCGCGGATGTCCCCGCCGGAATCTTTGCCGAATTTATGTTTATCTGCAGCGATGTCAAGAGTATCGTCACGGATTTGGAATGCGACGCCGATTTCTTTTCCGAACTTTGCAAGCGCATCAATGCGCCGATTAACGGGACTACCAATGCATCCGCCGATGGCGGCGGACATTGAAAATAACGCGGCGGTCTTTTTTTCAATCATGGTAAAATATTCTTTCATAGTGGCTGTTTTCACTCTCGCGTGGCGAGTCTCCATCTCTTTGTCCATCGCCTGTCCGTTGCATACTTCAACGAACGCCTCGGCAAAAAGACTTTGAATCCGCTGAAGGCGCGACGAATGCAGGCGCGAGAGCGATAACGCGGCAAGCGCGGCGATTGTATCGCCAGCCAAAATGGCGACGTTTGAGTCCCATTTCGTATGTACCGTCTGAAGCCCGCGGCGCATAGTTGCATTATCCATGATATCATCGTGAACGAGCGTGAACGTATGCAGCAACTCCACTGCGATGGCGGCGTGAAGTGCTTCTGTAGCCTGTTCCCCCGCGGCTTCGCACGCAAGCAACGTTATAATGGGGCGGATGCGTTTGCCGCCTGCCTGCACGATGTGCGCAATCGGATTGCGCAAACTCGGCGACTCAATCGTGCGTATAAGTCCAATGATGCCGCGCTCGATTCTTTTTCTATGACTTTTAAGAACGCTATCGAACGTCATGTCGTCGAATGCCATAAAATGGCTGATGATGGATAATCTGTGCGCGTTGTAATTCTTCAATCGTTGCCGACCCCGTCAGGAACATCGCGCCGCGCAATTGATGAATCCACGATTCTATCATGCTGCGCAAGCCGCGCACCCCTCCTGTATCGAGCGCCTGTAGCATGGGGCGTGCAGCGCCTGCAATATCCGCGCCAAGCGCGATTGCTTTCGCGGCTTCCAATCCGTTTGTAATGCCCCCGGAGCCGATGACCGTTCCATGCTTCAATATTTTTCTGACGGCAATAATAGAGTCTGCGGTGCGGATGCCCCAATCCCAGAATGGAGACATATCTGCGCTGGAAGATTTTCTCCGTAACAACTCCACTCCCGCCCAACTTGTGCCTCCCGCGCCTGCGCAGTCAATATATTTCACGCCGGTGTCAACCAATGCTTGCGCAACTGACTCCGATATTCCCGCGCCAATCTCTTTCACGATTACCGGAACGTGCAATTTATTGACGAGCATTTCTATGCTCATCAGCACCCCTTTGAATGTCGGGCTGCCTTCCGGTTGGAGCAATTCCTGAGCGGGATTCAGATGCACAGCAAGCGCGTCTGCCTGAATCATCGCAACGGCATCACGGATAATGTCGACGGAATGAAGGTTTGCAATTTGCGCCGCGCCGATATTTCCCACGAGAGGAATCTCCGGTGCTGCCGTCCGCACCGTTTTGAACGACGCATGAAAAAGAGAGTTCTCCAGAGATTGCCGCTGGCTTCCGACCCCCATTGCAATTGAAAACTCCGCGCATGCTTCCGCGAGTTGGCGGTTTATCTTTTCTGCGCCGGCATACCCGCCCGTCATGCCGGTAATGAGAAATGGCACCGCAATTTTTTTCCCGAGAAAATTCTGCGCCGTGCTCACTTCCGCAAAATCCAATTCTGGCAATGCATTATGGACGAACTCCCACTCTTCAAGTCCCGTTGTCTTATTGTGAAATCCGACCTTCTCTTGTAAGACTAAGGCGACGTGCTCTTTTTTACGGGATGTTGTCCGCGATTTCATGAATGATTAAGTTTGCCGTACGAATGAGGCAAAATGATGCTGTTGTGTAAGCGCAATGTTCATGCAAAGATAAAATTAAAAATATAATGGATGAAGGATATTAAGGATAAGGGATTCCTCAAGCGGAAGAATGAAGAATAAATAAAACAAACGTAAAGAACGAGTGAAGGCATAATAAAGGTAGAATGAAGAATAAATAAAGAGAATATTAAGTATGGAGGAATTTGGAGAATAAGTATATATTTTTGTAAACAAGTGTAAGGTTTTGATCTATCCTACCATATCTATTTTTTAAAGTATCTCAATCGAGTATATAAGGGTTGTTCGCGTCCAATTAATTTCTGAGCCTATCTTAAATTGAAAATGGACCCGGTCCGAAAAAATAATTGCAAGGTATCTCATGCCTGAAAAAATACACGTTATCACCAACGACATTTTAAATGTTCTGCCCGAAATGACATTTTTCGTTTCCGGGGATGGTGTCGTTATGGAAACGAACACAGAAGCGGTCAAAACGCTTGACGTGATGAAAAATGTTTTGATTCATGCGCCCTTCTCCTCCTTCCTCAAAGAAGCCTTTAAAGAACATTTCCGTTACTCTCTTGAGCAGTGCATCCGAACGGGAAAGAACAACGAGTTTGAAGTTGAAATGCAAGATGCGGACGGAAAACAGGTGGACGTGCTTTTGCACCTTTCTCGCTATCCCGCCGAGGCGGATCCTGAACATGCGCTTGTTTTCATTTTTGCACGGGATATATCGAAAGAACGCAAGAAAGAGATGGACTTGCTTCGCTTCGCGAATGTGGCGCACTATACTGTAAATCCGCTGGAAATTACTGGCGTTGATGGGAAGATCATTTACGTCAATCCGGCATTTGAAGAGGCAAGCGGATACTCGAAAGAGGAAATAATCGGAAAGAATCCGAATTTTTTTAGCAGCGGGAAACAGCCGAAAAGTTTCTGGCAAAAAATGTGGACGACCATCACCTCCGGCGAGGTGTGGATGGGCGAAGTCGAAAATCGTAGACGCAATGGCGATCCGTTTCTTACCCATTTACTTATTTCACCTATCGTCAACGATAGAGGGAAGATCGTCGGCTATTTCGGCATTCATCGCGACATCACAGAACAGAAGCATTTGGAACAAATGCTTACGCAAGCGCAAAAAATGGAAAGCATCGGCATGCTTGCGGCGGGCATTGCCCATGAGGTTGGCAATCCGCTTGCGTCCATTTCATCGCTTGCGCAGGTTCTTCAACGTACGGTGCGGGAGAATGACGTAAAAGAAAAATTAGAATTGATAAAAAGTCAGGTAACGCGCATTTCCCGCATTATCCGCGACCTTGTTGATTTTTCCCGCCGTACAAATTACACGTTGATGCCTACCGATATAAACAAGACCTTGAATGAAGCCGTCGCAATCGTACAAGTCGGGAAAAAGGCGAAATCGGTTTCATTCAATCTTGTATTCGATGAAAACCTCCCGCAGTTGACGCTCGTGCCAGATCAAATCCATCAGGTATTCATCAACATTCTCATTAATGCCGTGGATGCCATCCTTGACCAGTCGTCGGCGGTAACAAGCGATATTAAGCCGGAAGAACTGAAACCGAAGGTGATTTCCGTAGCGACGGGCGTGAAAAACGATAACGTCATCGTGACGTTCAGCGACTCCGGCAAAGGCATTGCCGAGGAAGACATACCGAAAATATTTGAACCGTTTTTCACGACAAAAAAAGTCGGCGAAGGAACCGGGCTTGGATTGTGGGTCAGTTATGGAATCGTAAAAAATTTCGGCGGTGATATATTCGTTGAAAGTAAAAAAGAATCAGGGACGACGTTCAAAGTAATTCTGCCTGTTAATCAGCAAATATAAAAGTAAAGAGGATAGTTATAATGCCTGAAAGAATATTAGTCGTTGACGACGAACAGATCATACGGGAATCGCTCGGATTCATCCTTGTGAAGGCGGGGTATGAAGTTTCGCAAGCGGCAAACGGGAAAGATGCTGCAAATCTCGTTTCTTCGGAGACGTTCGATCTCGTCGTCACCGATTTGGAAATGCCCGAAATGAAGGGGATTGAATTGCTAGAGCACATCATGCTCAATTCACCCGAGACGATGGTTATCATCATCACGGCGTTCGGTTCGTTGGAAACCGCCATTGATGCTTTGCGCAAAGGCGCGAGTGATTATATCCTCAAGCCGGTCGAGTTCGATGAACTTTTAGCCAAGGTCAATCTGTTGCTTGAACATAAAAAACTTAAGGTCGAGAATCAGACGCTCCGCCGGATGCTGCATAAAGAGTATGATTTCTCAAATATCATCGGCAAAAGCCAGGCAATGCAGCGCGTCTTTACGTCTATTCAAAAAGTCGCCGCCACGTCGAGCAATGTGCTCATCACCGGGAAAAGCGGCGCCGGCAAAGAACTTGTTGCCCGGGCAATACATTACAACGGTCCGCGAATGAACAACCCGTTCATTACTGTCAACTGTGGAGCAATTCCCGAAACGCTTATCGAAAGCGAGTTGTTCGGCTCGAAAAAAGGATCGTTCACCGGGTCAACGGGCGACAAGACTGGGTATTTCAAAGCCGCTGACGGCGGCACGCTCTTTCTCGATGAAATCGGCGAAATGCCTTTGCAGTTGCAAGTAAAACTCTTGCGGGCAATCGAACTGAAAGAGATTACGCCAATCGGCTCTTCCGCTTCATTGAAAATTGACGTACGGTTTATCGCAGCGACGAACAAAATATTGTTGAAGGAAGTCGAAGCCGGGAACTTCCGCGAAGATTTGTTTTACCGTCTTAACGTTGTTGAAATACAATTGCCCGCGCTTGCCGAACGGCAGGAAGACATCCCGCCTCTTGTGGAGCACTTCCTTGCCAAGTACAGGCGCGAGTTGAATAAAAATATTCTCGGAGTTGACGCCGAAGCGATGCGCCTGTTGATGAACCGCCAATGGAAAGGGGAGATACGTGAATTGGAGAATATCATCGAGCGTGCCGTTATTTTCTGTGACGGGGATTTCATTTCCATCCGTGATTTGCCGGACGCTGTGCCGGGCGCTGAGGTGGATTTTGACGAACCTATGATGATGCTTGGCGAAGATAGGTCGCTTGATGAAGCGATGAGATTTTATGAAAAACGATATATTGCATCCATGTTGAAAATTCATGCCAATAATAAAGATGCCGTTGCAAAGGCGTTGAAGATAGCATTACCCACATTATATCGCCGCCTCAAGGATCTCGCCATTGTTATAGAAAAAAAATAGTGGCGGTTTCTTCCATTCCTTTATCACTTCGCTAGTGCTTTAACCTCAAATAATACCCTCCTAAACAATTCCATAATATAATGAACAAATCAGGATATTCTCAATTCTTAGAATTGATTCATATATAATA
>Ga0207061_1086_pt1 | contig 25954 bp, 27 predicted proteins | sample Alteio_BWMinCont_31_FD_153275 | JGI IMG/M metagenome (GOLD analysis project Ga0207061, IMG submission 153275) | Enriched cells from forest soil in Barre Woods Harvard Forest LTER site, Petersham, Massachusetts, United States -... | ecosystem: Environmental > Terrestrial > Soil > Temperate forest >... | reverse complement strand
AAAAAACGTAAGGAAACTCGTTACTGATCCATTGGACTTGTTAGAGATAGTGAAAAAAGAGTTAGACACAATTTTTGATCCACAGCAATGGAAAAAAGTGTCTAGTGAAGTAAGTAACCATATTCAAAATGCTGTGTTGGTTGCTTGGAAAAAAGATAGGTTAAAAACCGAACAATTTAATATTTATGCAACAAATAAAGCGGGTAAATTTTCCGATTTTTTAAAAAAAAATGAAACGTTATCAGACTGTTCTTTTAAGTTTGAGCAGCTATCCTTTACCGGTCATCCATATCACCCTTTTGCTAAAACAAAAGTGGGGTTTTCTATAGAAGACATTCTTAGATACACGACTGAATTTAGGCCAAAAGTATCTATTTTGTTAGCAGCTGTTCATAAAAGTGCCGTTATTATTGAAACAACACAATCTAAGTTTACGTTTTCTGTGTGGTTTTCTCAACATTATCCCAATGCATGGCACTTATGGAGCAGTGCATTAAATAGCAAAAAAATAAATTCCAAAGATTATATACCTTTTCCAGTGCATCCTTGGCAAGCGGATAACATAGTAAGAAATGTATTTTCTGATCAAATCAGTGCCAATCAGATTATTTTGTTTGATAACGTATCAATAGAAGCAAGCCCTACTTCTTCTTTTCGTACGTTGGTATCGATAGAAAATTTTCGTGCACCTTATATCAAGCTACCAATAGGAATATATGCCAGCGGTGTCTACCGAACTTTTTCAGTCAATTCTATCAAGAATATGCCTAAAATTACGCGTATTTTTAGAAAAATTTTAAGTACGGAAAGTTCTATTGCAGAGAGATTAACTATTTTGCCAGAAGTTTATGGGCTTCGTTTAAAAGATATTGAGGACGATAAAGCCAAGAATTTTACAGCTATATTCCGAGAGAATGTGACAAATTATCTTGCTCATGGTGAAATTGCCATCGTAGTTTCTGCCCTATTTGAAAGATTGTCAGCAAATAATACGAGTATATTTACTGAATTGATGGGGCTAGCAGGATTGTTTGATTACAAAGATACATTAGCCTACTTTAGTCGATACGTTGATCTAGTACTTGGAAGTCACTTAGATCTTTATTTAATATATGGGATAGCGTTAGAAGGTCACCAACAGAATACGTTAGCTGTTTTTCAAAATGGATATATTAAACGGTTTATCGCCAGGGATTTTGATGGGATAAGCATACTCGCAGACAGCTTAAGTGAGCATGATTTCGCTGTAGAATTTCCTTTACACTATCCCGCGGTCACAAAAAATAAAATAGCGGTGCGAAATCAGCTACTACACACGGTATACCAGCTGCATTTAGGGGAATTAGTACTGTTATTATCCGCTCATTTCAATTGTAAAGAACAGGCCTTTTGGGCAATCATTAGAGAAAAAACCGAGGAGCGTTTTTTAGCTCTGAAAGCGCGGCTAAACCCCATGCGACTGGAGGACGAATACAACGCTATTCTCAAAACAGATTGGCCGGTCAAGGCATTGTTTCGCATGCGTTTGGAGGAGCAATATGTATGTGACGGAATATTTTCGAGCATCCCTAATCCTTTAGCCTTGTAGTTTATGACAGCAAGCCAGCAGGCTACTTGGCGATCACAAGTGCTGCTTATTATCTTTGCCCAGTTCACTATTATTTTAGCATTGGATATGAGTGATCCTTATTGGCCGCTCATTTTATCCGTATCCCATGTATTTAGCACTCGTACACTGCAGTATTGGAGTGGAGTTATTTACGTAGCGCCTTTGTTGACTACTATTTTTACGACGCTGTTCTGGGCAAAGATTGGAGAGCGGATAGGATATAAAAAAATGGTGTTACGTGCCGGTTTTGCCCTGGCTGTTACACAGTTTAGCTTATTTTTTTTTGTTAATCCTTGGGCTATTCTTGGTATTCGATTGATACAGGGAGGGGTTGCTGGATTTACAGCAGCAGCGCAGGCTTGGTCACTTGCCGTGACTCCAACAAACACACATAGTCAAACAGTAGGACGTCTACAATCGGCATCAGCGATGGGAAGTATCGTAGGCCCAGTATGTGGTGGACTCATTTCGCATTATTATGGATATGTATCAATTTTTATCACATCCGGCTGCATGTGCGTACTCATAGCGATTATTTTAGCAAAATATCTTAAAGAAAATTCAAGATTAACACCATTTGAAATAAAAAACGGAAAATTTTTTCTACGTGATCCTGGCAAGAATTTTTTGCTCCTACTCATTTGTGGTGCGCAGGCAGCTCGTTGGATGTCTACACCTTTCTTTGCTTTATATATGGTAAAACAATTACATGCCAATAATTTAACGATAGGATTTATGTATGCGACCATGGCTTTGTCTATGTCTTTGATTACATCAACTCTAGGACAAATGATTGATAAACGACTCCATCGACGCGTTGCTGTGGGGTATCTACTCATAGTAGCTTTATTTTTAGGTGGTTTAACGCAATGGGGGTTTGCATTGATTTCCAAATCTTATATTGCCTTTGGGCTGAGCTTAGTGTGGGGAATAAGTTTAGGTCTTATTTCACTGATATTATTTAGCTTTTTATTATGCAATATCGGTGATAGTAGTAGGGCACAGGCAGTAGGTCTGGGGAATTCAGCTGCAAAACTCGGTAATTTGCTGGGAATCGTAATTGGCACCTTAATACAGGCAGCAGGGCACTTCATAATAAGCTTTGCCGTGATCGGCAGCGTCTATCTTGTTTTGGCAGTGTTGGCAGGATGCTATACTGCACGCGGCTGAGCCCTACTAACAGAAAATCTAAAGTACCCTTATGAAGACGCTTTTTTGGCAATGGTCACGGTTTTGTATCACAGGTGGTTTTTCAGCTTTCGTGCAATTCTGTATTTTGATAGCTTTTGTAGAGATCTTTTCTATGAAACCTGTTTGGGCTTCTACAGGTGGGTATGTTGGAGGATCGCTGATCAACTATCTACTCAATCACTATTTCACGTTTAGAAGTCAATTGCCACATAAACAAGCCGTATTTCGTTTTTCAGTGAATTCGCTTTTTGGATTAGTTTTAAATTTTTTTATAATGCGTTTTTTTTTACTGCATTATCGCTATTTATTGAGCCAGATTTTGACGTCAGCCGCCGTGTTAGTATGGAATTTTCTCATTCATCAATGCTGGACGTTTCGGGTTAAGAAGATGCCTTCCTGTCACACACAACACAAACACTCACGGTAGATCATGGTTCTTTAGATCTAAGGAGTTTTAAATATTGCCTAAATGCTGTCCCAATTTCTGAATGTTTTAAAGCATAATTAATAGTGGCCTGTAGATAACCTAGCTTATTTCCACAATCATAACGTATGCCATCGAACTCCAAAGCGCTCACGGTTTCATGAGCCAATAAGCGTGTAATAGCATCAGTAAGTTGAATTTCTCCTCCTTTGCCTGGAGGCGTCTTAGCTAAATGGGAAAAAATGGTCGGGGTGAGAATATAACGACCTACGATTGCTAAATTTGAAGGTGCGTCCGGTGGGGCTGGTTTTTCTACGATGCTTGTGATCCAGCTCAGTTTTTCTGATCTGCTTTGATACGCAATGATGCCATATTGATCGATGACCTGTGGATCAATAGACTGTACCGCAATCACTGAACCTTCCCTTTTTTCATACACAGTGAGCATTTGTTGTAAACAGGGAATGGGAGCATCGATTAAATCATCAGCCAGTAAGATAGCGAAGGGTTCATCATCGATCAATGGTTTCGCACATAAAATAGCATGACCTAGACCCAATGTATCGGGTTGACGTAGGTAGACACAGCTGATTCCTTTAGGCAATATGTTTTTAACAATCTGCAGTAGATCATATTTTCCTGCCTCTGCCAGCTTGGCTTCTAACTCGTAATTTGCATCAAAGTGATCTTCGATAGCGCGTTTACTGCTACTGGTAATAAAAATTAATTCCGTAATTCCAGCTGAAAAAGCCTCTTCTACAGCATATTGAATAAGTGGCTTATCGACGATAGGAAGCATTTCCTTTGGGCTTGCTTTGGTGGCTGGTAAAAAGCGAGTGCCTAAACCTGCAACAGGAAAAATGGCCTTAGTAATTTTTTTCATTTTGTGAAGGTTTTGCACGGCCTATACCATAATATTGGAAGCCTAATTGTTGTAGGTAGCGAGGATCATAGAGATTTCTTCCATCAAAGATAACAGGTTTTTTTAATTGCCGCTTAATAAGCTCAAAATCAGGGTTAAAAAATAGGTTCCATTCGGTGACGACAGCCAATGCATCGGCATCTACTAGTGTAGCTTCTGGGCTTGCACAGCAACGAAAGCGTGGGTTTGCTTGATAAAGTTGTAAAGCTTCCGGCATAGCCGCAGGATCGTAGGCTTGAATGTGCATCCCAGCCTCCAGAGCGGCCTCAATGAGTGCACGGCTGGGCGCTTCGCGCATGTCATCGGTGTTTGGCTTAAAAGAAAGACCCCAGAGAGCAATGATTTTTCCGTTGAGTTGATGATGGAAGTGCAGTGATATTTTTTTAAATAAAATACGTTTTTGTTCATCGTTTACTTGGTGAACCGCACTGACGAGTCGTGGTGTATAATCCACCGCTTTGGCGGTAGCTTCTAAAGCCAACACATCTTTAGGAAAGCAGGATCCACCATAACCACAACCTGGGTGAATAGCATGATAACCAATGCGAGGATCCGAACCAATGCCAATTCTAATTTGCTCAATATCCGCGCCCAGACGCTCAGCTAATTGGCTTATTTCATTTATAAAACTGATTTTAGTTGCTAAAAAGGCATTTGCTGCATATTTCGTAAGTTCTGCAGAGGGGATGTCCATGGCGATTAAACGATCATTATTACGGTTGAACGGTCGGTAAAGCTGACGTAAATGATTTTCTGCATGTGGTGTATCGGTACCAATAAGGATGCGGTCTGAATGCATAAAATCACTGACTGCCGCGCCTTGGCGTAAAAATTCTGGGTTGGAGGCAACGTCAAAGGCAATGTTAAGGCCACGTTTTTTTAATTGGTGTTGAATAGTCTTTCTAACTTTATACGCTGTACCGACAGGAACGGTTGATTTATTAATAACAAGACGGGGTTCAGTGAGTGTACTGCCGATCGTTATAGCCACGTCTAACACATGACGCAAATCGGCTGAGCCATCCTCATCTTGTGGTGTCCCTACGGTAATGAATTGATAAAATCCATGTAGGACACCTTCTTCAGGATGGTGAGTGAAATTGAGGCGACCAGCCGCTAAGTTATTTTTCAATAAACTAGGGAGATCGGGTTCATGAATAGGACATTCCCCTTGTTGCAAGCGATCGATCTTTTCTCGGTCTGTGTCAACACACAGAACGTGATTTCCATGTTCTGCCAAGCAAGCGGCAGTGACTAATCCAACGTAGCCTGCCCCAAAAAGATTAATGCGCATAAAGGAGATCTAAAAAGCATGGAACGATAGTATACTATGTATCCCGTCAAGGGCGTCCATAGAAATTAGACATTTTACTTTAAGCCGCGATTCTTAATGGGTGTATATGAAAGCTTATCTCGATTTTTTAACTCATATCCTCCAGTTTGCTAACAAAAAAACTGACAGAACTGGTACAGGGACATTCAGCGTTTTTGGCTATCAAATGCGTTTTGATTTGTCAACAGGATTTCCTTTGGTAACTACGAAGAAAGTACATCTGAAAAGTATTATCTACGAGTTACTTTGGTTTTTACAAGGAAATACCAACGTCTCTTATTTAAATGAACATGGAGTGACAATTTGGGATGAATGGGCAGATCATACTGGAAAATTGGGTCCTATTTATGGTAAACAATGGTGTTCTTGGGAAAGTGTGGATCACGGTAGCATCGATCAGATCAGCGCGTTAATTAAGCAAATAAAAGAAAATCCAGATTCGCGGCGCCTCATAGTGAGTGCATGGAATGTCGGCGAGTTAGCCGCCATGGCGCTACCTCCTTGCCATGTGCTCTTCCAGATGTATGTGGTAAATTCGCGACTGTCCTGCCAATTGTATCAACGCAGCGCTGATGCATTTTTGGGTGTACCGTTTAATATTGCGTCATATGCTTTATTGACTTACATGATTGCGCAGCAATGCGATCTACAAGTGGGTGAATTAATCTGGACTGGCGGGGATTGTCATATTTATAGCAATCACATTGATCAAGTGCGTTTACAGTTATCGCGACAACCGTATGCTTTACCACAACTTATATTACAGCGTAGGCCAAATTCTATCTTTGATTACCAATTTGATGACTTTGTGTTAAACAACTACCAATCGCATCCTGCTATCAAGGCGGACATAGCTGTCTAGGCTAGCTGCACTGGGCTTTGTCCAATTAGTTTTGTTTGTGAAAGACAATTTAAGAGGTGCACTGATGCAGGTGTTAAGAAAAACAATCGAACAAGCTTATCAAAGAATGCATGAAATTGATCCAAGCATGCCAGATGGTGAAATAAAAAGAGCCGTCATAGAAGTGATAGATTTGCTTGATGAAGGAAAGTTGCGCGTTGCCGAAAAGCAAAGCGGTGGTTGGGAGATACACCAATGGGTAAAGCAGGCCATTTTGTTATTTTTTCGAATAACTCCCAGTCAAGTATGGGATGTAGGTTATACACGCTACATCGATAAGGTCCCACTAAAGTATGCGGAATATGACATACAACAGCTTCGAAACCAGCAAGTTCGAATAGTTCCTGGTGCCTGCATTCGCAAGGGTGCTTTTGTCGGAAAAAATGCGATTTTAATGCCTTCATTCCTCAATATTGGGGCTTATATCGATGAACGAAGTATGATTGATACGTGGGCGACCGTTGGTTCCTGCGCGCAAATTGGAAGAGACGTACATCTTTCAGGTGGAGTTGGCATTGGCGGCGTGTTAGAACCATTACAAGCTAGCCCAACCATTATTGAGGATAACTGCTTTATCGGTGCGCGTTCAGAGGTTGTTGAGGGGGTTATTGTGGAAGAAAACAGTGTCATTGGTATGGGTGTTTTCATCGGACAGAGTACACCAATCTATGATCGAAAAACAGATAAAATAATTTATGGTCGCGTGCCTACTGGATCGGTTGTCATTGCTGGCAGTTTAGCTTCTACTGTAGGGCACTGTCATCTTAATTGTGCCGTCATTGTGAAACAAATTGATAAAAAAACGCGAGAAAAAGTTAAGATTAACGAGCTTTTAAGAAATTTTGAATGACGGTGCATCCAGAATAAACCAAAGGTTTTGATGTAGCTTGTTTGGTGGGTGGGGTGCTGTGTCGTTTGGGAAAATAAATCAATGACGTTCTATTATCTCCTGCTCGTTTTTTCATTTTTGGTTGCATTGCTGCAATGTGTCATTCCCCTCTGGGGAAGCTTTTGGCAGCGCGTCAGTTGGATGCAACTGGCAAAATCCATGGCCTGGATACAGTTTTTATTGCTGGCTATCGTTTTTTTTGGCCTTGGCCTTGCTTTTTTTAATAATGATTTTTCCCTGCTATACGTTGCACAAAATTCCAATAGTCATTTGCCTTGGTTATATCGTGTCTGTGCAATATGGGGTGGACATGAAGGTTCGATCTTGTTGTGGGTTTTTATGCTCAGTGTTTGGACTGTGGCCGTCTCATTGTCATCAAAAAAGTTGACACTACCCACGCTAGCGCAGGTCATCGCTGTTTTAGGATTTATCAGTGCTGGATTTTTATTATTCTTGATAACACTTTCCAATCCATTGATGACAACAGTACAAATTATCATGGAAGGTCGTGATCTGAACCCTTTGCTACAAGATCCTGGTTTAGTTTTTCATCCGCCTTTGTTGTACATGGGATATGTTGGTTTTTCAGTGACATTCGCATTTGCAATATCCGCTTTATTACAGGGTCGTTTGGATAGAGAATGGGGAAGGTTGGTGAGGCCTTGGACCCTATCGGCCTGGTGTTTTTTGACAGCAGGCATTATCTCTGGAAGCTGGTGGGCTTATCAGGTATTAGGTTGGGGTGGTTGGTGGTTTTGGGATCCTGTTGAAAACGCATCCTTGTTACCTTGGTTGACCGGAACCGCATTGATCCACGCGTTGTTGACGTTGGAGAAAAAGGAATTATTAAAAACTTGGGTTATTTTGCTCGCTATCCTGACATTTGCATTAAGTTTATTGGGGACTTTTATCGTTCGTTCGGGCATTTTAGTTTCCGTACATGCTTTTGCTGTAGATCCTTGGCGCGGCATATTTATGCTGGGATTACTAACGTTGATCGTAGGTGCTGCATTATTGCTTTATGCTGTTCGAGTGCAGCATTTTACCGTTAAACCTCATGTATTGCCGATTTTCTCAAAGGAGGCCCTCTTGGTCAGCAATAACATTTTGCTGAGTGTGGCTGCGTTTACTATTTTACTAGGTACCCTCTATCCTTTGGTGATTGAGGTGCTAGGTTTAGGCAAATTATCGGTAGGCGCACCGTATTTTAATCGAGTTTTTACGCCTGTAGCCTGTTTAGTTCTATTTTTTGTAGGGCTTTCCTATTTGGTGAATGGCACTCAAACGAAAGTCATGCAATTATGCACGAGATCGATTTGCTTATTGGCAATTTCCATAGGAACCAGTGTTCTTCTCCTTATTTTTTTTACACATGGATTACAGTGGAAGGTGATGCTTGGACTTGCTCTGGCCTTGTGGATCATATTGAATACACTGTATGTGATTTGGCGAAGCAAAAAACTGGGTTTACGGCAGATCTTGCAGACGCGCGGTGCAATGTTGTTAGCGCATTTCGGCGTTGCCGTTTCGGCAATAGGGATTATTTTAAGCAGTACTTACAGCGTGCAGCGCGATGTACGCATGACAGTGGGTGACAGTGTACAGCTAGGCGTTTATCGCTTTATATTACAGAGTGTCTACGATCTACAAGGACCTAATTACACGGGTGCAGAGGCTAATTTACAACTTATCAACGCTACCAAAACCTATTTAAAACCTCAGTTACGTTACTATCCTGTCTCGAATATTGCTCTGAGTAAACCCGCCATCGACATAGGTTTATGGCGAGATTTGTACGTTGCTTTGGCTGAACCTTTGAACGATAACACATGGGCCTTACGTTTTTATGCAAAACCGTTTGTACGATGGATTTGGATGGGAGCTGTTTTGATGCTAGCAGGTGGTCTTTGTTCGATCGTACAGATAAAGAGCAAAAAATGACGAAACAATATCTGCTAACTGTTCGATATTTTTTTCCAATGATGTTGCTGGTGCTGCTTTTGTTCTTTCTGTGGCAGGGGTTGCAAAGGGATCCTTTGCAACTTCCTTCACCCTTACTCAATAAACCCATGCCTACCTTCACGTTGGCCAGTGTAGAAAATTCAAAGAAGCGGCTGACTGCAAACATGTTCTTTGGTCATGTATCGTTACTGGTAGTGTGGTCAAGTTGGTGTGTAAATTGTCTAGCGGAGCACGCTTTTTTGTTAAACGCACGCAAGGATTCCAGATTACAGATCATCGGCCTCAATTACCGAGATCGATTACTGTCTGCCAGGCATTGGCTGAGTCAATACGGAAATCCTTACTACAAAGTTATTTTTGATCCCAAAGGGTTGTTAGGTATGAATTTGGGTGTATCTGGTGTACCAGAAAGCTTTTTATTAGATGAAAAAGGGATTATTCGTTACAAACAAATAGGTCCTTTAAATGAATTTATTTGGAATACAGAAATTGAGCCACGACTCGGAGGATAACAACACTCCCATGAATAATAAAGTCGAAAATTCATATTACAACCGTTACAATCGGCTGTTGTGTATTTTTATTGGTATTTTTATTTCTTCAGCGTGTTTTGCTAAAGCGACCGATCTATATCCTCTAGATACTGTGAAACAGGAGGCTCAATTCGAACAGCTAGTACAAGAGACGCGATGTCTTGTTTGCCAGAACCAAAATCTTGCAGATTCTAATGCTACGCTCGCAAAGGACTTACGGCGCATAATCTACGAAAAAATAAAAAAAGGAGAATCAGCACAAACTATAAAAAAATACTTGGTAAACCGTTATGGCGAATATATTTTATTTAAGCCAACATTTTCACCCACAACCTACGTTCTTTGGCTGGGACCTTTTATATTATTGCTTGCTATTATTTTTCGCGTATCCTGTATCTCATTTGTGCAAAAGTCGCGCATGAATTCCAAAATCTTTGAAAGTTTGTAGAGTGTCTTAAAAAATAGATTAAAATTTACCTAGCTACCGCAATGCGGCCAGACAACCTTCGGTATGCATAGTTTCTGTGAGACTCCATCAAACCACATAACGACTGTATACAGCTTAATTCCATTGGCTCCCCGAGCAGGACTCGAACCTGCGACCAAATGATTAACAGTCATTTGCTCTACCGACTGAGCTATCGGGGAATTTGAAAGTTACAGAGAGGGCCACATACTAATGGGATTGCTGAGATGCGGTCAAGTGTGTAATACAAAAAAATACGTCCTTGCTAGATACATTGGAATCGCTTAAAATGCGGGCAAATTCTATCGGGGCTCAGTTTGGTTGTTCCGTTAGGCTGTTTCTTCTGCTCGCGCTGGATCAAGCCGTGCATTTAGTTGAAGAGAGTGTTTAAAGATATGCATGCAGTTATTTTCACTGGTGGAAAGCAGTATAAAGTTACCCAAGGCGAGCTGATAAAGCTCGAGAAGCTATCGGCTGATGTCGGGGATGCTGTTGAGTTTCCTGTCTTGTTACTTGCTGACGGAGCAGGTAGCCTAAAAGTTGGAACCCCTTATTTAGTCGATGCCAGAGTCAAGGCGTCGGTGGTCGAACACGGTCGTCATGATAAAATTAAAATTATTAAATTTCGTCGCCGTAAGCATCACCTGAAGCGGATGGGGCATCGGCAGCATTATACAGCAGTTAGAATTACAGAAATTTCTTAGAGATTTTTATGGCACATAAAAAAGCAGGGGGTAGTACTCAGAACGGACGCGATTCGCACTCAAAGCGTTTGGGTGTTAAACACTTTGCCGGAGGACTTGTGGAGCCTGGTGGTATTGTAATCCGACAGCGCGGTTCACATTTTCATCCCGGTAGCAATGTAGGAATGGGAAAAGACCATACACTATACGCTTTGGTTCATGGAATCGTTAAATTTTCGCGTAAAGGCCCCAAGCTGAGGCGGTTCGTGTCTGTCATACCTAACGAAGAGCTGCCGAAAGAGCAAGTAGGTTGAGCATTTCTTTGATTGGTTAATTGCCCCGCTTGACGGGGCTTTTTTTATGAAATTTCTTGATGAAGTAGAGATTGTGGTAGAAGGTGGAAAAGGGGGCGCTGGGTGTGTTAGTTTTCGCCGTGAGAAATTTATACCATGTGGAGGGCCGAATGGGGGTGATGGCGGAGATGGCGGAAGTGTTTACTTAAAAGCGAGTGCCAATCTCAATACTTTAGTAGACTTTCATTTCAACCGTCTTTACAAAGCACAAGCGGGGGAAAATGGTAAAGGAAGTGATTGTGCTGGAAAAAAAGGAAATGATTGTATCCTGGAAGTACCGGTAGGGACTGAAATTTTTGATGCGAACACCCGCGAGCTTATGAGTGACTTGGCAAAATCTGGACAGGTGCAACGCGTAGCGCAAGGGGGTTGGCATGGTTTAGGAAACGTCCGATTTAAAAGTAGTATTAACCGCAGTCCTAGGCAGTCAACGCCTGGACAAGCAGGGGAATCGCGTCGTTTACGATTGTCGCTGAAACTATTAGCTGACGTGGGCCTCGTTGGTTTGCCTAATGCGGGTAAGTCCAGTTTGATTCGGGCGGTATCGGCCGCTACTCCTGAAGTAGCCGATTATCCTTTTACTACCTTGCAACCACATTTAGGTGTCGTAAGTTTGGGGTACGGTCGTAGTTTTGTGATGGCAGATATTCCTGGCCTCATTCCTGGAGCAGCGGAGGGTGCTGGTCTTGGGCTACGCTTCCTGAAGCATTTGGATCGTACTCGATTACTGTTGCATGTTGTTGACATTTGTCCTAGTGATGGCAGTAGTCTTGTGAGCAATATAGCTAGTATTCAAGAAGAATTGATAAAATATAGTCCTGCATTGGCTGCTAAACCACGTTGGTTTGTTTTTAATAAAATGGACTTATTGACTACTATAGAATCAGAGGACGCCTATCGGTGTTTGAAAAAACAATTGCCTAAAAACAGACTGTACTTTGAAATTTCAGCACTACAAGGTGTAGGGGCCAAAGCCTTGTGTTATGCTCTTATGGATTTTTTAGAACAAAATGTTTGCGAAGTATGATCGCTTTGTATGTCTGTTCTTTTTCATATTTATTTCCTGGTGTAGGTGTGTTCGTTGACACGCTTTTTCAAATTTTTCCCCATTTTAAAATGGAGTCGGTATTTTTCAGGAGCTAAGAAATGCTGACCTGTTTTGGGATTAAATGCGGTACGCGCGGCGTTGTAGTGTATGGAAAAGCTTCCAAATCCGCGTATTTCTATACGACGGCCTTGACACAGCGCTTGTTCCAGCATTTGAACTAACAGCCCTATCCCTTTTTTGACAGCAAACGTGGGTAGCTGGGGGAATTTTTTTATGAGGTGATCAATGAGTTCCGGTTTCAACATCGTTAAGGCAGGTCCTGTAGTAAATTTGATTAAGTCAAAAAAATGATTCGAATACAACTGCGTCATCTTCCCAATGTAATTACTTGCATCCGTTTTATATTGATAACTCCCATTTTATGCGCTTTACTAAAAAATCACTATCCATTGGCATTTTATTTATTTTTGATAGCGGGTTTAAGCGATGGCTTGGATGGATTTTTAGCGCGTTTCTTCGGCTGGACAAGCTATTTAGGTGCTTTATTAGACCCAATAGCTGACAAATTATTACTTATGGGGAGCTTTGTTGTGCTTGCTTACTTGCAACAAGTTCCGTTTTGGTTAGCTGCATTTGTCGTGGGACGTGATATTTGTATTATGGGAGGTGCTTTGGCATATCGTTATTGGGCTGGTCCCTTGAGTTGTAGGCCAGCTTGGATTAGTAAATTGAATACTTTTTTTCAGCTTGTATTGGTGACACTGCTAATTGTTAAATTGGCATTTTTTTCTTTACCAGAACCAGTTATTCCCTGGCTAACTACAGCAGTATTCCTCACTACACTGCTTAGTTTTATTCGATATGCTTGGGTATGGGCAAAACAAGCTACTCATTATGTACGAATAGGATGTACGAATAGGAGAAAAAAAGAAAAGACAGGAGTTGCTATAACATGACAGTGCAGTTGACGCTTCCCATCCATCCACCTGATGCGAATAGTTTTGAAAATTTTTATACTAGTCATCGTAATAGCGTTTTACTGCATTGCTTAAAAAATTTTTCTTTAAAAGTGGGTGAGCCTTATATTTATATTTGGGGAAATTCAGGTGCAGGTTGCACGCATTTGTTACATGCTTGTTGTCATGCGGCGCAGCAACACGGTTTTTCAGTGGCTTATTTGCCATTGAGTACACTACAAAAAGCCAGTAGTCCTGAAATTTTACTGGAATCATGGGCTGTCGACATGGTGTGCATTGATGAACTGGAGAGTATCGCTAATAATTTGCTTTGGCAGGAGTCCTTGTTTCATTTTTATAATCGATTGCAAGAACAGGCACAGCATTTAGTCGTTGCTGCAAAGAGTGTGCCGCAGCATTTAGGTTTTTCACTGAAAGATTTGGTTTCCCGCCTGACCAGTAACGTCTTATTTCAAGTCAGAGAGTTGAATGACAAAGAACGCTTGGTTGTTTTGCAACAAAGAGCGCGTCTGCGAGGGTTAGAATTTTCAGATGAAGTAAGTCAGTTCTTATTATTACGGCTTCCTCGCCACTCTAAAACCATTTTTTCCGTGTTAGAACAATTAGATAGGACTAGCTTACGTTTAAAGTGCAAAATCACAGTCCCCTTAGTGAAGCGTATATTGAATCTTTAGGACGCACGCATCTTTATAAATATAACGAAAAACGTCGTTTAAGTAACAACTACGCTTGGCACAATTTTAATGCAATTGTTGCCACTCGCTTACCTAAGGCCTTGCAAAGCCGTTTCTCCTCCTCACTTAAAGGATTTTTACTATCTTGCCCCGCCATGTGAGTGGGTCCATAGGGTGTTCCACCGGTTATAGTGGTTGATAGATCGGATTCTGTATAGGGTACACCGACAATTAGCATACCTAAATGGATAAGCGGTAGCATCATGCTAACAAGAGTGGTTTCCTGTCCACCATGCAAGCTAGAAGTTGAAGAAAAAAGTCCGGCAGGTTTGTTAACCAGTGCACCTGAAAGCCACACGCTACTGAGACTATCGATAAAATACTTTAAAGGGGCCGCCATGTTTCCAAATCGAGTGGGACTACCTAGTATGATTCCAGCGCAGTCACGTACGTCTTCTACTGTGGCATACGGGGGGCCTGCTGTAGGAATTTCAGGTGTTGTAGCCTCGCAAACAGTAGAAACACTGGGTACTGTGCGAATTTTTACGTCCAGGTCAGTTACTTGCCCAGCACCCCTGGCAATTTCATTAGCCATCTTTGCGACGGCACCGTAGCGGCTATAATAAAGGACGAGTAGGTAAGGCATTGTGGGCTCCCGGTTTGAATACAGGTGTGAATGAGTTGTTTCTGTGTGTAACTCTATGGTATAAAACAGCGCGCTGAAAAGCGATTATTTCACACATCTATTTTTGTGCCGCTTGTAGCATTAAGTATTTTGTTCAATCTTTGACTACATTGTTTCCAAAACACGGAGTTTGTGTGCTGCATACACTCTCTATGTTGGAAGAGGCGCTGCTTAAGGAATGACGCATAAATAATGATGCCTATAGAGTGGTTTACAAAGAGGTACTTGAGGGTGGCTGTTGCGAAACAGTCTTCAGGTATTAAGTAGGTGGAGGTTTAACCCAGCTAAGCTTGTTCGTAGTGTAAAAAATGTGTCAGGGCACTTCTAAAAATTAGAATTAGAAATTAGAAATTTTACTTCATTACTAGAGGTGCTATTAGGCAAGTTTGGCAATTTTGGAGAATAGAGACAGTGGCGATACCGACATTAAGACAGTTATTTGAAGCAGGTGTTCACTTTGGTCATCGTACGTGCTTCCGTGAGCCAAAGATGGCTCCTTACATCTATGGTGTAAGAAATGGAATCAGTATCGTCGATTTAGAAAAAACCCGGGAGTACCTCATCGAAGCTCTCAGCTATGTAGCCAAAGTGGCGGCACGGTCTGGTAGTAAAATTTTATTTGTAGGGACGAAACGCGCTGCTCAGGATGTTGTAAAACAGCAGGCTATTTGTTCTGGGATGCCCTATGTAAATCATCGTTGGCTAGGTGGCCTTTTAACTAATTACCGTACTATCCGCCAATCAATTAAACGACTTAAAGAATTGGAAGTACAATCCCAAGATGGCAGCTTTGATCGATTGACTAAGAAGGAAGTACTGCATCTTCAACGGGAAATGTTTAAATTGGAAAGGAGCTTAGGGGGTATCAAAGACATGAGTGGTTTACCAGATGCTTTATTCGTTATTGATAGAGGTTATGAACATATTGCAATCAGCGAGGCACAAAAATTGAGAATACCAGTTATTTGCGTTCTCGATACCAATCATTCACCAGAAGGAATTGACTACGTTATTCCCGGTAATGATGACGCAGCCAGAGCCATTGTGCTGTACACCCAAATGGTTGCTGATACCATTTTAGAAGCACGTGCAAAAATTGCTCATGCTTCCGATCTGCCATTGCCGACAGTGGAGATGGTGGAGGCTTCAACTGAAATTTCAGAAATAATACAGTCCATCGATAAAAAAGGGGAGTGAGTAAGGTGCCAATAACTATAGCAGCGGCACAAGTCCATCAATTGCGTGCTCTTACTGGGGCCGGTGTCATGGATTGCAAGAGAGCTCTGGAAGCAGCAGCAGGAGACATCAGCGTAGCAGCTAGTGCAATGCGTGAGGCAGGTCAGATTAATGCTGAAAAAAAGGCAGGTCGTATCGCGGCGGAAGGTCTCGTTTGTATTGCATCGAATCCAGGATGCTCAGTGATGTTGGAAATTAATTGTGAAACTGATTTTGTAAGCCGAGATGATAGCTTTAAGCAGTTTGTTACAGCGGTGACTCAATTAGCAGTGAATAGAAGGGTTGAATCTGTGGCATCGCTGTTAACAGAGGTGTTGTCAGCGACGGAACAGTCAGTGGAAAGTACGAGACAGGATTTAGTTGCCAAATTAGGAGAAAATATTCAAATTAGGCGTTTAGTGTTGATGTGGGCTAAAGCAGGGACTTCATTAGGTTCGTATGTACACATGGGACGTATAGGCGCAATTGTAGAATTGCAAGGAGGCGATGAAGAACTGGCCAAGGATTTAGCGCTACAGATTATTGCTAACAATCCATTAGTTATTTCTTCTGAGGATGTTACTAACGAAATGCTAGCAAGGGAGCAGGAGATTTTTACTGCGCAAGCGCAGGCTAGCGGCAAGCCACAAGCCGTTATTGATAAAATGATCGAGGGAAGAATTAAAAAATTTCTTGATGAAGTGAGTTTGCTAGGGCAGTCCTTTATTAAAAATGAAACAATTTCCATCAACGAATTACTCGAAGGTGCGCGGGCGCGAGTCATTAAGTTTGTTCGTTACGCGGTGGGTGATGGAATAGAAAAGTCAACGGAAGACTTTGCGGAAGCGGTGATGGCAGCACAGGCAAAGGCAGCACCCTAACCAGTCTATTTACGGCGGAGGTTCCCAAGATTTGGCTAGAACCCTCATGCTTAAAGCGTTATTATTCATGTTTGATGAAATCGAGATTATTACAGGTTATATGACTTCACATGCCCTTTAAGTATAATCGTGTGCTACTGAAGCTCAGTGGAGAAGCGCTGAAGGGAAAGACTTCTCAAGCGCTTGATCCAACAGCTATGAATACCATTGTGAATGAGATAGTTGAGGTTGCGCATTTGGGTGTGCAAATTGGCATTGTTATTGGTGGAGGAAATCTTTTTCGTGGTGCTACTTTAGAGAAAATAGGTATTGATCGTATCACCGGCGATCAAATGGGAATATTAGCGACGATTATCAATGCACTTGCTTTGAGAGATGCCATCGAAAAGCATAATAAAATCGCAAAAATTATGTCATCTATACCAGTGGGTAGTATAGTTCCACTTTTTGAACGGTACAAAGCTATACGTTATCTAAAAAAGGGATATATCGTTGTTTTTGCGGGTGGAACAGGCAATCCTCTTGTCAGTACTGATTCAGCGGCCAGTTTACGCGGTATAGAAATAGGTGCAGAATTATTGCTAAAGGCAACGCATGTAGATGGGATATTTTCTACCGATCCTAAAAAAGATAAGCATGCTGTCTTATATTCACACTTAAGTTATCAGAAGGCTTTGGAAGAAGAACTCGGTATTATGGATTTAGCGGCGTTTTCGCAGTGCCGTGATCATCAATTGCCAATACAGGTTTTTAATATTCAGTCCAAAAACGTATTGCGCGATATTATTCAAGGTAAGCGTCGTGGTACCTTGGTAGGTAGAGAGCACCTCTAGAAATTAGCAATATAGGAAATTTAAATTTAGAGGTACCCGTCAAAGGGAATCAAGAGGAACAAAGCGTTATGGGCACAATACAATCGATAAAATCAACTGCAGAACAAGGCATGCAAAAGGTGTTAGAATCCTTGGCATTTAGTCTTGTTAAGTTGCGTACTGGTAGGGCACATCCCAGTTTGATCGAGCAGCTGCGTGTTTCTCAATACGATAAAGAAGTCCCTTTAAATCAGGTAGCCAGCATCACGGTTTCTGATGCAAGGACTTTAGTGGTTACACCGTGGGATAAAACGTTGGTTTCAGCTATTGAGAAGGCAATTATTAACGCAGACTTGGGTTTAAATCCGGTGACTGCCGGTAACGCCATGCGTATTCCATTAGCGGCTTTGACGGAAGAAAGCCGGTGGAAAATGATTAAATTAGTACAAAAGGAAGCAGAGCATGCATGTGTATCTATTCGAACTTATCGTCGTGACGCCAATAATCAATATAAAGAATTATTAAAGAAAAAATTAATCACCGAGGATGAAGAGCACCGTGCTCAAGAAATGATTCAGAAGATAACTGATCATGCTATTGCTAACGTGGAAAAGGTAGCAAGCAACAAGGAAAAGGAGCTCACGCAAATTTAGTTCTTGTAAGTAATACCATGTCAAATCCATCTTCTATTTCTGGCACGCTACGGTGCCCCCGTCATTTAGCGGTCATTATGGATGGAAATGGTCGTTGGGCTCAACAGCGCCACATGTCGCGCGTGCTTGGGCATCGAGAAGGATTAAAAGTAGTTCGTAAAATTGTTAAAAAATGTGGTGAATTAGGAATAGAAGTACTGACCTTGTTTGCTTTCAGTAGTGAAAATTGGCGTCGCCCAATAGGAGAAGTGCGTAGCTTAATGCGTCTTTTTGCAAATGCTTTGAAGAATGAAATTGCTAAGCTGAATAAAAATCGGGTGCAATTGAGAGTGATAGGAAAGCGTGATCGTTTTTCAAAGGCATTGCGTCGATCCATCGAGGAAGCGCACGATTTAACATTGGGTAATGATGGCCTAAAATTGGTCATTGCTGTAGATTACAGCGGTCAGTGGGATATCATTCAGGCGGTGCGTGCGCTCATCCGTCAAGTCAAGACTGGCGTATTACAGTCCGATGTCATTACGCAAGACCTGTTTGCTACCTATTTGAGTTTGTCTGATCTTCCTCCTCCCGATTTATTAATTCGAACCAGTGGGGAGTATCGCATTAGTAATTTTCTTCTGTGGCAACTCGCTTATACTGAACTCTATTTTACGGATACCCTGTGGCCCGATTTTAATGAAGAAATCTTAAATGAGGCTTTACTCTTTTACTCGCAACGAGAACGGCGTTTTGGATATACCAGTGAGCAACTCGCAAAAATAGATGCTGAAGCTTAGGATAGTGACAGCGCTTTTATTAATTCCATTGGTGATCTGTGGTGTTTTTTACCTATCACAACCTTATTTTGCAGGGATCACGGTGTTATTTATGCTGCTTGCAGCGTGGGAATGGTCTAGATTGGTTGGCTGGATCGATTTGAAAAAACGGCTGTTATATGTTGCTTCTCAATGTGTTATTTTGCTGTTTTTAGTAAAAATTTCCATTCATCCATGGATGGTGGAATTTGGGTTGATTTTTTGGTTATTACTCGCTGTTTATTTGCTGTGGGCAAGTATACAGCCAGTATTGCCTACTATCTCCATCTATACGCGGGCGGTTTTAGGCTATCTAATTTTGACACTATGCTGGGTATCATGGCAGGTATTATATGTCATGCCTTTTTATTTTTTATGGATGTTATTAGTTGTTTGGTTAGTAGATACGGCAGCTTACCTAGGCGGTCGTCTCTGGGGGCGGCATTTACTAGCGCCAACGCTGAGCCCAAAGAAGACGTGGGAAGGCTTAATTATTGGCTTATTGGTGACTTTTTTTACGGCTACCTTGATGTCGTACTACTTTATAGGAAGAAGACTTTTTTTATGGCAAGTGGTCGTTCTCATTTTATTTACCAGCTTTGCGGCGCTTGTCGGCGATCTATTTGAAAGTCAGCTAAAAAGATTAGAAGGGCTAAAAAACAGCGGTCGTTTATTGCCAGGCCATGGCGGTATTCTGGATCGTATTGATAGTTTATTAGCAGCAGCGCCGGTATTTGTGGGATCTTTGTGGTTACTGAGCTTAATTCCGCGAGGTTTGTAAATGTTGGGAGCTTGGAAAATTGCACTGATAAAGATTGGGTTGAGAGCTATGGTATCTTCGGGAAATGCTGAGTATGATGTGGGCGACTTACCTGGAAACTTTGTGTAAAAAATAATTATCATGCGTTTACTTAGATGTTTTTTACTCTGTTTCATGTTGTGCGGTTTTTTATTAGCTCTGCCGGCGCATGCTTTTTATCTTAGTCGAATTGACGTAAAAGGATTGCAGGGCATTAGTCGTAATACAGTATTAAGCTATTTACCGGTAAAAGTTGGTCAAACGTTTAGTTTAGAACAATCGTCTCAGGTCATTGCAGCGATCTATGCAACCGGGTTCTTCAGTGATGTCAGTTTGGAAAAACAAGGGAATACACTTGTCATCCATGTTGTGGAGAGACCTGTACTGACTGAGGTCAAGGTGACCGGTAACAAGGAAATTGCTAAAGATAAATTGAATGAAATTTTAAAAAAAATAGGATTGGTACCCGGGTATTTGTTTGACAAATCTACCTTAGATAGATTTATTACGCAGTTGCGTGCGCAATATGACAATATGGGTAAATATGCTGCCCGTGTTATTCCAGTAATCATTCCTCAATCAAACAACAGAGTCGCTTTACATATTGAAATATCGGAGGGCCTCACCGTTCGCATAGCAGGTATTTCTGTTTTAGGTAATCGAGTATTTAGTGAGAAGCAATTACTCAGTGCATTGCCAATTTCCTCGACACATTTTTGGTCTTTTTTTACTAAAGCGGATCAATACAACGGAGATAAATTATCAGCTGCTGTGCAGGCCTTACAATCCTATTACATGGATCACGGTTATTTAAAATTTAAAGTGGATTCTACTCAGGTTACGCTGACACCAGATCGAAAAACTGTCTATATTATCTTCCGTGTCAGTGAGGGGGCGCTGTATAAATTTGCTGGTTATGAATTGACAGGACGAGTGCTGCTGAGTCAAGCAAAATTACAGAAGATTTTTCTTCCAATGACAGTGGGGCAGGTATTTGTTCGGCAAAAAATCCTTGATGCGGAACAAGGTCTCAAAGAAGCATTGGGTGATCTTGGCTACGTTCTTGCAACAGTTAATACACTGCCTACGGTTGATGAAAAAAATAAAGCTGTTTTTTTAACCTTTTTTCTAGATCCAGGGAATCGAGTCTATGTCAGGCATATCAATATTGCTGGTAATTTAAAAACTCAGGACGAAGTGTTTCGTCGTTTATTACGCCAACAAGAAGGCAGCGTCTTTTCCGAAACTGATCTCAAGGAATCTATACGCCAGCTCAATATGAGTGGCTTTGTAGAGGGTCAGCCACAAGTAACACCAAGGCCGATCTCAGCATATGCTGACCAAGTTGATTTAGATATCAATATCAATGAAGCACATGCTGCCCAGGCATTATTTAGTTTAGGTTATGGTACCAATGGGCCAGTGGTGGGAGCCTCTCTCAACCAAAATAATGTATTCGGGAGTGGTAATCAGTTAGGCATCAATTTTAACAACACGCGTGCGGCTACAATCTATAGCGTGAGCTACAATAACCCGTATTACACATTGGACGGTATTCAGCGAGGTTTTGATATTTTTTATCAACGTGCTACACCAAGTAATCTGAACACAACAACCTATAGCACGAATACCTACGGTGGTGATATCCACTACAGTATCCCCTTTGATGCACAAGGCGATGCTTTACAGCTTTCTGGTGGATTGCAAAAATTACAGCTTAATTTACCAGCAATGAGTCAATTGTCGGCAGAAGTGCAGAAATTTATCATGCAACACGGTGATCAATTTAATCAATTTTTATTGACCGTCGGTTGGACACGAAATAGCCTGGATAAGCTGCTTTTCCCAGAAAATGGCTTTTACCAAAGTGCAAGTGTACAGCTTGCTTTACCGGTTGGTGGGAAGCCAACAGAGTATTACAAGGCCAATTATACAGGTCTAGGATACTATCCATTGTTTCGACATTTTGTGTTACAAGGTCGCCTAAGTGTGGGCTATGGTAATGGGCTAGGTTCAACCAATGGTTTGCCTTTCTTTGCAAATTACTATGCTGGAGGAATAGGAACGGACGGCCAAGTGCGTGGTTATGAAATTAGTTCTTTGGGTCCGCGGGATAGTAACGCGTTTCCTTTGGGTGGCAATGTTATGACAGTAGGAAGCGCAGCAATTATCATTCCTATGCCCGGATATGTATCGGAAAAAATAAGAACCAGCGTGTTTGTTGATGCAGGTAACGTATATTCTACGCTGGGGGTAAGTCATCCTAAGCAGCCACGAGGGGGCACTGCTTCGGGACCTGTACGTTGTTCAACCGGTTTGAATGTGGATTGGCGAGTTCCTGTTTTTAATGTAACATTAAGCTTTAGTGTAGCCAAGGCTATTAATCCAAAGCCCGGCGATCAAACCCAAGTCTTCCAGTTCAATATCGGAACTGGTTTTTAGTGTAACTTACCTAAATAAGGAGCTGATAATGAAAAGTGTTCGGTTAGTGTCTTTGGCGTTGTTGGTAGCGGCATGCTTTGTCTTGACTGCTTGCAAGCAGCCCTCCGTTCCGCCAACCGTTACTCCACCGACAAATGCAGGTGGTGAACACTTAAAGCTTGCGGTGGTTGATATGCAGATGGTACTGCAGAAGGCACCACAGATAGCTAAGATTAACGAAAGCTTAACAAAGCAGTTTAAGGGTAGACAAGATAGGATTGTGCAGGCACAACATGAGTTGCAGGACGAAACTCAGAATTTAGAAAAAAATTCATCAGTCATGAAGGCTGACGATAGGTTAAATTTAGAAAAGAAGATTATGATGGATCGCAATAACGTGCAAACGATGGTGACTTCCTTTCAAAAAGACTTATCCAAAGAGCAAAGTGACTCGTTGCACGGTTTTAGTCAACAATTAGACGGAGTTGTGAGCAAGCTTGCCTTGCAAACGGGCATTGATCTGATTATCCAAAAGGGCAGTGTTTTATATGCCAGAAGTGATATGGATATAACTCCAAAGGTTTTAGAGGCCTTAAAAAAGGTCTAATTTATCAGCGGATGAATCTTTGGTGTGGATGAAATAAAATAATTATAGAAAAGAAAGTTTGAGGGGGAAGCAAGTGCTGCAGCGATGTTATCAATTGGGGGAATTGGCTCGTTTAGTTGGTGCTGATTTGAAGGGGGATCCTGCTTGTCCTATTGATGGTGTCATGACACTGGAAAATGCAAAATCGGGTCAAATTTCGTTTTTAGATAATACACGTTATCTGAAATATCTACCAATTACGAGAGCCTCTGCCGTTGTCCTGCGAACACAATATCTTGATCGCTCTCCCTGTCACACCTTGGTAACCGCCAATCCCTATCACGCCTTCGCAAAGATTGCCGAGCTTTTTAAGAAGCAACGTAGTGTTGCAACCGGTGTTCATCCTACGGTCGTCATGGGGGAAAATTGTGTCATTCATCCTAGTGTATCAATTGCTGCTTTTTGTGTTATTGGCTCTCAAGTTTGCTTAAAAGAAGGAGTAATCGTGGGTGCAACGTGTAGTATCGGTGAAGGGGTTAGCATCGGTGCTAACAGTCGTTTAGAAGCTAAGGTTACTTTATATCCTGACACCGTGATTGGTGAGCGTGTGCTCATCCATAGTGGCAGTGTAATTGGTAGTGATGGTTTTGGTTTTGCACAAGACAAAGGGGTTTGGATAAAAATACCACAGCTGGGTAAAGTGCAAATTGGGAATGACGTGGAGATAGGAGCCAATGTAACGATTGATCGCGGTGCTTTAGATGATACGGTGATCAGTGATGGTGTAAAGTTGGATAATCAAATTCAGGTTGGTCATAATGTGCGCATTGGATCGAATACAGTCATTGCCGGTTGTACTGGTATTGCCGGAAGTGCACGAATTGGAAAAAATTGTATGATAGGTGGTGGAGTCTGTATCAATGGACATATTGATATCAGTGATAATGTGATGATCACCGGGATGTCTTCTGTCGTGCGTTCAATACGTAAGCCGGGAATTTATTCATCAACACAATCGGTACAGCCGCGACGAGAATGGCAAAAAAACAGTGCAAGGTTTCGCCGGCTCGATAAGACTATTAGGTGCTTAAGAAAATAAAGAGTTTGCGTGTCGATTAATGAAGAAGTAGGAGGCTGTTAAAACGGTCTGCTAATAAATACAGGTAAGAATTATGAGTGATACAATGGATATTCAGGAAATATTAAACTATTTGCCGCAGCGTTACCCTATTTTGATGATCGATAAAGTTATCTCTATTGTTCAGGGTAAATCAATTATTGCTATCAAAAATGTGACGGTGAATGAGCCTTATTTTCTCGGTCATTTTCCTGGTAAGCCTATTATGCCAGGAGTGCTCATTTTGGAGTCTATGGCCCAAGCGACTGGTATTCTTGCCCTACATGCAAACAAAGATCGTAGCAACAAGGAAGGTTTATATCTTTTTGCGGGTGTTGATTATGCTCGTTTTAAGCGTCCGGTGCTACCGGGTGATCAATTGCGGATAGAAGCGGAGGTGCTCAAAATCAAGGGAGATATTTGGAAATGTAAAGTCTATGCCAAGGTTGACAATGAGGTAGTTTGTGAAGCAGAGCTTATGGGTGCTGGGACAAGCTCCTGACGATGATCGATTCACGTGCCATTGTTGATCCCAGAGCCATGCTGGCAGACAATGTTTCAGTAGGACCTTGGACGATTATTGGGCCGGAAGTGGAAATAGGCTATGGGACGGTGATCGCTTCGCATGTAGTTTTAAGGGGACCGACGCAGATAGGTGTATACAATAAGATTTACCCATTTGCATCAGTGGGTGATGATCCTCAAGACAAAAAATACCAAGGGGAAAAAACGGCACTGCAGATGGGTGATCGCAACGTTGTACGCGAGTATTGCACCATCAACCGTGGTACGGTGCAAGATAAAGGTTTGACGAGGATAGGCCACAATAATCTTTTCATGATTGGGTCGCACATTGCTCATGATTGCGTAATTGGTAACCATGCTATTTTGGTTAACCATGTTGGACTAGCAGGTCATGTAACGGTGGGAGATTACGCTATTATAGGGGCTTATAGTGCTGTTCACCAATTTTGCCAGATCGGTGCACATAGTTTCATTGCAGGTGCCAGTATGGTAAGAAAAAACGTTTTACCCTATGTTCTCGTTGAAGGAGGACACGAAGCTAGGGTGTGTGGTCTGAATAAAGAAGGCTTAAAAAGAAGTGGGTTTGGTGAGGATGTCATCACTGCCTTGCGTGCTGCCTATAAGTTAATTTTTCGTAAAAATTTAACAGTAGAACAAGCGGTGGAAGAGTTAAGACCGGTTGCTGCCGATTTTCCACAAGTAAAATTAATGCTCGATGCGTTGGAAAGGTCAGAGCGTGGCATTGTCCGTTGATCGCCCTTTACGTATTGGTATTGTTGTTGGTGAGGCTTCAGGTGATTTGCTAGCGGCTGCTTTATTAAAGTGTCTGAAGTTACGAGGTATCCCCTTTGTTGCAGAAGGGATAGCTGGTCCTGAAATGGAAAAGCAAGGATGTCATATCTTGTTTTCTATGGAAAGGCTGGCAGTGATGGGCTTTGTTGAAATTGTCAAGCAATTACCGCAGCTACTGCGTTTGCGTCGCAAGGTGATTCGTCATTTCATTTCTAAACCACCGGATGTTTTTATTGGTGTGGATGCACCTGAGTTTAATCTTGGTTTGGAAAAAAAACTAAAACAGCATGGCATACCAACTGTACATTATGTGAGTCCCAGCATATGGGCATGGCGGCGTTGGCGAGTAAACAAGATTGCTAAGGGAGTGGATCTGATGTTAACGCTTTTTCCGTTTGAGCGGCGTTTTTATCAGGATCATCATGTTGCTGTGGAATATGTTGGGCATTTTCTAGCAGATACTATTCCTTTAGTTAATGATCCGCTAGCAGCGCGTCGTCGCCTGGGATTGCCAGAGTCTGGACAAATCATTGCACTATTACCCGGCAGTCGTTATAACGAAATAAATTATTTAGGGAAAGTATTTCTTGAAACAGCTCAGCGTTGCTATCAGGAAAATGCAACACTTATTTTTTTGGCCGCTATGGTCAATAAAGAAAGACAAGCACAATTTGCATCACTTCAGTCATCTATTGCGCCTGAGTTA
>Ga0207061_1085_pt1 | contig 26044 bp, 20 predicted proteins | sample Alteio_BWMinCont_31_FD_153275 | JGI IMG/M metagenome (GOLD analysis project Ga0207061, IMG submission 153275) | Enriched cells from forest soil in Barre Woods Harvard Forest LTER site, Petersham, Massachusetts, United States -... | ecosystem: Environmental > Terrestrial > Soil > Temperate forest >... | reverse complement strand
AAACTCCGCCACGTTCAACGAAAAGGAGATCAAGGGCGGCACGATGGACATCTATTACAACGTGCTGAACATCATCGGCAAGCGGATGCAGCAGAACCCGAAGACGAACATCACCATCACGGGGTGCAACTCCAATACGGGACCGGAGAAGGACAACCTTACGCTGTCGCTCTCGCGCGCCGTTGCGGTGAAGCAGTATTTGATGGATACGTGGCACATCAACAGCAGCCGCATTCTCTCCAAAGGACAGAATTTGCCGGACAAGGAATCGAACTCAGGCACCGCCGAGGGACAGGACGAAAACAGGCGCGTGGAATTGACGAGCGAATCGCCGGAGCTGTTTGCCCCGTGCCGATGGACATCATCGAGCGGACGACAAACCCCTCCGTCGTCCGGCTGACGCCGCAAATCATCGCGGACAACGGCGTGGAGAGCTGGCTCGTGACGGTCAGGCAGGACAACAGGACGCTGAAATCATTCGCCGGAACGGGGACGCCCCCCCCCACACTTCGATTGGGAGCCGAACGACAGGGACAACTCCACGCCGACGGCTGACCGCATCTATTATAAGATGACGCTGACGGACAGCAGCGGCAAAGTAGCCAATTCACAGGAGAAATTCCTTTCGGTCGACCAGTTCACGGAGGCACAGCGGACAGGCTCACGGGCGTACAAGATTGCGCGGTTCTCGCTGATCCTGTTCGATTTCGGCAAGGCGGATTTGGACTCGCGCAACGTCAACATCGTCGATCAGATCGTCACGCGCATCCAGCCCACCTCCATCGTCGTGGTGAACGGCTACGCGGACAGCCTCGGCGGTGCGGCGTACAATCTGGAGCTCTCGCAGCGGCGCGCGCAGGCAACGGCAGACCTCATCGTAAAGCGGTGCCCGTTCCCGGTGCGCCCAAGCGCCATCGGGCGGGGCAGTTCCAACCTGTACGGCGCGAACGACACGCCCGAAGGTCGCTACCTCAGCCGCACGGTCGAGGTAATAGTGCGGACGCCGATAACGTCGGAGTGAAGGATGAATTGTGAGGGATGAAGTCTGAAATGGGGTTTATGGTAATGTTACAGTATCATAAAAAATAAATAAAATATTGTCGTTGTCATTCTGAGCGCGGCGAAGAATCCATCTTTAAATATTCAATAATTGCACATGGATTCTTCGGTCGCGGAGCCTGTGCTGAGAGAATCGAAGTGCTCCCTCAGAAAGACATTTTATACTGTACTACTACCAACATACAATGATACATCCGAAAACAGTCGTCGATACCGTAAAATTTTTCGATACGTTGCGCGTCGTCGTGCCGGGGCGTATAACAGATACGGTGCGGACGGTGATGACGAATTACAGCGGCGACGATTGGTTTAAGATACTCGTCCCGTCCGTCATCGGCACGATCATCGGCGGGTCGCTGACGTTCGGCGCGATCTATTTTCAGACGAAAAGCAAGGAAAAGAAGGACTCGACGACGCTGCGGCAGCAATTGTGGATCGAGTTGCACGAGCAATTCGGCGATTTCGTCAACATCATCCTTCAATTCACGTCAATTCCCATGACCGAAGAAAATGCGGAGAAGGAAAGCGTCATTATCAGCGCGGAACGGGAAAACAGCCTGTGGAACATCCGGTATAAGATAAAGAACACGATATTGCGGCTGTCATCGTTCGGCATAAAGGACACCGTCCATAAGGTAAAGTTTTATATGACGAAAACCGAATTGACGACGATAAAAGAGATAATGAACAAATATTGGATTTCGCTGGACGAGTTCCGCGAGCGCGGGGTGCTTGAAGCTCTTGCCAACGACGTGGATATCGTCGTAAAGGAAATAATCGAGCCGAGAATTTCAAAAGAATATTCGGCGTTTAAATAAGAAGAGAGGTATGCGGACGCCAATGACTGCGAAATAAAGTGTGAAGGATGAAGTCTATATGCGAAACATTGTACATGTAATTGCCGCCAAAATCTGCCTGCAATGGGGAATAGAACAGAAGCAGGCGAATAATATTGCAAATGGTGACAGCCATCATGGATTGGTAAAGGAAAATATAATAGTTGTGTATGATACAGAAATAAATGCCTAAGAGAACTAATCCATTCCAAAAATTCATTTATGATATCAAGAAACAGACTGCTGGTTCTGCAATTGTTACAGAATCGAAAATGCTTATTGATAAAATAACAGGCGACGAACGAGAGGTAGATGTTGTACTTGAAACAAATATTGCAGGACATGATATAATTATTTCAATTGAATGTGTGGACCGTAAGAGAAAAATGGGAGTTAAATGGGTTGAAGAAATGAAGACAAAACACGACTCATTGCCAACAGATAAACTTGTGTTATGTTCTCGTACAGGTTTTGCAAAATCAGCATTGAAAAAAGCTGAACATTATGGTATTGATTGTTCAACACCAATTTCTTTTGAAAAATTAAATTGGCAAAATGTATTTAACCGACTTAGCAATTCAATTTATTATGGTACATATCATCTACAAATAACTCAAATTATGTATAATATAGAAGTGCCGATTGGTGATAATAAACCTACTATTTATGATAAATTAGAAATATTTGATGTTAACGGGAATTTATTAGGTAATATACAAAATCTGAATGATCAAATTCATTCATTCATGATGCAGTTACCACCTGAAAATAAAGTTACAGATGGGATAAAGTCGAAATCACTTAGATTGTTTGTTTCGCAAACATTATATTTTCATACAGATGGCAAATTGCCTTGCCGCTTAAATGATTTAGATGTCGAATTTAATACATGGTGGGTAAAAGGTACAAAAATACCATTACAAGCATTTTCTATATTTGGTATAAATTCAGCACATGGGATTTTAAATACTCCTTATATCAACGGAAGAATTATTATTACAGAGCAGGATTCTAATAATTTATCGGGTTCAATTATTGATAAAGATCGAAATATTTTACTTCCTTTAGACTTTTCATATCTTAAAAAAGATTCTGATAAATCTCAATAAAATCAATAATTTTGTCCTCATTTGTAAATTAATTAAATATGATTTATTCGCAAGCAATAACTGATACAATAAAAGTTTACGATACAATGCGCGTAATTGTTCCCGGACATATTACGGATACCGTGCGTACAGTTATGACTAATTATAGCAGTGATTATTGGTTAAAGGATATTAGTGGTTATATAATTGGTGTTGTAGGTTTAATTGTAGCGGGTTTATCTGTATATTTATCCTATATTGAAAGAAAATCACAATATCGAACAAAAATATACAATCAACAAGTTGATTTATACATAAATCTAATAAAGGCAATGGCTAATATTTTATTAGCACTCAAAAAAATCGAACAAAATATCGATAAACAACCTAATGATATTCTGTCTTCCTTAAATGAATATAGTCATCATATTAGCGTGATCAATCTCAGTGAAATAGTTATTTGGCACAAATCAGACGCGTTTTATAATTCTTTTAAATCATTTCGTGATTTATTTATGAAATTTAAAAATAATATACCTGAAAATATTTCTAAAAATGATGTTGATAAAATAATTAATGAATTATTTGTTTTTTATCATACAGCATGGCATAAAGGCGCATTGAGATTAGGAATACCAAAATTAACTATTGAAATATCAAATATCCTCTTATAATATTAGTGAAACCCCGTCCCAACAAATGCCATTTGGTTTTGGCGGGCGCGCATTGTCTGAATTGGGATGCGTTGGATGAATGGGATTGGTGGGATTATTAGCGCTTGGCATCCCGTAGGGATGCAATATTGGTAGAAAAGAGAATTTATAAGCATTTCAACCCCGTAGGGGTGACATATTCCTATCTTTGATTGGCACATATATCACCCCTACGGGGTTCTAAATTTTTTTCTTCGCATTGTTCTACCAATATAACGCCCCTACGGGGCGTTTGAAGAGAGGCATCTCCCCTGCTTGACACAGGGCGGGGTGACCCCGCCCCTACAAAATTTCATTTGCTCGAATCGAGGGCAATCCTACCCCACAACATGCCAGTTGGTTTTGGCAGGCGCGCATTGTCTGAATTGGGATGCGTTGGAGGAATGGGATTAGTGGGACTGTTGGCGTCCAGTATCCAGTAGAGTATAGTTTGAATGTCATTCTGAGAGAGCGAAGCGACCGAAGAATCCATGTGCGATTTTTCATCATACAAAGATGGATTCTTCGCTACGCTCAGAATGACAACGACAATTATAATTCGCGTTTTTTGGTAACGGTTTCCGGGGGCTAACGCCCCCGGCTATAAACATGCCGCCGCTCTGCGGCTTATGGATTGCACATGCGGGCGTGGAAACCCCGCCCCTACAATTTCATCATGGTACCCCTCACCCGACATGCTGCGCATGTCTGCCCTCTCCCTGAAGGGAGAGGGCGCTACTCTTCCGCACGCACTCGCCTACATTCCCTCTTCCCAGCATTCCCACTTATAGGGATTGGGAACGGATGCAGGTGGTGAAACCCGCCTTTTTGGCATTTTTTTCACGTGGAAGCTCCGCAAAGTCCGCAACCTCCGCACGCATGCCTAAAACCTCTAGGAAACATGTACCCATTCCTTTTAGTTTTGTAGTGACAACGGGCGGCGCTATGCTATATAGATACGTGAGATCACATCCGCAAACTCCGCAAGCTCCGCACATTTACCAAAACCCGTGAATAATCATGAACCAAAGCATATTAGTTTTGCATGAATGAAGCACGTCGAAGCGGTGAAATACATGGAAAAGGATGAAGGTGGATGTCTGAATTTGGATTCGTGGGATTATTGGGCTAAAGCCCTTTGAAAAGTTTTGCTTTATCGTTGGACTAAAGTCCAATTGGCTTTTATTTCGGCACTCCCCCGACTAAAGTCGGGGGTTACTAAAATGCTTTTAAAATCTTTATTGTGCTTTAACCCGTTGTTTTATAAGACTTTTATCCCCGCTCTAAAGCACGGGGTTAGTCATACGCTATGGGAAGCCTGAAAAAGTGTTGAACGTTGTTGAAACTTGGGTAATGTAAAAAAGGAGCACTGTCTTTATAAATTTTGCATTTCAATGCGTTAAACGCAGAATTTTTTAAAAACTGTTCCGAAATGTTCCGATACGAAATCAGAAAGCCTGAAAAAGTGTTGCACGTTGTTGCAACTGACCGTTCCGATGCGCACCGGCGGCATGTATGCGTAGGGGACATCCGTTTTTTTGGTAATGTTACAGTTTCAAAAAGATAGATTAAAGATTGTTGTTGTCATTCTGAGCGCAGCGAAGAATCCATCTTGAATTTCAATAATTACACATGGATTCTTCGGTCGCTTCGCTCTCTCAGAATGACATTTCAGACTGTAACACTATCCTTTTTTTATACTTTTTTTCCGTTACAATCTCGTATATTTGCGGAGGTAAATTTTAATTCTCACAAGCGCGAAAAGCGCTTACAACATATACGCATGAATTCAGCCAAACCAGAAGAGAAGAAACCGGCGAGCGACACGGGAAGCGCGCCGAATCAACTGCCGGTACTGCCTTTGCGGGACATCGTCGTGTTCCCGCACATGATTTTTCCGGTGCTCGTGGGCAGGGAGACCTCGATGAAATCCGCCAACGCCGCAATAGACCGGGACAAGTTCATTTTCCTCGCGGCGCAAACCAATCCGGGCGTGGACGATCCGGATATCACCGAACTGCACAAGGACGGCACGGTCGCGCGCATCATCCAGGTGATGAAACTGCCGAACGGCTTGATGAAACTGCTCGTGGACGGCGTCTCGCACGCCGTCGTGAACCGGTATTTCCGGGTGAACGGGACGATAGAGGCGGAGGTGACAATCCTGCCGGACGCCCCGCCGGTGGCGGAACCGGAGTTCGACGCACTCGTGCGGCACGGCATCGCGCTCTTTACGCAATACGCACAGGGCAACCGCAACGTGCCACAGGAGACGGTCGCGTCGCTCGACACCATTTCGGACGTGGTGCGCAAACTGTATTACATGGCAACGCATCTCCAGCAAGGCGTAGAGACAAAGCAGCGCATACTGCAAGCCCACACCGTGAAGGAGCAGTATTACGAGTTGGTCTCCATCCTGAAGAACGAGTTGGACGTGCAAAAATTTGGAAGAAGAGATAGACACGAAAGTACAGACGAACATCCAGCGGTCGCAGAAAAAATTCTTTTTGCAGGAGCAGATACGCGCGCTGCAATCGGAGCTTGGGGATATAGAGGAATCGCCGGAAATATTGAAGATAAAGTCCGAAGTTGAAGCCGCAAAAATGCCTGAAGAAGCGCTTGCCAAAGCGCTGGAAGAGCTTGACCGTCTGAAAACGATGTCGCCGATGTCCCCCGAAGCAACGGTGGTGCGGAATTACATAGATTGGCTCTGCGACGTTCCGTGGACGCAGCGCACGGAAGATAATCTGGACATCGCACACGCGAAAACGATTTTAAACGAAGACCATTTCGGCTTGGATAAGCCGAAGGAACGCATACTGGAACAGATTGCGGTGTTGAACCGGGTGAAAGATTTGAAAGGCTCGATTCTGTGTTTCGTGGGACCGCCGGGCGTTGGCAAGACGTCGCTTGCGAAGTCAATTGCGCGAGCGTTGGGACGGAAATTCGTGCGGCTCTCCCTTGGCGGCATCCGCGACGAGGCGGAGATTCGCGGGCATCGGAGGACGTATATAGGCTCCATGCCGGGCAAGATTATACATTCGATGAAGCGCGCGGGAGTGATCAATCCGGTGATGCTGCTCGATGAAGTTGACAAGATGTCCATGGACTTCCGCGGCGATCCAAGCGCGGCGTTGCTGGAGGTGCTTGACCCCGAGCAAAACAACACGTTCAACGATCACTATTTGGACGTGGATTATGATCTCTCGAAAACGATGTTCATCACAACGGCGAACGTCCGGTTCCAGATTCCCCTGCCGTTGCAGGATCGCATGGAGATCATCGAACTTCCGGGGTACTTGGAACATGACAAGTTGGAAATCGCGAAACAGCACATCATTCCAACCCAAATAAAAGAGCATGGATTGGAAGATGAGCATATTACGTTTTTGGATGCTGGCGTAATGAAAATCATCCGAGAATACACGGGTGAATCAGGCGTTCGTAACTTAGACCGTGAGATTGCGACGGTATGCAGGAAAATATCGAAAGATATCGTCATGGGCGGGCAGAAAAATGGTGCGGCACCACCATCTGCAGAAAAAGTAGCTACGCCTGTTAAATCTGTGGAAAAAGCGAAACCAGCGAGTATTACGATTGACGAGAAAGCGGTTGAACATTACCTTGGCGTGCCGAAATTCCGCAGTCGCTTGGCGGAGAAGCACGACCGCATCGGCGAGGTGCTTGGCTTGGCGTGGACAACAGTCGGCGGCGAGACGTTATCCGTGCAGGTAACAATCATGGACGGCGCGGAAAAACTGACGTTGACGGGCAAGCTTGGGGACGTGATGAAAGAATCCGCACAGGCGGCGCTGAGCTACATTCGCTCAAACGCGGAAATGCTCGGCGTTCCGAAAACATTTTATAAAGACAAGGAAATTCATATTCACATGCCCGAGGGCGCCATCCCGAAAGATGGTCCGTCGGCGGGCATCACCATCGCCATGGCGATCATTTCCGCTGCGGCAAACAAGCCCGCACGGCATGATATTTCCATGACGGGAGAAATAACACTACGTGGGCAACTGCTTGCCATCGGCGGCTTGAACGAGAAACTCATTGCGGCACGCAGAGCGGGCATAAAAACGGTAATCATTCCGAAAGAGAATGAAAAGGATTTGCCTGATATACCGGCAATGCTCCGGAAAGATTTGAATATTGTTTTGGTTGAGACGATTCCCGAAGCGATGAAATTGGTTTTTGATTCGAATCACAAAGACACGAATCATGCCGCCCAGAAATCCGAATTAAAAACAAACGGAAAAGCCATCGCGCAGGAAAAAGGGAATCACGTGTCCCCGAATAAATCGGTAAAAAAACCGGCAAAAAGCCGATGAAAAATTCCTAAACAAGCGCGATGAGCGAGGCATTTCTCGGAACGGCGCGGCGCTGGCGTCCGGCGCGGTTCGCCGACGTCGTCGGTCAGGAACACGTAACGGATACCCTGCGTAACGCGATTGCAACACACCATGTCGCCGCGGCATATATTTTTTCCGGTCCGCGAGGCGTAGGTAAAACCACGACGGCGCGCATCCTTGCAAAAGCTCTCAATTGTTTACACCCTGATGGCGCAGAGCCTGATAACACATGCGAAAGCTGCCGGGAAATCAACGACGGCGCCAGCATGGACATCATCGAAATTGACGGCGCATCCAATAACAGCGTTGACGACGTCCGATCTTTGCGCGAAGGCGCGCGTTACGCGCCAGTGCGGGGCAAATATAAAATGTACATCATCGATGAAGTACACATGCTCAGCACTTCCGCCTTCAATGCACTGTTGAAGACGCTTGAGGAACCGCCCGCACATCTGATCTTTGTGCTTGCCACAACGGAAATTTCGCGGGTTCCCGCCACTATCCTTTCTCGCTGCCAGCGTTTTGATTTCCGCCGGATGCAAATCGAAAGTATCGTTGCGCAATTGAAAAAAATTGCCTCTACAGATTCCATTTCGCTTAATGACGATGCAGCGCTGTTGATCGCAAAAAAAGCCGACGGAGCAATGCGTGACGCGCTTGGCATTTTCGACCAGATACGCGCCTTTTCCACGGGTGGCATTACAGGCACAAACGTCCGCGATGCATTGAATATCATTGACCAGGAATTTTTCTTTCGGGCTACCGATATTATTCACTCGCGCGATAAAAAAGCTACGTTCGCCTACGTCGCAGAAATGATGGACGGCGGCATTGATATTCAGGAATACATCGCCGGATTAATCGAGCATTTGCGCAACCTGCTGTTTGCAGCTACAACCCAATCCGGAATGCTCATCGAGACAACCCAGTTTTACCGCGACAAATATCTTGCGGAGTCGAAAAAATTTACCGAACAAGACATTCTTCGTCTGCTTCATATCGCGATTGAGAGCGAGAAAGACCTGCGTTTTGCCCAACAGCCGCGAGTCCATCTTGAGTTTGCGTTACTACGCATGACGTCACTCGCTGAAAGCATTGATCTCCGCCAATTATTGAACGAAATCGAGGAGCAAAAAAAAAATCCGGTACGCGCGCAAATTAATTCTGTTAGCACGAGCCAGAGTTCACAATCAACCGTTAGCCGGTCTTCGCAAACGTCTTCTCACATTGTTTCAACCCAGCCAACCGGAAATCCTATCGTTACCGAAGGCACTGCTTTACCGAATACCCATGTAGTTTCATCATCTATATCTTTTTCAAGCGAACCTGATACTGCATGGAAACAGGTTGTAGAGCGCGCACATGAGCGTAGAATTCGATGCTGGTCATCGCTCGAACATCATACAGTCTTTATAGGAACCGCCAAGAACATAATTAATCTTGCGTGTACTGATGACTTTCACCTCACCGCTTGCAAAAAAAATATCGCTGAAATCAACGCCATCGCGAAAGAATTTTTCGGGAAAGAATTCTCAGTAGCTTTTCAGGATGAAACCGTTAGTATTAACAGTGAACCAAATCTTTCCGCGCAAAAAACCGACACACCTTCAACACAATCAATTTCATCCGGTTCGGTGCAAAACTCTACTTCTGGCGGCGACCCAATCGGCGAACTGCTCGCGCGGGAACTCGGCGCCGAAGAAATCCATTGACCGAGAGGATAAGCATACAAACTATGGCTCGCCTGTGGTTGATCATATATAATATCTGCGTTGTTCCTTCGATGTGGATTGGGTTTCACATCGGAGCACTTTTTAACGATAAAATTCAGCGGGGACTCGACGGTCGTAAAAATTTACTCAACAAAGTCCGGGCAAAACTTGCAACTAGAAAAAACCCACAAACCCTATGGATACATGCCGCATCGCTTGGGGAGTTTGAGCAGGCTAAACCCATTATCGAGGTTGTGAAAGAACGCTATCCTTCGGTATTCATATTCGTAACATTCTTCTCCCCTTCCGGTATGGATTATGCTCTGGAATATATCCCTGGGGACGCGGTTGCCTATCTTCCATTCGATTCATTTTTTGCCGCGAAGAAATTCGTCGACCTTCTCCGCCCTTCTGCCGCAATTTTCATACGCTATGAATTGTGGCTGAATCATTTGCATGCATTGCATGCGCGCGGCATTCCCGCCATGCTTGCATGCGCGTCCGGGAGGAATCTGCAAAAAAAAAACCTTCTCGTTCGGTCCTACAATGCTGCAGCGTGCCAAAACTTTGGCCACATATTATGCGTCGAAGATTCAGACGCAGCAGCATATACAAATATGCTTGATGAAAGTTTAAATAAAAAAACCGCCGTTACCGTTGTTGGCGATACGAAATTCGACCGCGTGACGCAGCGCGCGAAAAAGGAAAAAGCGAACGTGTTACCCGACCAAATTACCCGGAACAAATTCATCGTTGTCGCCGGGAGCACATGGAAGGAAGATGAAAAGATCATCGCACCCGTCATTAACAAACTCATGAACGAATACCATAATACATTTCTTTATATTGTCGCGCCTCATGAACCGACTGAAACCCATTTGCAATCCATCGAATCACAGATGCCTTCATTCCGTTTATCTGAAATAGATTCAATTGAAGGCGAAAAAAATGAAGGTAATGTCATTATCGTAGATTCGGTTGGGCAATTATTTTCGCTGTATCAATATGCCGACGTTGCATTTGTCGGCGGCGGGTTTCATCGCGGCGTGCATAATGTTTTGGAACCGGCAGCATTCGGCATTCCGGTTCTTTGCGGTCCAAACATCGGTAATGCCCGTGAAGCGCAGGAGTTGCTGGAAAGCGGCGGTGGACACATCATTAATTCATCGGAAGGGTTTCACTCGTATTTAATTCGCGCCATCAACGATCCGGCTTTCATCGAAGATGAAGGGCGTCGGGCATATGCGTTCACTCAATCTCACACCGGCGCGGCAAATAAAATAGTTGATTCACTTACGGATATATTATACACAGATAAGCCAATTTTCAGCATTAATAACCATAATATCGTACTATCGTGAAAAACAGGATTACAACGCTATTTGGCATCGAATATCCAATCATCCAAGCAGGAATGGTCTGGACTGCAGGCAATAAGCTTGCGGTTGCGGTTGCCAATGCCGGCGGTCTTGGGCTGATCGGCGCAGGCTCGATGAAACCGGAATTATTACGGGAGCATATCCGCAAATGCCGGGCAAAAACTACAAAGCCCTTTGGCGTGAACCTGCCACTAATCCGCGGCGACGTTGATGAATTGGCGCGCGTAATTGTTGAAGAAGAAATCAAGATAATCTTCACTTCGTCTGGGACCCCACAACGATTTGCGGAGTATTTCAAATTGCGCGGTTGCATCGTCGTGCATGTTATTGCGTCAGTGAAACATGCCAAGAAAGCGGAATCATGTGGCTGCGACGCCGTCGTTGCGGAGGGATTCGAGGCGGGCGGGCACAATGGCATTGACGAAACGACGACACTTTGTCTTGTCCCGCAGGTAGTTGATGCTGTTGGCATTCCCGTCATTGCGGCGGGCGGCATTGCAGACGGTCGACAGATTCTTGCTGCACTCGCGCTCGGCGCTGAAGGCGTGCAGATCGGAACGCGCTTTGCTGTTACAGTCGAATCATCCGCTCATGACAATTACAAACGCGCCGTCATCGCCGCTGAAGATGGCGGAACGATCCTTACGCTCAAAAAACTTACTCCAGTGCGTTTGGTGAAAAATGTTTTTGCACTCTCGACAGACGCTGCTGAGCGGGATGGTGCCACAAAAGAAGAACTTGAAACAATGCTCGGTAAAAAGCGCGAACGGCTCGGCATATTTGATGGCGACGTTGAGAACGGAGAAATCGAAGCAGGACAGTCTTCGGGATTGGTGAAAGAATTGTTGACAGCCGAGGAAGTGGTGCAAAAGCTGATCCGCGAGTACAACACTGCACTTGGAAAAGCAAAAAATTGGGCAATGTGATGCTTTGCCTAAAATCTAAAACGAATCCTGAATGGATCGAATTCGTGAACACCGCCGTGCACGAGTTATTGATTGATCATGCGCATTGCGAAAAAAAAGCAGCTTCGACGGCGATTAGCTTGATCAATCGATATCCTGCGAAATCGTCGCTGGTATCAGCCATGCTTTCGATTGCCGAAGAAGAAATCCAGCATTTTTCGCTCGTTATTCATATTCTTCTCGACCGCTCCATTCCACTTACCCGCGACCGGGGCGACAATTACGCGCGCAAACTGCAAACACACGCCCGCAAAACAGAGCCGGACAAATTATTAGACTCCCTGCTCATTGCCGCTTTGATAGAAGCACGCTCGTGTGAGCGGTTCACAATCCTTGCGGAACATTGCGCCGATACAGCACTACGAACAATGTATAAAAATCTTCTCGCATCCGAAGCAAGCCACTATGCTGCTTTTACTGATTTGTCAAGAGAATATTTCCCTGGATTGAAGGTAAAAGAACGGTTAGAGGAGTTATCAGAAATAGAGAGTGGAATCGTGCAATCACTTGGGAATACTGCGGCGATGCATGGGTAATCAGGCGCTTGCTTCCACCCTTTCCAATTCCTTCTTCCATTTCTGGTGCTGTAGAGAATGACGGCTTTCATGCAATGCAACGCACTCACGCAAATACTTCAGCGCACTTTCACGGTCACCGAGCGCTTCATGCAATTTGCCTAACTCGCCACGCGCTTCAGCTTCTTCCGTCTGATGTTGGGAATTCACGGCAAACGTCAAGGATTCATCGAGATTAGATTTCGATTGCTGGAAATCTCCCATTTGCTGGTATAAAATCCCCAAGGAAATCAATGAAAATATTTGACCGGAAATAAAGTGTATTTTTTTGCTTACCTCAAGGCTTTCTTGTACGTATTCAATCCCTAAAATATGTTCTCCCATTGAAAACTTAACCTCCCCAACTCCGCGCAATGCGCCTGTATAGGATTCAGTAAAGATGTTTTGTTCTTTTGAAATCTTCACTGATTCCTCGAAATATTTTAAGGCAGATGTCGTATCGGATAATTCTCTATACACCCATCCAATGTTCGCCAATCTGACACATATTGATGAATTTAGACCAATCGTTCTTGCAACCTTTAGACTTTCTTGGTACCAAAATAATGCCTTTTGGAAATCGTTATTGTCATTTGCGATATTTCCCAATTCATTTGTTACATTCGCTTCCAAAATTCGCGAACCCATATCTCGGCTTATTTCAAGGCATTTCATCAACGATTCGTATGCGCTATCGATTCTATTTTTAGCAAGCAAGGTTACAGATTTATTAGAATATACAATAACTTGTCCAGCAGCATCTCCGACCGTTTCATAAATAGACAAAGACTTCTCGTAACAATTCAATGAATCATCATAATCGTTTAACTTATAGCAAACTGTACCTTTATTGTTCAACGCCGATGCTTTCATTAAACGAGCCCCGAGAGCTTCGCTCAGTTCAATACAGCGATCATAATTTATTTTTGCGTTAGTGTAATCCCCTGATTCCCTAAGTACGTTCCCGATATAGTTCAACGCGCGCATTTTTCCGATGGCATCCCCATTCCGTTCGCTCGCTTCAAGTGTGCGTTGAAAACATTCCAATGCGCGCCGTTGATCGCCAGTTTCGGAACTGGCAATGCCTATATAATTTGAAGCGGTGTTCATGCCATTTTGGTATTGCAATTTTCCCGCATTATCAAAATTCAACTCGGCTTGTTTCAATACTTCATTGAATTCTCCCCTATGAATGAGAACAAATATCCGTCCATTCGCGGCGTCTATTGCTTTGTGGGCATCTCCCGTTTCAGCAGCAAGCGTTCCGGCTTTTCCAAACCACTCAAGCGCGGAATCGAATTGTCCGTGAACGTCGTCAATCGTTCCGCGCAACATATACGCGGCTGGCAGAAATATTTTTTGGAACCGCTCATTGTATAAATGTATATCGGACGCTTTAACGATATCACCGTATTCGAATATCTTCTCAAGCAATCCAATCGCTTCATCCCCTGAAAAATCCCCCCAAAACGTGTGCGCGGCATGCAATGCCGCTTCCGCGCCAAAAACATAATGACCGCACTTCTCCGCGTGTACTAATAGTTTCGGGGCAAGCATCGCTTTCGATATTTCAACTTTTTCGTTCTCCCATTCTTCCCGCAGGAGTTCCAAACAGGCATTATGCAAGATGTCGCGCTCTTCGGCGCTTAATGCATTATACAAGGCTTTATGGAACAGCGCGTGGGAAAACCCGAATATCGTCGTCGTTTTATTTGCGCCGACACGCTTCGTTCCCTTTTCCCTGATGATGGCGAGTTTTTCCGCTTTCTTCAATTCGCGTAGCAGAGCCAGCGGCTCTTTATGCGCAAGCCGGCTGAGAACATACGTTGTGAATTCCTCGCCTTCCGCGGTTGCATAGCACAGCAGTTCGCGCGTCGCTTCGTCGAGCCGTCGCGTGCGCTCTTCGACCACCGCAAGCGCGGACTGTGGAATGGAAATCGCCGCATAATCGCCGGTGTAGGCGCCTTGCGCATTCAAATGACCGTCTTCATTCAGCGTTTGCAGATATTGCGAAACGAACAGCGCATTCCCGTCCGAAATTTTTTGCAGCCACAACTCGAAGCGGTCATCGGTTGTGTACTCGGGAAATGCGACATTGAGCAATAGCCGTATATCCGCGCGCCCGAGAAACGTAAGCGGTATTTCTTTCCCAGTGCCATAGCGCAAAATTTCGTTTTTGACGGAAAGGATTGGATGTCCTTTCCCTCCATACGCGGCAAGGGCGTCCTCCACGCGATACGTTGCGACGATGAATAATTTTTTATCGGCGATGTGGCGGGAGAGATGGAAAAGAAGGTTGCACGACGAGGCGTCTGCCCAGTGCATGTCGTCCAAAAAAAGGACCAGCGGATGACGTTCGGAAATTTTGGAAAGAAGGTTCGCGTATTGCTGGAATATTTGCTGCTGCGATGCGGCTGTCTTCTGCTCCCCGCCTCCCATTGCGTCTCGGATGCCGACGGCACCCTCGGCAATAATCCACGCGGCGGTTCCGTACCCGGGAATGAGAGAGAGCAGCGACGGTGCGGCTTCCGTGATGAGCCGTTTCAAATCGAATTTGACCGCGTGTTTCCCCTCTTTCTCAATGCCATGCAGTTGCGTCAACACATCCGCCCAGGGCTGCAATGCTTCCAACCCGCCGACGTCCGAGCCGCCGATGGGAATGGAACATACCGCCTCGACAAAGAGAGGCAGATGCTTGTCTTTCTTATGCGCCGATATGTCCGAAGGATGAAGATTTTCCCACCACTCATGCACGAGCGTCGTTTTGCCAAGCCCCGCTTCGCCGGTTAAAAACAGGACGCTCCCATTCCCATAGCACATCCGCGAATAATGCGATTGAATTTCCGTTATCTCATGTTCTCTGCCGACAAACATTTGAATGCAAATTTAGCATAATTCAATAGAAATTGAATGAGACATGATGTATCAGTATGTATCAATTCTCAAAACAACAAAATCCGCCTGCGATACTATTCCGTAGGCGGACAATAAAACTCGGCTTCAACGATGATACTATCAAATTATCAAGGCGTAGTGGTACCAGTCCTTAATCCTAACATCCCGCCCATGCCCGGTATATAATCATATATCACAGAGACTATTGTATCTCCGGGATTTAAATTATACGGCGCTACGACTGTAAAATCAGGGGCGTTCATATCAGCCGGCGACTGTTGATTCGGATTCCACGGCATCATGACGGGAATGGGAATCGAAGCATTCGGGAGATGATTAAGTTGCAGCAACGCCGATGTAACCTGAAAAGTCGTACCGTCAACATTACTACCCGTTGCCGTGCCAAATGCAGGCGGATAGAATGGGGAATTATTTGTGATAACGACATCGATATTCGGCGGTATTTGGGGGATGCCCGGCGAGACTACCCAGGTATTTGTGAAAACATGATACCCACCGCCCATGGTTGAGTCCATCGCCATTAATTGCGGCGCATGATGGAATAGTTTTGGCGCGAAGCGACTGTTTATATTCAGCTGTTGGACAAACAAATAAACGACGGCGAGCACGAGAAATGCAATAACCGGCACTTGCCAATTGAATCTTTTTTGCATAGAGAACTTTCTTGTAAATGTTTAGAAATTGGTGATGCTGTCAATTGGCATATCGTTTCGGCAAGTATGCATGGTTACATTTTCAAGTGTATAGTCGCGTTCGCGAACGCGCCTTAGGGCAGCAACGTGATGCAATAATACAAAGAAGCGTCTTGGATTCCTAAGGGAAAATATTCCAAGAATCCCCCGCTTTTTCCTCTTGTCCTGCGTCCGTTGTTTCCGTAGTTTTGCATTGCAAAATGTTTGAATTGCCTGTCATACAATCTTCTACTTCGTCGGAATTTTCTCCTGAGAAGACGACTTTACAGTCATCCGCACGACGTGTATATATTGAGACGTACGGCTGTCAAATGAATACAGCCGACTCGGAAATCGTCATGGGTGTATTGGGCGAGAATGGATATACCTATACATCAGACATCGCCGATGCGGACGTGGCGCTGCTGAATACATGCAGCATTCGCGAAAAGGCGGAGGAGAAAATCTACCACCGGCTGTACGCATTGAAATTTTACAAAAAGAAAAACCCCGCCTTGGTTGTGGGGATACTCGGCTGCATGGCAGAACGTCTCCGCAAAGAATTGATTGAAGAAAAAAGCCTCGTTGATCTTGTCTGTGGACCTGATGAATATCGGAAAACTCCCGAATTAATCGAAAATGCTCTGCACGGAAGCCGTGGCATTGCCGTAAAACTCTCGCGCGTCGAGACATATGATGACATTATTCCGCTTCGAACTGAAGGGATTGCAGCGTGGATTTCTGTCATGCGTGGATGCGACAAATTTTGCACATTCTGTGTCGTGCCATTCACCCGCGGGCGCGAGCGCAGCCGTACCCTTGCAAGTGTAGTCAACGAGGTCCATCTGCTTTCACAAAATGGCGTGAAAGAAATAACACTGCTTGGTCAAAATGTCAATTCTTACTCCGATGAAAAATATGATTTCGCCGATCTACTCGCCGCTGTAGCAGATGTTGATGCTTCCCTTCGCATTCGTTTCACCACCTCACATCCTCAAGATATGTCCGACAAATTGATTGAGACAATTGCCTCACGCGATAATCTCTGTAAATACATTCATTTGCCTGTCCAGTCCGGTTCAGACCGCATTCTGCAAAAAATGAATCGTACATATTCTCGCGAACACTATTTGCAGCTTGTTGAAAAAATTCGGCGTGTGAATCCGGGCGTTGCGTTCTCCACCGATATTATTGCCGGATTCTGCACTGAGACGGAAGCTGACCATGCTGAAACGCTTTCCCTCATGCGCGAAATTCGGTATGACGGCGCGTATATGTTCAAATATTCACCCCGCGAAGGCACCAAATCCTATGAGTTCGGAGACGATGTTCCAGACGACGTAAAAACCCGGCGATTAAATGAAATCATAAAAATACAGCAATCAATTTCGCGTGAATTGAATGATATGCTTGTAGGAACGACTGAAACAGTGCTCGTAGAAGGTCCAAGTAAAAAAACTAAAGCCGAATGGTTCGGTAGAACTGACACAAACAAAGTCGTGATTTTCAATCCTGCTCCTGCTGACATTAGCGATTCTGTATTTGACGCCCCGAGAATTGGCGAAATGCGTAACGTGTGCATCAAAAATGTTACATCTGCGACACTTTTTGGCGAACTTCTGCCATACAATTGAACTTTTGTTGTGGACAATATTTATGTCCTATGAATTTATTACGGAAAAGAAATTTAATATTGATTTAAATTTCTTCGGGAAAACGTGGAGAAGTGTAGTTTTAAACTTCATTTGCGTTTTATTTATTTTTTCATCATGGTGTAGTAACATTTTTGCTGGTGAAAATTATTGGGAAAAGATTGCAAATAACAATATCGACGGTGCACACCTTTCAATTGATTCTCTCATCAATATCCACGGTGAAACTGCCGAGTTGTTATTTGCAAAAGCCCAGTGTTATAACTATGCCGACTCAGCGGTTTCTATATACAGACAAATTTATATCCAATTTCCCCGAGATAGCTTCGCGGCAAAATCGTTGCTCCGGCTAGCTGAATTCTATGTAATGCGTGAATCTTCAAACGATATTGCCTCAATTGTCTATCTATTAAAAGATCGTTTTCCGAAATCTCCGGAATATAAAACAGCCAAGGAATTATTAAACACCTCAAAAAATGTTCCCGATACAAAATTGACTGCTAAAACATCCGAAACGTCAAATTCGTTGAATCCGAAGAAGAATGATTTAGCGCCGACGCAAGACAGCATTATTTATACTGTACAATTGGGCGCATTTTCGTTACAAAACAATGCGCTGAAGATACAATCCCTTGCCGATAAAATATTTACAACTGATATTGTTGAACGTCAACGCGATGACAAACTATTTTATGTTGTGTTATGCGGTTCATTTGCATCGAAAGATCAAGCGAGTGATGCCGTAAATAAACTGGAACAAGCTATTGGTGTAAAAGGATATATAGTTATTCGATAATTTTGGTTTTAGAGTAGCATTTAATTTGTGTTTCAGCACTTAATTTAGAAATCTCGTTTATGGTGATTCATTTAAAATGACCCGTGAGGAATTTCAACAGATTTACGGCATCGCCGGCGAGAGTACCGCAATCAAGGAAATTGCCGGGACGGTGATGCAGGTCGCGTCCACAAATCTAAGCGTCCTTATCACCGGCGAGAGCGGTGTAGGAAAAGAAGTAATCGCGCAAGCAATTCATGGTGCCAGCCTCCGCGCAAAGAATAAATTTGTTGCTGTCAATTGCGGTGCCATCCCTGAAACGCTTCTCGAATCAGAGTTATTCGGACACGAAAAAGGCGCATTTACCGGCGCACACGAATCTCGAAAAGGGTTTTTTGAACTTGCCGACAATGGCACGATATTCCTCGATGAAATCGGCGAGATGCCGCTTGGAACCCAGGTGAAATTGTTGCGCGTGCTGGAATCCGGTGAATACAATTCTGTCGGCTCAGCCGAATCGCGCAGAACGAACGTCCGTGTGATTGCCGCCACAAACAAAGACCTCGATTTTGAAATACGCAAAGGCATGTTCAGAGAAGATTTGTATTACCGTCTACGAGCCGTTAGTATCCATATTCCCCCTCTCCGCGAGAGAGTTGAAGACATTCCGATTCTTTTCAACCTTTTCGTGGATCAGGTCAAAAAGAAGCATCACGTAGAGCTCAAAGGAATTTCGCCCGGAGCAATGCATCGTCTTGAAACGCATACATGGCCCGGGAATATCCGCGAATTAAAAAATCTTGTTGAGACAATGCTTGTACTTGAACGCGGAGACCTTATTACTGAAACAACGCTTGACAAATACCTGCCCATCCGGCAATCGAATTCTTTCCTCCCCGTCCAATTGCTCAACAAAACTCCCGAACAGGCAGAACGCGAAATCATGATCCGTGCACTTATCGAACTAAAGAATGAGATTACGGCATTAAAAGAATCTTTGCAATCGTCAGTACAATCCGGCATGGTCATTGTGCATCCCGACGGCAACAAAAGCAGCGGAACTCCAAATCTTCCACTTAATATATCAATCGAAGAGGCGGAAAAAATACTCATCGCCGCCGCACTTCAACGGAATCATTTCAATAAAAGAAAAGCAGCGAAGGAATTAGGCATAAGCGAGAGAACATTATACCGGAAAATTGATTTATATAAAATTCCATTTGATTCTTCATACGAGAAATTGTTCATGTAAATACGCGAAAATCATGTTTTTATTTATTTTTTTGCATATCCATTAAAAAAAAATAATTGATAAATGCCAAAGAATCTGATAATTTTGCTCTTGCTTTTTTCCTTCATGTGGGTCGGTTGTTATTCCTTTCATGGCGGTTCGCCGCCCGAGGGGGTGAAAACAATTGCGGTCCCGACTGTCGCAGATGCAAGTGGATTTGGCAATGCGACGATCTCACAGCAATGCACGACGCAATTGATACAAAAATTCATCCGTGACAACAGCCTTCAAGTGGTCGATAAGACAAGTGCTGACGCCGTCCTATCGGCGACAATTGCAAGCATTGTGAACAAAACAGTCGCCGTCGGATCTGATCAACGCTCGACAATGCAGGAAGTTGACGTGACAATCAAGGCGTCGCTTGAGAATCTGCGAAAACATAAGACCCTGTGGGAAAACACGTTCACTAATTCAGCCCAATATGATCCTACAGGCGATGCCGCGCAAAGAGATAATGCAATCGTTCAAGCAATTAATCATATTACAGACGATATTGTCTTGCAAACAGTATCGGAATGGTAAACGCTTGAGGAATTCAGTGCACAAGCACGTTATGTTAATAGCGTGAATAAAGATAGTAAAGTTCTCTTTTAATATATGAAGGTACGACGTTGGAACAAGCCGTAATGATTTCCGCATTTCTTGCGTTGAGCGTTCTTTTCGCTTTCGGCACGCAGGGAATATGGTTGATTTCATACTATAAGAAAATGCGCAGTAAAGTTGCGCAAGTGCCACCGAGTGATTTTTCATTGCCATTGGTTACTGTGCAACTTCCGATTTTCAACGAACTCTACGTTGTTGACCGCCTCATTGACACAGTTTGTCTGCTGGATTATCCCAAAGAAAAATTACAAATACAAATATTGGACGATTCTACCGATGAGACGATCGCGCTTGCGGCGTCGCTTGCAGCAAAAAAACGCGAAGAAGGTTTTGATATCGTTCATGTGCATCGTACTAACCGGCAAGGATTCAAAGCTGGGGCGCTGAAAGAAGGTATTAAATCTGCAACAGGCGATTATATTGCAATCTTCGACGCAGATTTCGTACCTCATCCTGATTTTTTGCAAAAAACTATTCCCTACTTTTTCATGGACGAAAAAATAGGCATGGTGCAAACTCGGTGGGAACACTTGAACAGCGAATATTCCGTGCTCACCCGTGCACAGGCAATTGCCCTTGACGGACATTTCGCAATCGAACAACAAGTCCGCAACAGCGCCGGTTTTTTCATCAATTTCAATGGCACTGCCGGTGTGTGGCGCAAATCCTGCATCGAAGATGCAGGCAATTGGGAAGCCGATACGCTGACTGAAGATCTCGATCTCAGTTACCGCGCCCAACTCCGCGGTTGGAAATTCAAATATCTGAACAATGTCACAACTCCTGCGGAATTGCCAAGCGAAATAAATGCTCTCAAATCACAGCAATTCCGGTGGACGAAAGGCGCAATCCAATGCGCTAAAAAAACGCTTCCTTCGGTTTGGAAATCCAAAATCCCATTGCGCGTCAAGCTTCAAGCAACCGTTCATCTAACAAGTAATATCGTTTTCCCGTTTATTCTCTTAACCGGTTTGTTCAATGTGCCCCTTGTCTTTATCAAAAACAACGGCGGAAACCATGATGCATACTTCACGCTCATGGCAATATTTGTGCTTTCTACTATTGGCTCGTTCTTGTTTTATCTCTATTCCCAGAAAGACATCCACGCTGATTGGCAGCGGCGAATATTTCTTTTCCCTGTATTCATGGCGGGCAGCATGGGTTTTGCCGTGAACAACTCCAAAGCAGTTATCGAAGGATTGTTCGGCAGAAAACGTAAAAGCGAATTTACGCGTACGCCGAAATATAAAATCACCGACAAGAAAGATGGATGGAAAGGAAAAAAATACTCAGCAACAAAAGTGGAGTGGACAATCTTCGTCGAAACTTTCCTTGCGCTCTATTTTGTTTTCGGCGTCGCCGCATCAATTTACTATCTCGAAATTGCAGCCATTCCTTTCCAATTGATGTACCTCGGTGGCTTTGGGAGCGTGGCATACATGTCAATCAGACATGCATTCCTTAGCAGACGGGCGATGGCGTAACAAGTCATTTGGAGATCAGTTAAAAGAATCGTTCTGCCACATTAAAATTTTTAAGCCGTTCCGATGTTTTGGGATGGCTTTTTTATTTTACATCGAATGTGATAATTTTAAACATGTACCATACTGATCATTCTGAGATCACTCCTCTCTATCCCGTTTTGGCGGATCAATTGCTGGCGGAAGGAAAAACTGCGGAAGCCGTTGCGCTGTGCGAAAAAGGAATAGCGGCATTCCCCCGATACATTACGGGGTACGTTGTTGCGGCAAAAGCATACTTGCAATGTGCAAGATTTGAAGATGCGCGCGCAATGTGCAAATTAGGTTTGAGTATTAGCCCTCACTCGGCGGCGTTGAAAGCTGTATTGGAACAGACGCTGCAAAATATTCAGACACAAACTATCGGCTTTCCAGCGGATTCGAGCAATACAAGTAATGTAGAAGATTTAAATGTTTCCAAAGAAACTGATTCTCTCCAGCTACTTGCGGAAGCGTTAAAACACGCAAAAATTCCGAAAACTGACGCCGCACATACTCCACTGGCTGAATCGGTAGAAGACAATTCTGCGCATGAATCTTCAGGATTTGCTAACGAAACAATGGCGTATATCTATGAATTGCAGGGCGCCTACCACGAAGCAATTTCTGCATATACTGCCCTGGCGGCGCAAACCCCAGCAAAACGAGAGCTCTACAATAAAAAAATAGAGGCGCTCCGTCTTAAATGGAACGCCTCAAAAAAATAACATTCGATTGTTTGCAACGGTTAACTGTTGCCCCGATTAACTCGCTGCTGTTTCGGTCTTTGTCGGAGCAACTGCCTTAGCTGCTTTGTTAGCAGAACGTGCCAAACGGGAAATTCTCCGCGCTGCGGTATTCTTTTTCATTATCCCTTTCGCTGCCATTCTGCTGATGACCTTCTCAGCAGTCTTTAGACCATCCTGGGCGGCTTTCGCGTCCTTCGCGGTCAATACGCCTTTGATGACGTTCTTGATTTGATCCCGCTTGATGCGGTTCTTGTGTCGGCGTTTTACCGCTTGACGCGCCCGTTTTATGCTTGATTTATGCCGTACTGCCATCTGTAAAATTATATAATGAAGAATCTACAAAATTAATAAAAATTTCTGCGTCTAACAAGCGCAAAATCAAATCTGAATCAAGCCCATCAGATTTCTATCTTTTCTCTGAGAATGAGAGAGAAAACGCTGATACTCTCCGATAATTCCCTCAAATTCTCTCTATATAAAACCCGTAATTCATTATAATCAAACAACTTAATAATTTCGATTAGTTTAAATTTTCCTGGTTCTGGCGTTATCACTTACGCTCGTATCTCTGTAACTCATTGTACTGTAATAACTTACGCAATTTGTTCCGATTTTGCTCATTGAGAATCATCGATAACCGCTTCCTCGAAACTGCAACTCATTGCATTACAATAACTTACAACAACCACATTATCAATAATTTTGTGATAATATGTGAACCATATCATAAAAACTTGTATTTCTTGGAAGCCCCGACGCACACTTCATTTCAGACTTCAGATTTCAAACTTCAAAATTTTCCCCACTGCAAACTTAACTCCCTTTACATATAGATTATTCACTCGTAGCACCCTTTTGCGGAACTTGCAGAGGTACATCCTACTTTGCCAATGCCTGGTCAATCTTCGGGCGGAGCATATCACCTATCTTTTCGCTTCCGCCAGTTGAAGTATCCATAATTTTACCATCCTTGCCAATTATAATATGCGTTGGATACCATACAACACTGAATTTTTGAGCAATATTTCCATCCGGATCGGGGATCACTGGGAGATCATATTTGACTTTAGAGAGATATTTCGTCAATGCGTCCTTATCGTTTAACGCAATTGAAAGAAATACAATGCCTTTATTGTCTTTGTAAAAATCGGCGAGATCGCTTATGCTTTTCTTTTCCATTTCACAGCCTTCGCATCCTATGAACCAAAAATCTAAAACGACCACTTTTCCTTGCAGTGCGCGCAACGTTCCGTGACTCCCGTCGAGCGTTGCATACCGGAATTCTAATGGGTCGGGTACGTTTTTGCCGTATGTATCAATCATGCGGCTTGCAAACCCACGTTTTGTCTCGTTATCAAGTTTGTAGGCATCATAGAACATGTTCGTTTCATCTGTTATTTTCGGCGCGTCAAGAGCAAGAGCGATGCCGCAACAGCGTTTGGCGTCGTCTGCATTCTTTTGTTGGAGATATGTGAATCCTAACGCAATGTGCAAGCCAACCAAATCTTTTTTATACTTTGCACTGGCGATTGCGCTCTTGGCTACGCCGATTGCACTGTCCGTATAGCCTGCCCTTGTTAAGGCGTACACCTTGCTGCGAAGAAGATCGGGCAGCTTATCCGGCTGGCAGTCGTACACGTCTTCTCCGTTGTAAAATCCTGCACGCGTGTCAATCGTATGCTCCGCCTTCCCAAGCCAGAACAGCGAAACGTGAGGATTAAACATCGGTGATGGCGGGTAATCATACGCTTTTCCTATTGTATGCAATATGCCCGTATTGCTTGAGTTTTGCCAAGCGTTCGCGATGTGTTTAAACGCGATAGTATCCACGGTGGTATCGGATGTCTCGGTAGCAAGCCATTGCTGCGCCATCTTTGTTCGCGGAAAGCGAACGGCAAGCGGCGTTATGATATGCGCTTTTGCAGGCGTAAGATCGAATCGCTGCCAAAAAAAGTCATCGTCGAACGCATCGTCATACGTGTTCATTGCCGCCGCCGCGCGAAGATTGGCAAAGGAAGCGGAATCGAGAGAAGAGGAATCAGGCGGCGGTGCGGTCCATTTCAAAAATGTGTAATACAACTTGCTCAGAACTAAATATTTTCCTGCCGATTCACTGGGGTGATGTTCAAGGTTGCTGATGACGGCGCGAAGTTTATCGTTAAACGCTGCCATCGTTTTGTTACTCGTGCCCATGATAATTCCTTGTTTGGCATTTTCAGCCCAAATGGCATACGTGGCGTAATACCATGGGCATAATTTCACTTGAGCGTCGAGTCCATAAGTATCCTCCGGTCCCGAACCGGCTCCGAAACCGGGAAGGCTCTTACCTTCTCTCGTCTTACATGCAAATGAATTTCCGATCTTTTTCCCTGATACTTGTTCTTTAATTGAATAAATTTTTATCCCAAAATCTAAGGCAGAATCGGGAATTACAAAATGACAAGTACAGATTGTATCGCTTAGCCTATTCGTTGGTATGCAGAGATTACGCTTACCATTGAAAGTCTGCATCCCAATGACGCAGAAAAGGGTATCGTGATTGCCTGCTGCAGCAAATGCGGATGTTGAAGGAACATGATATGTTACCGTCTCGTCTATTCCCCACCGATACGTAGTATCTGACAACGTGATACTTTTTAGTTCCTGTTCGTATGCTGTAAATACAGATTCATATTGCTTCTGCATTGCTGTGCTATCGCTGCCAGCCGCTTTGGCACCCGCGGACTGGAATTTATATGTGGTTTGCGCCCGTCCGCCTTGAGCGAATAAAAGAATTAGCATACAAAAAAGTATATGACGCGTGAATTCCTTCATCAATTACTTCTTTCTCCCGGCGGCATCTACGACGAGCGGCGAAAAAAACATGGTTGCAGGATTCTGACGGTGTGCGAGCCAGTCGGCAATTAATGCGTCTGCGTGTTCGCGTGAACACGCGCCCCGTTCTGCCATGACGGGCAAATGCGGAACAAAAAACCGATGCGCCCATTCAATCACGTCGCTGTCCTTATCTCCTGAGAGACAATGCGGCGAATAATCAATAAGCTCAACGCCATGTTTTTTTGAACCACAGTGGAATCTTACCCATTGTGTAGGCATTACCTCCACCCGATGTATAATATGCGCGTGCTACCAAAATGAAGATATTGCATGCGGCGTGTGCGACTCCTGTGCCTTGCGCTTGCGTGGTTTTGCACAGGCGGGGGTGGAAGACCCGATACCGTATAAAAAGAAGTCGGTATATCGTT
>Ga0207061_1082_pt1 | contig 26207 bp, 24 predicted proteins | sample Alteio_BWMinCont_31_FD_153275 | JGI IMG/M metagenome (GOLD analysis project Ga0207061, IMG submission 153275) | Enriched cells from forest soil in Barre Woods Harvard Forest LTER site, Petersham, Massachusetts, United States -... | ecosystem: Environmental > Terrestrial > Soil > Temperate forest >... | reverse complement strand
TCCCATGTATAGATGCCCGTGTTATGCCCATCCGCCCATTGCGCGCCAACGGCATACGTGCCGACGGCGTGCAGACCGGTCAATTCATATCTCCCCGGCAGATGCGCCTGCTTCGGGGCGTCGAAATGCTTGCCGAGAAACAGTGTTTCGCCGGAACACATCGCGCACGGGCATTGATCCCGGAGCAGTGTAAGCGGTATGGAACATGCTTTCCCGTCGTCCCATGTTATATCGAGCGTTCCGGCGGGGTTTCGTTTGAGTTGTGTCGGTTTCATGTAAGGAATGTTTTCTCTCTTGCAGACATACAAAAATAAAAAAAGCGCCACATAAATTGCGGCGCTTCTGCTTCCGTTGCAATATGAATAGAAATCTATGCCGTCGCTTTTTTCGGACGAACGAGCATGCCGAGCACCGCCCCGTAAATCACAAATTTGATGATGAATCCGGCAATCCATGCGAACGAAAGCCACAGTGGGAATCCTTTATACATCACCGCTTCGTAGAGCATGCCCGGAATCGTCACAAGAATGCCCACGAGGAATCCGTACATCACGCCGCCCATCGGGTTTTTCTCAAGACTCGATTCCATCCGGCTGAAGACCCATACAAACAGAAACGCGCCGATGAAATCGAAGAGAATGAACCAAAGTGGGTTCATGGATGAATTATCCGCCATCGAAGGTATCGTGGCATACGTCGGTCCCAGCATTACGCCGTGGAACAGAATGTCGTACACATTCCCGATGATGCCGAGGATGAGGAATGCTAAAAGTAACTGTTTGGAGTTCATAAAGGACGCCTTTCTAAGAAATAAATGTGAAAGAATAGTAATGCGGAACGTTATGCAGTTGCTATTTTAGGTTTGCTCAACATGCCAAGGATATACCCCGCAACCGCTCCATAGATAATGTATTGCACCAGCCACAACCACGCAAGCCACATCGGAAATCCTTTCACGGTGATGCCCTCGATGAAGACTGTCGGAACGGCAAGGATAATAGCTAAAAAGACCCCGAAAAGCATCGCACCTTGGGGACTTCGTTCGAAACTCGACATCACCTTTCTGAAAAACCATGTTACCAGGAACGCCTGAATGAAATCGAAAAGGATCCACCATACAGGATTTATCGAATCCATAGAAACGTACCCTGAGATGCTTTCGTACGTAGATTTCAGTATGATGCCTTGAAGGATAAAATCAGCAATGTTCCAAATAACACCGATGATGACCGTGCCGAGCAGTAACTGTTTAATTTTCATAAGAATGTCTTTCGATATTAGTGATTGAATAAGATTGTTATTGTTCGTAGAAGAACATTTTAATTGGTTATGCCGTCGCCGTTTTTTTCTTCGTCAGCGCTCCAAGAATTGCACCATAGATTGCAAATTCAACGACAAGCACAATCGTCCACACCCACGAAAGCCAGTATGGGAATCCCTTGAATTGCAATGCATTGAACATGAACGTCGGGATGGCGACGATGATGCCGAAGTAGATGCCATACAATACTGCGCCGTTCGGGTTTTGGTCGAAGCTTGAATGGACGCGCCCGTAAAACCACGTAAAGACAAGCGCGGCAACGAAATCGCCGAAGATGAACCACCCCGCCTTCCCGGTGTCCATCGCGCCCATCGAAGGAATGGCAGCGTAGGTCGATTCAAGAAAAATGCCGTGGATGATGCCGTCGAGCAGATTCGCCGCAACGCCGATGGCGATGGTTGCAATAAGGAACTGTTTCATATTCATGGTAGAACCTTTGATGACCTTTCAATTATTGCGAATTAATATGAAATGGGCATTCGTCCGGCATAATGAATGGTAATAACGTTGGCTTTTCATGTTACGCAGAACGAATTTTATTTCGGCAAATAAAGGTATAATTTTTAATAAATGCAAATGATGAGAATTCGGTCAAATTTCAATGATTTATAAGATGAATAATTATAAAAAGAGGATTTATATTTATTCATTTAAATTGATTGAACTTCCGCGAAAGTCATTTAACTTTGCAGTATGATTGGCTATCTGAAAGGAACTGTGCGTGAAAAGCAGCCGACGGAAGTGATTCTCGACGTGCATGGAGTAGGCTATGTTGTCGCCATTCCGGTAAATACTTCCGAAGCCTTGCCGGAAGAGGGAAATGACGCGTCGCTCTTCGTACATACCAACGTGCGTGAGGATGCGATACAGCTTTTCGGTTTTGCAACAAGAGAGGAACGCGCCGTTTTCCGTCTGCTCATCGCAATATCGGGTATCGGTCCGAAGATTGCGCTCGGCATTCTATCCGCTCTTTCAATCGCCGATTTGCGCGAACACATCATTCGAAATAATCTCGTCGCGTTATCAAATATTCCGGGCATCGGTAAAAAAACGGCTGAGCGGCTCGTTATTGAATTGCGGGAAAAGATGCAAAAACTGGAAATCGGCGGGGAGGCGGCGCCGATGGACGGACAAGCCCACGTTCGCTCGGAAGCGATGCTGGCTCTTACGTCGCTCGGATACTCTCGTCCTGCCGCAGAAGCAGCCATCCGCGGCGCGCTGAAAGAAGCAAATGGCGCGCAAATCACGGTTGAACAACTCGTCAAGTCAGCATTACGCCACGCGAATAATTAAGACGGATGTCCTCTATTGCCAGCGTTTCACAGCAGCACGCCCCGCCGCAAAAAGGTTCTCGTCTTGAATTTATAGACCTGCTCCGCGGGTGGGCGGTGTTTATCATGATTGAGACGCACGTGACTAATGCCCTGTTGATTCAGTCTTATCGTGAGACATGGTGGTTCGATTATCTGGATTTTTTCAACGGATTGGTTGCGCCGTCGTTTTTATTCTGCGCCGGCTGCGGATTGTGGATTGCAATAAACCGCAAGTGGGACGATTACGTAAATTTCCGAAAGCCGTTGTGGAAATACCTTGGAAGGATGTTATGGATTCTCGGCGTGGCGTACGCATTGCATTTGCCAGAGTTTTCAATGCGTTATCTTCTCAGTGCATTTACACCCGCCGATGCTGAAACTTTTTTTCAAATTGACATCCTCCATACGATTGTCGTAACAAGTGTATTTGCCGTAGGTATCATACTAATTACCCGGAATAAAAACATACTTTTATGGACGTCAATCCTCCTTTCTGTTCTACTTATCGTCTTTGCGCCGATAATATGGGCGGCGGCGCAAGGCGGTGAATTTTCTGTCATCGTCCGGAACATGTTGACAGAGACGCCCCGCTCGTATTTCCCGTTCGTGCCGTGGAGCGCATTCGTGTTCATTGGCATAATCGCAACGAAATTATACATGGATGCAGTGGACAAGGCTCGGTTTTTCAAGCGGCTCTTTATTATTGGTTTGCTCGCCACAAGTGTGGGAATTATTTTTCAATTGTGGTATAACCCGTATCCGTGGCAATTATGGCGGTCAACGCCGATTTTCTTTGCCAAGCGCATTGGGCTGGTGTTCATTGCCTTTGCAGCATTATGGCGTTACACTGAGCGGACTAAGACGAAACCTGCCAATAAAAGATTCCGGTTGTTTTTGCTCTTCGGACGGGAATCGCTCCTGGTGTATACCGTGCATTTAATCATTGTGTACGGCTCGGTTGCTAATCGGGGAATCGCCGCGGCATACGTGCAGACGTTCACGCCGCTGCAGTGCCTGGGTGTTGATGCAATCCTCATTCCAATAATGGTGGTAATGGCGTTTGTATGGAGTTATCTCAAAACGAATTATCTCACAACAAGTAAAGTTATCCAATATGCTATCGCGGCGGTTTTTTTATTTTTCCTCATTATTAATAAATAACAGTGCTAATGTAGGCATGGGAGAAAAGGAAAAAGCGGAAGGGGAATGCTCGCGGCAATAGTTTTAATAATAGTTTTTGCAATCGGTGGAACGGCGTGGTGGTGTGTCTACAAGCGTTTGCCTAACAAGCTTATCCGTCCAAAGCGGTGTCCAGCGAGATCAACAAGCTTGCGTTCGCGCGCACATGGTGGCTACCAAACTCCTTCCGATGCGGGGATGGAATATGAAAGCATTTCCGTCGTAGCGCGAGATGGCGTGAATCTTGCCGGATGGTTCATTCCCTCTCCAGAGGCAAACAATCGGACAGTTATTCTGCTGCACGGCGTTGGCAGTTCGCGGACGGGCATGCTTCCCACGGCGAAATTATTGCATACGAACGGATACAATACATTAATGTACGATTCCCGCGCATCGGGTGAAAGCGGAGGCGAGTTCTGCACGTATGGATTTCTCGAGAAATACGATCTCGTTTCGGTGATTGATATGTTAGTATATGATATTTTGCCTGCGCCCAAAAATGCAGGCGAAGGTCATATCGGATTGCTTGGATTTTCAATGGGAGCGGCGGTTGCGTTGCAAGCCGCTGCAATCGAGCCCTTCATACGATGCGTCATTGCGGAATCAGGATTTCTTGATTTGAACACGGTTGCATACGACTATTTAGAACGGCATGTGGGCGTTCGTTGGAAATGTATTCACGACACGGCGCTGAGAACCGCTGAGCGCATCGCGCATTTTTCCGTCAAGGATGTCTCTCCGTTGGAATCAGTGAAAAAATTGCACGCGCCGGTTTTGTTTATTCACGGTACCGAAGACAGAACGGTGAAGCCGGTGTATTCGCAAAAATTATATGATGCGTGTTCCAGCATGAAGGAATTGTATATGATAGAAGGCGCTCATCACATTGATTTGTACGAGACTGCAGGCGAGACATATAACACAAAACGTATCGAGTTTTTTAACAGGTATTTATGACGCGAAAAAAAACAATTGCATTTTCCTTGACAGGTATTATTAACGCTATCGTTTTTTGCGTTTTGGTGTGCGGGGCATTTTACACAAGCGCCTTCGGGCAATCCATTCAAACCGGGCTTGCATTCTTGAAATTGGGTGCAGGCGCGGACGCAATTGCCCGTGGCAGCGCGATGACGGCAACGGCTACTGGAGCGGAAGCGTTGTTTTACAATCCCGCAGGGCTGGCGCAGTCATCAGGGTCGTCGGTGATGATGATGCATAATCAAAATATTTTCGGCGTGAGCAATGATATTCTTGGCAGCGCAGTCGCGCTCGGCGATTGGTCGCTTGGACTCGGCATACAAGCGGCGTCGGTGAACGGCATTCAGATACGCGACGCCGCCACGGATAATCCTATTGGGACATTCACGTCCATTGACGGCGCGCTGACGTTCGGCGCGGCGGTCAAGCTCTCCGATGAAGTTTCCGTAGGAATGAATTTGAAAGCCTTGATTGAAAAAATATACATCAACGACGCTTTTGGCGCCGTGGTGGATTTCGGTGGAATTTACCGCCCGGCGAATACGAATTTCATTTTCGGCATTGCGTTGCAAAATATCGGTGCGATGGGTGTCCTAAATGATGAAGCCGTCGCAGTGCCTGCAGGCATACGCGGCGGCGGGGCATACACGGGTACTATAGGGGCGGCGTCCAACCTCTGCACGTACACGGCGTCGCTTGATATAATAAAAACGTATGCCGACGCGGGCTTTCATCTCCTCTGCGGCGTTGAACTTGCTTACAATTCAACGTTTTTCTTCAGAGCGGGATATGGCACCGGTTTCGACGCAAGTGGCTTCTCCACCGGCGTCGGAGTGAAATACCATTTTCTCCAATTCGACTACGCTCTCTCGCCATATTCCCAGCAATACGGGACCGCAAACACGTTGTCGATCAAGATTGACCTTTAAGAAACTCGACCGTATTCAATTTTATGACATGATATTCGTCGTTGTATGAGCCGTATTTCCGCCCGGACGCAAACGACAATTGCCACGCTTGTATTTATTTGTCTCATTCCGTTTATCCGGCTCGGCGAAGGGGACTTGCAAAATGATGAAGTGATTTATGCATCACGAGCCCAAGAAATGGTTGCATCAGGCAATGAAATTTACCATGTGCCTCCCCGTATATTATATGACAAACAACCACCGCTGATATTGGCAATAATAGCGGGCACAGTTCGAATATTCGGTTTCACGTCGTTTTCCGTTCGTCTCATTTCCGCGTTGAGCGCGGTCATTATTTTTCTTCTGTTGTATTGGTTCACGTTGCTGGTTCTGCCGCCCGCGTATGCGTTGGGAGCGTCCGCGTTGCTTGCATCGTCGCCGATGATGCTGCGTTATGCGCAATTGGCGCAGCTTGATGTTCCGTGGCTTGCATTGATTGTCGCGGCTTTTTGTGTGTTTTGGTATTCCCGTGAACTGGGAAAGAAAAATCTCTATTATTGGTCGGCAGTGCTGTTGGGATTGTCATTTGACGTGAAATTGTTTGTTTCCATACTTCCACTAGGCACCTTATGCGTATGGATATTTATAGAATCCCGCCGCGATGGTGAAATGAAAATATCGTTGCGGAATGCGGTGGAATATATTGCAATTGTTCTTATTGTTGCTTTGCCTTGGCATATTTGGGCAATTGCTGAATTCGGCAAAGAATTTTTTACTGTTGCGATGCAATACAATGTAATTGGACATACATTGAATGACCCACTCAATCCTGCGAATCAAAACGGGATGTTGTATTACATAAATCAATTGTCCATCGGTTTTCCGTTGGTTGCAATAGTTGTGTTATTTTTTGTGTATCGTGTACAAGAAGCGATACGGACCCGAACAAGCGCGTATGTGTCGTCGATTGAATTATTTCTGTGGCTGTGGCTTCTTTCGCCGCTTTTCATTATCAGCATTATGGGATTGAATGTGCAATCGTACACAGTGCAGTTATTACCGCCGGTTGCAATTCTTGCATTGCTTGGCGTGCAGGAGCTGTCCCGAGCGGCAATCGGCGGGTGGTGGCGTGCTCTTTCATTGATTGGTGCTATTGCGTTATGTGCATGGGGTTGGTCACAGACTGTGCGCAACAGCGCGAGGGAATTATTTTCAACAGGTTCAGCGCATGCCTCCATGCCAACGGAGCCATTTATTATAGCGGTTGCGATTGTAGTATTTTCTTCTATTGTTATCCTGATTTTTGCCGGAAGAAAAAATAATCTTCTTAAAAACATATTCCTCATGATACCGGCGTGGGGCGTTGGAATACTTGTAGGCATGCGTGTGGCGGTTGCTGCAACGGATTCGTCCGTCATGCGTTATACGGGGGCGAGCCGTATCGCATCGATGCTTCCGGTGAATGCCCCTGTCGCGCTCATCACTGAGGAGTCCAGTGAAGACAACGCACGGATGCAATTCCATTGCTATGATAAAAGTAAAACTCTGTATCAGAGATTGAGTATCCTTGAACTTCATTCTTTTGCACAATTACCGGTCATGCTTCCTGACAGCGACCATTTTGCAATTATAGAGCAGTCCGATCTGTATTTCGGGAGCGACACCAGCGGAAAGGTTGCGGCTGTAAATCTTACAAAACAGCAATATGTTGTAATTTTGCAGACGCCGAAGTATGAACTCTTCGCGCGCGGTCTTGCGCGGGAGTAATCTGTCGATTTAATTATGGGCACCAAAACAATTATCATCAGCGCGGTTCTTGCAGGGATAGTTGCCGTCGCGGCAATGTTTCTCGTCGGCGGTTCGCCGATCAAGGGGCATGCTTCGGCGGACGGCATCCAATGGCGCAATTATTCGGAAGGCTCTGCGCTCAGCCGCAACGCCAATAAAAAAATGCTGGTGGACGTCTACACAGATTGGTGTACGTGGTGTAAGCGAATGGACAAGGAGACGTACAGTTCTGCCGAAGTTGCTTCATATATTTCCGAGCATTTCATTCCTGTTCGTCTCAATGCGGAGTCGAAAGAGGTGCGGCAGATTGACACTATGCAGGCAACGGATGCCGAACTTGCAACGGCGTTCGGCGTGCAAGAGTATCCAACAACGATTTTTTTTACAGAAAACGGCGCTCCGATTACGTCCATTCCCGGCTACATTCCGACGGATGATTTTAAAACCGTTCTCCGTTTCATCGCCGAGGATGCATATACACACATGAGTTTTGATCAGTTCAAGCAATCCGCTCAATAACGAATTATGGAATCACATAAAACAAAAGGGGCAAGATCAAAAAGAAAAGTTGCCTTAGTTACCGGTGGCGCGCGGCGATTAGGCAGGCATATTGCCCTGGGGCTTGCGCGCGAGGAATACGACGTCGTCATCACGTACCGTAATTCTGCGAAAGACGCGCAGCGTACGTTGAGCGAATTGAAAGCGCTTGGAAGTAAGGCGATTGCACTTCGTGCGGAAGTATCCAAACGCGCCGACGTCAACAGAATCCTGGCGCAGGTAGAAAAAAAATATGCAAGATTGGACGTGCTGGTAGGCAATGCCGGGGTGTTTCCGCCTGCAACGCCCTTCGATGAAATCACCGAGAAATTATTCGATGATACCATCAGCTCGAATCTGAAAGGTAATTTTCTTTTCGCGCAAGCGGCAAGCCGCTTGATGAAACGTAACGCACGCGGCGGATCAATCGTCATCATGGCGTCGCTGGGGGCATTTCAGATTTGGAAGGATACGCTCTCATACAATGTATCGAAGGCGGGAGTGGTTGCCTTAACGCGTGCAATGGCGCGTGCGCTTGCCCCGCAGGGCATTTCTGTAAATGCTATCGCCCCCGGATATATCGAAATGCAGGATGAACCCGGCGCAATGTCGGGTTCAAGTGTGGATCGCGTGCCGATGAAACGAAACGGAACGCCGGAAGACATTGTCCGCGCGGTGTTGTTTTTTACTCAATCCGCCTCCTATATCACGGGCGAAATATTGAAAGTGGACGGCGGCAAACATTTGCTTGCAGTCTGATACAACTCGGATTATTACACGAAAAGGAATATATGGCAGAAGTAACTGAACGGGCGAAACGTGCGTATGAGAATCTCGAATTCTTGAACAGCATGGATGCGCGGACGCTCCGCATCCTTGCAGAATACATGGAGCCGCTCCAGCGGTTCACGCGGCAAAAAGTGAAAGACACGATCGTGTTCTTCGGGTCGGCGCGCCTGAAACCAGAAGATGAAGCCGCAGCGGACGTGCGGCATTTGACGCATTTGCTGAAGCGCCCAAAACTTGCGGATAGATCGGAGATGGAGAAAGAACTCGCAAAAGCGAAGAAGCACCTGCGCAACGCCCGTTATTACACGGAAGCGATGGAATTGGCGCGGTTACTGACAGAGTGGTCACTCTCGCTCCACGAAAAAGGACAGCATTTCGTCATTTGCTCAGGAGGGAGCGGCGGCATTATGGAAGCCGCAAATCGCGGTGCGAAGCTTGCGGGCGGGCGCTCAATCGGTTTGAATATTTCGCTGCCAAGCGAACAAATGCCAAATCCGTACATCACGCAGGAATTGAATTTCGAGTTTCATTATTTTTTCATGCGGAAATTCTGGTTCATGAATCTTGCAAAAGCGCTCGTCATATTCCCGGGCGGGTACGGCACGCTTGATGAATTCATGGAACTTGTGACGCTTGTGCAGACAAAAAAGATAACGTACCATTTGCCGATCGTCATGTACGGCTCGGAATACTGGAAACGGGTCATCAATTTTAAGCACATGGAAGACCACGCGATGATCTCCGAGGAAGACTTGCATCTATTCCGTTTTTGTAATACTCCCGAAGAAGCGTTTGAATATCTGAAGAAAAACCTCAGCAAAGCGGTTGATCAGCCAAGACACGGCAAGAAAAAATGACCGCCCAGCCAGCACTTTCGCCGGAATTGAGCGCACTGCTTCGCTTGTTGGACGACACCGACGAACGAATCGCGCACGCGGTGGAAGAAAAGATACTCACCTATGGTGAGATAGCGTTGGCTGCGTTGGAACCGTACGTAAAAGCCGACGATACTGTGATACGCGACCGCGTCTCGTGTCTCATTGCGAAAATTGCATCGGCACGGTTTTTAGCGGAGATCCGCGTATTACATGATGAGTCCGAAACATTGCCCGACGGGGATATTGATCTTGAATTCGGCGTCGGGAGTCTCGCGCGTTTTGCATATCCGTTCTATGAACAATACGAATTGGAAGAGACCCTTGCTTCCTTTGCGCGGCGGCTCCAAACGCGTATATCGCTCTGTTCCACGCATGGCGAAGTATTGAAGGCGTTCATATACTTCTTTACTTGCGAAGAGATGTTCGCTGGCAACACCGATGATTATTACAATCCCGACAATTCATACATCAATAAGGTGTTGGAACTACGGCGCGGGATTCCGATTTCGCTTTCCGTCGTTTGGCTTATGGCTGCTCGACGGTTGAATCTCCCGTTGACGGGCGTGAACCTGCCCGGACATTTCATGCTTAAATACGACGTGCCGAAGGCAGACGTGTACATCGATCCGTTCAGCGGCGGAAAAATTCTCTCGCGACTGGACTGCGTTAAATTTATGACCAACGCAGGATATCAGTTCAGTGAAAAACATCTTGCCCCGACCACCAACCGGCAAATACTCATCCGCATGCTCAACAATCTTATCGAGATATATTTCCAACGTAGCGACCGTCTCCGCGCCGAGCCGTTGAAAAGAGCAATTGAGATTTTGATTTGATTGTTGATGTATTATCCGCAGTTGCTATCGCAGTGTAAAGCATGCAACTACAATGAAGGAAATATATTCTGAAATCTTGATTGCCGCCTCTCCGGAAAGGGTATGGCATATCCTGATGGACTTTAATTCATACCCGGCGTGGAATCCTTTCATCACTCGTATCCGTGGCGAAGTGTCAGTGGGTTCAAAACTATCTGTTTTTCTTCAACCGCCAGGCGGTCGCGGTATGGAGTTCCGTCCGGTTGTTCTCGTCATTGCGCCTGACCACGAATTACGATGGAAAGGGAAATTGTTGATGAACGGCATATTCGACGGGAAGCATGTATTTATGATTGAACCAAATGGAAACAATGGGGTTCGATTCATTCAGAAAGAAATTTTTAAAGGGGTATTGGCGCCAATTATTATATCAATGATAGGAGCAAAAACTCGGGAAGGTTTTCACGTGATGAATGTCGCCCTGAAAGCAAGAGCGGAAAAGAACTAACCTTTTCCGAGAACGCTCGAGCTGCAGCAATGTATTCTTACTTTACCACCTGAAACATTGCCGAGGCGGTAATTCCTGCGCCGCTTAGACGGGCGAAGTAGAATCCTGCAGGAAGATTTTGCGTTTTCCATGCAATACACCCACTGGAGATTCCATTTAGCGGAAGGGTTGCAACTTCCCGTCCCAATATATTTGTGATTTGGAGTCTCGCCTGCGATGCAGGTGCTATCTGATATATAAAAAGGACATTGTCACGCGCGGGGTTGGGTGCAACGTTGAGCGTTGTCATGTCGCCCTGTTTCATCCGTAACTGTTCATCCACTCCCGTTGTTGTGCTCAGTGTGTCTTTCAGAATTGAATTGTACGGATCGAACGTAAAGTTATGCGGCGGTGCGCTCACGTTGAAATCGAACTCCTGCGAACGCGCCGAATCAAGCACAAGGTTGTCTGTTATCGTGGAGCCAGCGGTATATTGCAATGTGATAGGCATTTTGAAAAGTTGTCGCGTAGTGTCCGGTTGGTCAATGCGGACGTGAACGGTATACGTACCGTTTTGATCCTGCGTGTACCACTCCGTTGTGTTATAGAGAGGTTGCCCCGCGCCGTATATCCATTCAGTGAAGAACCAGTAGAAATCCTGTCTTGTGAAATTATCTATATCGTTAATCAAGTCGTCGGTTGTCGCGGACGAATCGGCAAATTGACGAAGATGGTACCGGAGCGATCCGAAAAATACGGAGTCGCCGAGAATACGGCGGAGCATGTGCAGCACAACGCACCCTTTCAAATACACTGTGCCGTCATTAAAGATGTCTACCCCCTGTCCGGCGGGGTCGTATATAGCGATTGAGTCGTTATTCGAATGTAAATACACATTCATAGCATACACGATATATGCATCATAAGAACCGGTGTCGAACATCAACTGATGGTACAGCGCTTCGCTGAACGTGGCAAATCCTTCATTGAGCCAAATGTCTTTCCATGTTGCGCACGTGACGTGGTCGCCGAACCATTGATGCGACATTTCATGGGCGATGGGGTCTTCTTCAAGGCCGTCGAGCCAATCGCGGTGAATTGTAGTTTGTGTCTGATGTTCCATGCCGCCGTAGGCGAAGGGCTGCACGGCGGTCATGCCATATTTGGGAAACGGAAACTCGCCGTAATATTGCGGAGAGGAAAAATTCTTCATGATTTGCGGCACATTGCGGAATGCATTCACCGAGTTATACTTTGCACCGGAGACTATCGGCGAATCAACGGGCCATATGTAATATTGAATTGGCACTGTATCCGCCGGATTTGACTGGCGCTGGTAATACGCTGTCCAATGGGAGAACACCGATGCGGAAGCGCACATCAGATATGTTGTAATCACCGTGTCTTCTTTCCAATCGAAAACATTTCCGCCCTTGCCGTCCGTTGAAGGCATAATGGATTGCAGAATGCCATTTGAACTGACGGTAAAACTATCAGGTACGGCAACGCGGATTTCAGATTTTGCCTTATCGTACGGCTGGTCCATGCATGGCATCCACCAATGGGCATCTAACGGTTCGGACATTGTGTAGGCAATCCGCTCGGGAGTCGTATCTGTCATTCCATACGCTTTCGAGATTGTGCCTTTATCGTAGAGATAAAATCCTTTATTCGTATCCGCAATGTGCCTATACCCGATCATGAGTGTAATTGTATCGCCGACCGCGTACGATTTGCCGAGCTGAATGAGGATCGTTTCAGTTGCACTGTCCGGCTGGACGGCGGTAATAGACATTCCATTCACACGGATGCTGTCTATGCGCATACCGGCAGCATCGAGCAAGATCGAGGAGAGTCCGGCGGAATCTGCCGTCAAAGTGATTATGTTTGTTCCCGGGTAAGTCCAATTCATGTGTGCGAGAGGTGCGCGCCAATCCATGAATAGATTATACCGAATCACGTTGAACGGACGCTTATAATAACTCATCAACCCGGCGATTTGCGCAGGAGTATAAGTTCGCTGCATCTGATCAATTGGTCCGTCCGGTGCATCCTTAGGAATATTCCACTGCGCGCGCGCTGCGCCGGTGGAAAGAACAACAAGAACGAGCAATATTTTTTTTGTCATGCGTTTATTTCACCTAAGTATATTCCCCAACATTATAAAATACGAAACAAGTGCATTCAAGAAAAGCAATCTACTCTATTTTCTGAACAGCCGGGCGGAGTTCAATATAAACGCAGTCTCCGAACCGACGTGGATGAGCGCGGCGATGAGCGGCGTCAAATAGCCGAAGGGCGCGAGCGTGACACCGATAACATCCACGCATATCGTTCCCAAAAAATTGAAGCGGATGACGTTCATGCACTGTCTGCTGATTCTGAACGCTTCAACGATTTTTTGGAGGTTATTCGTCGTGAGCGCCATGTCTGCACTTTCTAATGCAACGTCGGTGCCGGTACCCATGGCAATGCCGACGGCGGCTTCGATGAGCGAGGGCGCGTCGTTCACGCCGTCGCCTACCATTGCGGTTTTTTTGCCCAAGGCGTTCAACTCCCGGATTTTTTCCAATTTTTGGTGCGGAAGCATTCCAGAAAAAACTTCATCGACTCCCAATTCATTGCCGATTGCCCGCGCCGCGCCCCCGGAGTCGCCTGTAAGCAGAAGCACTCGGCATCCGAGGTCGCGCAGATCGCGCACGGCGCGCTTTGCTTCCGGACGCAGCACGTCGGCGATGCCAATTTTCCCGATCACTGTGCCGCCGGACGAAACGAACACCTCCGTCTCACCGGATTCGTCGCTTCCCTGCTCTGGAGATTTACCGTTACGGGGAATCAAAAGCGACCTCTCTTCCATCAATAGTGCATTGCCGACGAGAATTTGACCGCCGTTTTCATTGCTGATCAATCCTCGCCCCGGCACATATTCAACGGCAGCATTGGCGGAGAAAGTAATATTTTGTGCCTTTGCCTCATCTAAAATCGCCTGCGCAAGCGGGTGCTCCGAATGCCGCTCCACGGCGGCGGCGATTCGGAGCACATCCTCCTTCGCCGTTCCATTGAAACTTTGTACATGAACCACTTTCGGTGCGCCCAATGTCAGTGTGCCGGTTTTGTCAAGGACGAATGTATCCACCGTGCCAAGTTGTTCTAAATACACACCACCTTTGACGATGATGCCTTCTTTCGCGGTGCGCCCGATGCCTGCTAATATCGCCAGCGGCGTGCCTGCCGCCACCCCGCACGCTCCCGCGACAATCAATGCAGAAATTGCAAAGACGATATTATGCGTAATGACGAAAGTCAGGATACCGCCTGCAAATGCAAAATAGACCAATCGTCCTGCAAGTTTGTCCGCCACGCGAACAATGGGAGCCTTCGAGGATTCCGCCTTCTCGATAATCTCGATGATTTTGCCGAACATCGTTTCCTTCCCGATGCGTTCCGGCTTGACCTCCAATACGCCCGTTTGATTGATTGTGCCGGCAAAGATTTCCGCGCCGGTGACTTTCTCGACAGGCAGCGATTCGCCGGTGATGGACGATTGATCGACGGATGAGATTCCCTTTATGACGACGCCGTCAACCGGTATGCGCGCGCCGGGTCTGACAATGACGGTATCTGCAAGTGAAAGTTCCGCAATATCTATTTCCGATTCAGTTGTTCCCCGCCGCACGAACGCCGAATGCGGTAGCAGTTGCATGATCGTGTTGATGACGCTGCGCCCGCTTTCCACCATCAAATGTTCGAGCAATTCCGCAAAGAGAACAAAAAAGGTTATCAATAAGCCGGTGAAAAATTGCTGGATGCAGAGTGTTGCTACGACGGCGATTGCCATTGAAAGCTCCATTGACATTTTTCGCTCTCGTATTGCTTCATACGCTTCGTGGAACATTGGGAAGCCAGCGATGAACGTCGCGGCAATGGCAACGGCGTCGAACGGCATAAAAGATTTCCAAACTCCGGAAAAACTGAACGCCAATGCTGCCGCCGTTGCGGCAAGCCGGACGACGTCGGCTTTATGTTCTGATAGTTTCGACATTGGATTTATAATAGAATTAATTATTACTTCAACATTTGTTTTAATGCGGCGCTCAATGACGCCATGGATTGTTCCCCGCTGCCTTTTGTAAATGACTCGGCGACGCAGTGTTCGATATGATCTTCCGTAATCATCATGCCGAATTTTGCCAGCGCAGCACGCGCTGAGGCGATTTGGATCAGTATATCAGGGCATTCGCGCTCCGTCTCGATCATGCGCTTGATGCCGGCAAGCTGCCCGATGATTCTATTCAATCGTTTAATCCTGTCTTCTTCTTTAAAATGATGATGCGACATCGCAGTATTTAAATAAATATGAATGTTATATGCCATACGGGGGCATGGTATAATCACAAATCTACGAAAGACAGGATTGATTTCCAATTATAATGCTGAGAGTTACGCCAAGGCGGCAGTATAAACCGCCCCATCGTGATTTTGAAAATACCCGATATGCAGTATATGCACATCGGGTATCGAAAAGCACGATTATATATGATACGCAAGATTCAACACGACATTTCTCCGTTCGCCGTAAAACGCTGCGCTGAAATATGATCCCTTCAAAAAATAATTGTTATCGAAGAGATTCGTTATGAATAATGAAGGCTCGATATATGACCCACCGGCAAGATGAAAAATATATCCTCCTCCGGCATTGAAAATTATGGATGCCGGAACGTGCGCGGAATCATTAAAGTCGAACAAACCCGTCGGGAACGAAGTAATGCCGGCGCTATTTGTATATGCGCCATGCGGGTTGCCGTTGGTCAATCCTGATCCATAGATCGTAGACAAACTCACGAACCAATCGTTGGGTTGGTAATTGATGCCTGCTGTGATCGAAAACCGTTGATCATGATCTAAATCAGTCGCATTCCCATCGCTGATAATCGGCAAAAAACCGCCCGCTACCGCACCCGAACCGTAAGCATGATTGATGGCAGCATTCAAATAACCTATGATCGGAACAGTTGGATGATTGTACGAAAGAGCCAATTCAATTCCCGTCACGTGCACGAACGCAATATTCACCGGCGTTTTAATAGCACTCGACCCGACCGTTTCATCGTCCACTCCCGGGGTTGAGAGTTTGTAATATGCGGCGAGTTTGCTTTTCAGCCCGAACGAAAATGAATGCATATACGCCGCTTCCCAGAAATCATCGCGTTCCGTAAGCGTCGGTTCGCTTGTGTTTGCGACATTGGAAGTGATGAGGCGCAGTCCTTCAGTATTCGTTGGCATGAACATTCTCCCGAAATACACGTATGCCGAGTTTGCCTCATCAATGAGGAAATTCCATTTGATCCGGGGACTGACCTGATTTTCCAGTGGTGCGTCCGGTGCAATATGCTGATCGTAGCGCAACCCTATTTCGAAACTCGTCCATTCGACGGGATGGTATTCCGTTTGGGCGAACACGCCGAAATCTGAACCTGCAAAATTCGTGATTGAATGCGGACCGGGATTTCCGGCGCTGTCGCGCGAAGAGAAGTCTTCCGTTCCATTTGTCACCGTGAAAGTGAATCCGGTTTTCACTTGAAACTCATGCGAATACCGTATATCATATAACGTCCGTATTCCATACGACGAAAACGACCTGTTTTCATTGAGTGCATACATCGTGCTATCACCCGCAAATTGAAAATTGACGGGACTTACTGCACTCGGTGTGAAAGTCAGCCCCCCCTGCCGGGCTAACAACCCTACAAACAGATGGCTTTCTCTATCTGATTCCGAGGAAAAGGTATGATAGTACGACAGCGTTTGGAAGGAATTTGAAGTTAGCTGGTGATCCGGGGCGAATGCGGATGTATCGAAGGGCACCTCCGTATTTGTTTGTCCGAAATTAAGATTCGCAGTAATGTAATCATTATCACCGATCAAGTACTCGAATTTCCCGTATAAAAAATAATCTAAGCCATGATCATTGTACAACGTCGGATTCGGTTGGTCAATGCGTCTATCGGTCTCCTGCCGGGAACCGGATACAAAATACCCGAAATTACCCATGTGATCGCTGAACGATAAGGCTTGCCCATTCGAGTTCAATGCGCGGAATGGACCTACCTTTCCGCCAAGGGTATCGCTGGGGGCGCTACTGGAGGGAGTAAATGGGAATGGCTGGTTTGTACCGGGGGAAAACGGAGTTGCTCCGTTGAAGACAAGATAACTTCCAGTGTACTCCGAGGCGTCTAAGTGGAACGCTCCAGTCGGCACGCGATTCTGCACGTCAATCACCGCCGCCATTTGTCCGCCATACTCCGCAGGAAACCCGCCGGTCATAAATGTTGCACGGTTAATGACTTTCGGATCAACGATCTCATTCAAACCACCAAAGACGCCAAGCGGAACAGGCACGCCGTCCACGTAATACGTGAACTCGCCATGCTGCCCGCGGATATGCACTTCACCCGTTGGCGCGCGCGCAGCGCCGGCGAGATTTTGTTGAATCAAGTCCGTCATACGCGAGCTTGGCGGCGCGTGGTAATCTTCCGATTCGAACACTTGCTGACCAGTGTTCACGTCAATCGAGGAAATTGTTCCTTCCCGATTGGCGGTGACCGTCACTGTTCCAAGTTTGATATTCACCAGCGCGGCGGAATACGACGTATGTAAAGCATCAATCACAATGGAATCGGAGAAGTCGTTGTATCCGACGTCGTGGAAATTGATGTGGTACGTGCCGGGGCGAACATCACGAAATACCGCGTGACCTTGCGGATCCGTTACCTTTCCCGAAATGAATATTCCTTCTTTTGTCAAGGAAATCCGGACGAGCGGTATCGGGGATTTATCCGTCGAATCAACAGTTGTTACCGTGAATTGAACGTTGTTGTTCGGCGGTTCCGGCAGTGGGTCTGATTTCGCTTCGATGGATGTAAATCCTAATAAAATTAATAACAAACCTGCACCAAGTATTGCCGGATGTTTTAGGCAATGCATCTTTCTGATGGTAATCATAGAATTCCTTTTAGTCTTTCTTTGCCTCCGTTGTTCCGCACGTGTATGTGCCCGTTGCGTATTCAAGGAGGATCGTAAATGTTTGAAAATCCGTCGGATTAGTATCCGATGGAAAAATTTAGAATATATCACGCCTTATCGTTTTAACAGGCGTGAAAACAATGCTATGAAAAGAGTTTTAGATGCAGGCTGGCGGCGCGCGGAGAGAAAAACTGTAAAGCCGGGGAACCTGAGGTTTGAGTATTCCATACCGGATGCCTATCGGCATAGATGTACATTCCGCGTGAAGATGAAATGTTGCGGTATGAATCTGAGATGCTGCGCTCTGACAAATCGCGCACTCTTTCGCACTTTCGGTGATTATCCTGTGCGCGAAGTGCGACGTGCCGTCGTTCAGTGTTGCAGTTTCGCGCTGGGGAGGAGGAGCATCCGCATGGAAAACCTCCTCGCATAGCAGCAGAGAATAGGCGCACAGCAATACTACGCCGATGTACCGCACTGTTCTTTGGTTGAATGATTTAAAGAGCCGAGCCATGAATTGCGTTTATTAACGGTAAATATAAGAGAAAGTTCCCAAAAAAAGGATGGCAAATACCAAGGGTTATTGTGAATCTCAGTGTTTGTCTAAATAATCAAACACAGGTTTGGCATAAATTATTTTTTCTAATTTCGGAAAATTTTTGTTTATTTGCATTCGGTAATTAACAGTTTCGCTATCTTTTCCAATACTATCTATTCTTTTTCCCAACATGAAATGGTATAAAAAATGGTACGTCAAAGTTCCGCTGTATATTATTGGCGGACTCGTTGTTTTAATCGGTGGGTTTGCGTTGTTCATTCAGTTGCGCGGCATTCCATCGTATCAGACGCAAAAAATAGATTTGAAAGTTGATTATACCCCCGCGCGGCTCGAGCACGGGCGAAAGTTGGTACACATCTTATGCGCCGAGTGCCACTTAGACCAAAAAACGAACCGACTTACAGGCAAACAGCTGATAGATATGCCTGAAGCGTTCGGCACGGCATATTCGCGGAATATCACACAAGATAAAGAATTAGGCATCGGCGGGTGGACGGATGGTGATATTGCGTACTTGCTCCGCACCGGCATAAAGAAAAACGGACAATATGCGCCGCCTTGGATGGTGAAACTTCCGGGTATGTCGGATGAAGATTTGTATTCGATTATAACCTTTCTTCGTTCGGACGATTCGCTTGTGCAGGCTTCGTCCGTGCATGATCGCGAAAGCCAGCCGAGTTGGTTTGCCAAATTCCTCTGTTTTGTCGCTTTCAAGCCGTATCCATATCCCGATCATGCGATAACTGCGCCGGACTCGAGCGATAAAGTTTCGTATGGGAAATATATCGTTAACGATGTCGTGCATTGTTACGCATGCCACGAAGCGGATTTCAGCACGATTAATGAGCTGCATCCGACGGAATCGGTCGGGTATTTAGGCGGAGGCAATCCTACGCTCAACGCCAACCGCCGCGTCAATCGAAGCGCGAACATTACGATGGATAATGAAACAGGCATCGGCAATTGGAGCGAGAATCAATTCATGCGCGCGGTGCGCCAAGGCTTTGCTCCTAATAATCGTCCTCTGGGATACCCGATGGAACGGTATCCCGAATTGAGCGAGACTGATGTTAGTGCGATTTATGCGTATATCAAAACAGTTCCTCCCATACACAATGCGGTGGATAGGACCGGATCGGAAATACTTGCTGCAAATGCAAGCGAAGGGGCGAAAGTGTATCATAAATACGCATGCTACTCATGCCACAGTGAGACAGGCGCGGGAGTATGCGATCTCCGCGGTGCGTATAAAAAATACCCGTCCGACTCAGCGCTGACGACGTGGATCAAGGACCCCTCAAAGATTATTCCCGATTCAAAAATGCCGACATGGGATGGCGTCATACAGGAGAACGAGTACACCGCACTCTGCGCATACGTGCGTGAACTTGGTCAGCGTGCAACTGATGTAGCCGCGCTGAAGTAAGTTGAAGTAAAAGAATAAAGAATGACGACAAATTACGGCGCTGGAGGATGCGCCGGAAAATTTACTATTCTGCCGATTCCAGCGTTACCATGGCGGCTGCGGATGCGTGTGTGTGGCTGAGCGAAAGATGGATTCTTGATTGATGATATTTCCGCTGTAGGCTTCCGTGAAGAATCAATTCCGGCTTGCCGGCGCGGTTGTTGTCAATTTCAACGTCATGCCAGCGGAATTCGCTGTCCCAGCCTGTTGCGATTGCCTTTGCAAATGCTTCTTTTGCCGCAAAGCGCACGGCGAAATGCTGCATCGGTGCGGGCTTTGAGGAGCAATACGCTATTTCCGCAGGGGTGAAGACTTTGTGAAGAAAAGGATCGCCCCATTTTTTGGCGACCTCTGCGATGCGGTCTATATCCACAATGTCAATGCCGATGCCAGTCAACATGTATTGCCGCTTTAGCTTTCTTTCCTTTTGTTTTCTTTATCAATGATTTCGACTATCTCCCGGATGTCGTTTATGTCGTAATCTGCATGGGAAATTTCCGTGTTAAACGTATTTCCATACCGCGCAAAGACGGTTTTCATCCCGATTTTGGATGCTCCAACGACGTCGCGTTCGGGCCAATCGCCGATCATGATTGCCTCGTCTGGCTGAATCTGAAGTAATTGCAACGCCTTGCGGAACGGTGCGGGACTCGGCTTCCGTTCGCCGGTATCGTCGAGCGTTACGACGTGATCGAAAATGTGATGGAAATTCAAATAACACAGTCGCAGCCACGCTTCCGCTCCCGGCGCGTCGGAAACGACCGCAAGCTTGATTCCCTTTTTCAGCAGTTCCATCAATGTCGCATACACGTGCGGATACGGAGAAAGCGCTGCTTCGCGTGCGCGGCGGTACGCAATAACGCCTGCGGAAAGTATTTTTAAATCAACCTTGGAAAAAATATCATACAGGAGATTGTCAAAAACTTTTTGATACTCGATTCCCTTTTCGCTGTATATCTTGTCGATGCGTGATTTTATTTCGGAATAGGGGAGCGTCAGTCCGGCGTCTATCATCGCAGTGATTGCGGCGTCAATCGCCTGCCGTTTCATCGCCATGAAATCAACGAGCGTATTGTCGAGATCGAAAATGACCGCGCGAATCATGCGCTTGGTGTGCTTAATCTCGCAGACGCGGGTCGAGCGCGTCGCGCAGCCCTTCGCCGATCAGATTGTAAGAAAGGACTGTCAGAAAGATTGCAAAACCGGGGAACACTGCAAGCCACCATGCGTACGTGGCGCCGCGCGCTTCATTCAACACGGAACCCCACGTTACTATCGTCGCGGGCACACCAAAGCCGAGAAAACTTAATGCGGATTCGGTGAGAATTGCACCGGCAACGAAAAAAGAAGCGGACACAAGCACAGGAGCCAGGGAATTTGGCAGCACGTGGCGGATGATGATACGCCAATTTGAAAATCCCATTGCATTCGCAGCTGTCGTATATTCCATGCTTCGCACGCGAAGCACTTCGCCTCGTGTCAAGCGGGCAATCCCCGTCCATCCGGTGATTCCAATCACCGCCATCACCATGAAAATGTTCGACTGCATGAACGCAACGATAGTGATGATGAGGAAAAACGTCGGGAAATTCAAGAAGATTTCGATGATGCGCGATATGGTAATATCCACCCAGCCACCGAAATAGCCTGACGCAGCGCCGAGCAAAACGCCAATGATGATTGCGATGCCTGCTGCAACAAAGCCGATGGAAAGCGATATGCGTGCGCCGTGAACAAGTCCGGCGAGCACGTCGCGTCCGATGCCGTCTGTGCCCAAAAGGTGGTTTCCGGTGAATGGCGATACGTTTGTATTTTCAAGGTCCTGATCGCGGGATTCATACCGAATGGGTGTCCACACTGCCCAATTGAGTTTTAAGTCATGCCAATCGGCGAGAACCAAGTCTTGCGACCATCTGCCGATACCAAGATCGACTAAATAATCTTTCACTACGGGAATATAAATGCTGCCGTTGTACGATGCGACAAGCGGTTTGTCATTTGCGATGAAATCCGCAAAAACGGCGACGAACGCCATGGCGAGAACGATATAGAATGCAATAACGGCGAGCAGATTTTTTTTATATTGGTGCTTCACCAAGCTCCAATACGACTGTCCGGGTCGCTGTTCCGAAGCCGTTTGCATCTGATCGCTTGACTGCGGCTTCAGCATTTCGTTGTAGGGCGTTGCGATTTCTTGTTCTGTCATTTCAGTTTCCCGTTAGGCGGATTTTTTGGTAAATACGATGCGCGGGTCAACGATGGAATAAAGGATATCGGCTGCGAGCACGCCGAACAGAACCAGTACCGCGCCGACAGTCAGCTCTGCCATGATCATCGGGTAATCTCTCGAAAGAAGCGCTTGAAATCCGAGTTGTCCGATTCCCGGTATTGAAAAAATAGATTCGATGATGACGCTGCCGCCAATGAGACCGGGGAGTATGCCTGCTAACAGCGTAATTATAGGAATGAGCGAATTACGCAACGCATGCTTGTAAATGACGGTTCTGTCATCCAAGCCTTTTGCACGTGCAGTGCGGATATAATCCTGCCGGATAACCTCCAACATCGAGCCGCGCATCTGCCGGGAGAGATATGCAAGCGAACCATACGTGTATATCAACACGGGCAGAACGATGTGCCAGCCAATGTCCAGCGCCTTATCCCACAATGACCATGACGACGAATAATCCATCGAAAATAACCCGTTCGATGGGAACAACCCGAGAAAATCGCCTCCGCAAAGAAAGATGATTGCCATGGTCGCAACCCAAAAATCCGGAAGGGAATAGAGCATGAAGAGTAATCCCCCCGATATTTTATCAGTCGTAGAATATTGATGGGTCGCAGAATAAATCCCGATGGGAATCGCAATAAGATAGACAAGGAAAATTGAAATGATGCTTAATGCCGCTGTTATTGGCAAGCGCTCTAATATCTTGTCCAAAATGGGACGCTGATCAATGAACGACGTGCCGAAATTCAAATGAATTAAATCGTTCGTCCACATAAAATATTGTTTCCAAATAGGTTCGTCGAGATGCCATTGATGGCGAATAAGTTTGATAGTCTCTTCATTTACTTGATTTTTCCCACCGGAGGACATCATCCCTTCCGAACCGATGCCGGCTTTCATTTCTGCGGGGTCGCCGGGCGCAAGACGGCTGATCCCGAACGTGATGAGCGTAATCGCAAATAACGTTGGTATAAAGAGAAGAATGCGCTTGATTATATATTCGATCATAACTTTTCCTCTTTTACTGTGCCCTTTGCAGGATTATTTTGACGCCGATTCATTCTTCCCATATTTTTGGGCAGCTTTTGGCACGAACCATTCCGTCAAATCGTAACATGGGCGCGGTGGATAAAATTTTACATTATGTATACGGTTATTCCATGCGCCAGCCAATTTAACCGAATAAAGAAACGCATACGGCTGGTCATTAAAGATCAATCGCTGAATTCTCTTGTGATTTTCGACGCGTTTCGCAAAATCGAATTCTCCGCGGTCCGCCACGATCAAACTGTCAACTTCCGGGTTATTATAAAAAATGGAATTCGAGCCACCGACAGTCTGGCTTGAGTGCCACGTTTGATATTCGTCGCCCTCGACTGCCTGTGTGCCCCAGCCGCTGAACACTGCATCGAATTTATGGCTTCGTACATTTTGAAGAAAGACAGACCATTCCAAATGTTGGAGCTCGACAGATATGCCCGCTTTTCTCATCGCTTCTACCGGGATAAGCATTATTTTATCTGAAATTTCGCTTCCGGAAACAGTAAGTATTGAAAATTGAAATTTTTGTCCGTTTTTCATGAGGATCCCGTCGCTGCCTGCTTTCCATCCTGCGTCCTCAAGCAATTTAGCAGCGCCATCAGGATCGAACGTGATAGGTTGTATCGTCGTGTCGTATTCCGGGCGATGGAAAAATGTTCCGCCAGTGATAGGTCTCGCCATCCCTTTCAGCAAGGTATGTATGATTTCGTCAGTATTGACGAGTTTTGCAAGTGCGAGTCGAACGTGGACGTCCTGAAAAAGAGGATTATGAAGATTCCATCCAATGTATGACATATTGGGATAATCGTACGGCAGATGTGCGATGTCTTTATTTTTAACGCTATCAAAAGCATTGAAGTATAGATATTTCGGGACATTCGGCATGAAATCTATTTCGCCGCCTTTTAAAGCGGTCAGTGCGGCATTTTCATCCGTGATAATTTTATAGATTATTTTATCGACGTATGCCTGTCCATTTTTACCATTTGCATTCCAGTAATTCGGATTTCTATGGAACGTTATGCGCTGCGCGGTTTCCCAACTGTCGAAAATGTATTTGCCCGAGCCGATGAGAAATTTTGGGTCGCGGCTCTTCGCAGGGTCGCTGTACCAATCGGCATATTCTTTTGCAGATGGATTTTTCATCATTTTGTCGTTGCTGGCTAATTCATCCCATGAATATTTATCCGTCAGGCTATTCGGATCCCATACGTGTTTCGGCAATGCAAGTGTGCTGCCGCAAATTTGGCTCGCAAGAAAATAGGGTTCGTTGAGCGTGAATCGAATCGTATAAGGATCGTTATTGACCAATTCAACTTTTTGAATGTTTTGCAAATAACTTCTTTTCGGGGCGGCATTTATAATAAGGGGGTTTTTAACCGTTTTAATAAAACAAATAAAATCGTTCCCGGTAACGCCGACTCCATCGCTGAATTTCGCGTTCTTATTCAAATGATACGTGTATTGCAGGTGGTCGGCGGAAATGTCCGGGAGAGTGTCTGCAATAGATGGGACATCTAACAGCGTCGTGTTATCTAATCCGATAAGACTTTCATACACCAGCATGTCGCCGATTTCATCTCCATCGGTGGATTGCGTCGTAGCCGGATTGAATGTATCCGGTTCTGCCTGCAGCCGGACGATAAGCCAATCGCCCGTTTCTGCCACGCCTTCTACGTAGTCTGATTTCGAGGATTTTTTACAACTGATGAATAGAACGCTTGCAAGGATTGCAACGATGAAAAATGCGGAGAAGTATTTTTTCATAAATAGAGGAAAATAATAAATAAGTAAAATAAAATTACGAAATTTTACGCAGAAGGAGAGAAGGATGCATTACTCTTTTGAAGCGCCGTATCGCTGCATGGTACGCGGAACCCACCACGATTGTACCTCGAAGCCGGGAGCAATGCCGAACCAATGGACGTTTTGGAAGCGGGTAGAATACGCGACGCGCTCTTTCGGCGTCCATAGGAACGTATACGGCTGCTCGTCGTAGAGAATATCTTGAAACTTTCGCATGTATTCGATGCGCTTGTTCTCGTCAAATTCCGTGCGGTTTGAATCCAAAAGCGAATCAACGGATTTATTCTTATATGAGACATAATTGCTGCCGCGGTCTATTTGCGACGAGTTCCATATTTGATATTCATCCGGCGCATCGGTTGGGAGGCTCCAAGCGCCGATGTATGCGTCGAATCTATGCACACGAAGATTTTGCAACATCACTGCAAATTCCATCTCCTGTACTTCTGCTTTTATCCCCGCCTTCCGCATTTCTTCACACAAAATCAGGGCAACTTTTTTTCTGATTTCATTCCCGGAATTGATCGTGAACGTGAAAGAAAAATCAACTTTATGCCCATTAATAGTTTTATCCAATATGCCGTCGCCGTCACTGTCAGTCCATCCCGCGTCTTTCAACAATTGTTTTGCCTTCGCCGGATCGAACCCGATTGGTTTTAAGGAAGGGTGGCATTCTTTCCGCAGGAAATAAATCGACCCGAAAATGGGGCGCGCCATGCCGAACATCACTTTGTCAATCATCGTCTGCACGTCGGCGAGGTAGGTCATTGCTTGGCGGACGCGTTTATCAACGAAAATCGGGTTCTGTTCGTTCCATCCTATGTAATAATAGCTCGGGAAAAAATACGCGTCTTTGGCAATTTGCTTGTCTTTTTGAACATCCAATTGATTCATGAACAATTGCGGTGTGATGTTCTCAACGAGATCGAGTTCGCCGGACTTAAGCGCGGTAAGCGCGGCGTTGAAATCGTTGACAGTTTTTAAAATGATCTTATTTGGGTATGCTTTACCCCATTTGGCATTTGCATTCCAATAATTCGGGTTGCGCTCTGTGATGATTCTATCGCCCGTGCGCCATTCTTTC
>Ga0207061_1081_pt1 | contig 26212 bp, 29 predicted proteins | sample Alteio_BWMinCont_31_FD_153275 | JGI IMG/M metagenome (GOLD analysis project Ga0207061, IMG submission 153275) | Enriched cells from forest soil in Barre Woods Harvard Forest LTER site, Petersham, Massachusetts, United States -... | ecosystem: Environmental > Terrestrial > Soil > Temperate forest >... | reverse complement strand
TTTCAAAAGAAATTGTAGCTGCTATTCAAAACAACAACGCACGTTTAGTGCGTGTCAAAAATCCGCGTAAAGCGCTCGCAGAGCTCAGCGCACGTGAAGCTGGATTTCCTGCGCAAAAACTGAAGATCATCGGTTTTACGGGTACCAAAGGCAAAACAACGAGCGTTTATCTTCTGGAACATATCTTGCGCATGAATGGTTTTAAAACGGCTCGCATCACGGGTGTGTCTAATATGATCTGCGGGCAGGAGTTGCCAGCAAATCTCACCACGCCACAGCCTGATTATCTGCATCAGTTTTTAAAACTGGCCGTCCAGCAGGGCGTGACGCACGTGGTGATGGAGGTTGCAGCGCAGGCACTTTCGCTCCATCGCGTAGAGACGATTACTTTTGATGCAGCGGTTTTTACCAATCTAGGGCGTGAACATTTTGAATTGTATGCAAATTTAGAAGAATATTGTGCAATCAAAGCACAAATTTTTGAACACACCACAAAAGATTCTCTTTGTTTGGTCAATGCAGTGCTTGTCAGCCCGCTATCCCACACACCGCTCATCACAATCGTCAATCCAACTAAAAAGCAGACTAACGTGCTCACAAAGGTGCCAATCATACCCATCAAGGCGCTACGGAGTGGTTGTGCGCTGCCAGTAAAACCAAATAAAATAGCGATCGTGCAAATGCAGAAAAAAATATTGTTGCGTATGGCTTTGATCAAATTGATGCACGCTACAGTGCAACAGAGCCGGAATTATATCCGGTTTCTTTTATGCGCAACGGTGAACGCATCACATGCCCCTCATTAATTGGTTTGTACAACGCACAAAATCTGCTCGGTGTTGTGCTTGTGGCAGAGAGGTATGGACTTTCCGTGGCGCAGATTAATGAGGCATTAAAAACTTTTGGTCCAATTCCCGGCCGTATGGAAAAATATAATTTACCAAACAACGTGACGGCGATTATTGATTATGCGCACAATCCATCATCATACGAGGCATTGCTTTCAACGTTGCGTCCTTTAACTAACAATTTAATTGTGCTCTTTGGTGCCAGCGGCACTCGTGATAAAGGTAAGCGCCCGCTCATGGGCGCAGTGGCGGCGCAGTTCGCCGATTGTATCATCTTGACCTCCGATAATCCGGGGCCAGAAGATCCGCTGCATATTATTGAGTGCATAAAAGTGGGCGTTCCTGCAGAGAAGCAAAACTCAGTAATTATAGAACCTGATCGCGCAATTGCCATCAAAAAGGCCTACGCACTGGCAACGCCGGGTGCTATCATTGCACTGCTCGGCAAGGGGCCTGATGAGTATCAAGTGATTCAAGGGCAAAAAAATAAGTTTAGTGAACGGACCATTTTGAAGGAGCTTGCAGTATGAACTGTTTAAAAAGAGGCACGTGCATGGCGCTGATGAGCATCTCTCTCCACGCAAGTGATGGGATTCAGGGAATGCCTGCGGATAATTCTGATCCTGCACATCTTAAAGAAACGATAATTCAACAACAGAATTATATCGCTGATTTGGAAGAAGCTACGCGTATGGCAACCAGCTTTTCAAGCCAAGCTCATAAGGACAATGAGCAACTCCTCCAAAAGATGAAGGCTATACAAACAATTAATCAACGATTGCTACAAGAATTGTATATAGCGCAAGATCTGTGCAGGGCACAAGCCCAGTTATCCCAGCTACAACAACGTAATTTTGCATTAAAAATACAATGGTATGAAGGTAACCTTTCCCTTGCACGAGCGTTTGATTTTTGCGTGGCGGTTGGTTGTTTATATTTTGCATACTGTAGATTTTAAGTGTTTAGACCAAGAAATTGAAATTTTCAAAAGACAAAGGGGAGAATGAATCTCCCCTTTTTAATTGTCGTGTGGATACTTTAGAAGTTACTCTGCAGCGTTGTCGCATGTAGCATTACAATCACCAACACACTTTTTAGATTCTGAAGTGCATGTGGTGACTTTTGTGCAGATTTCGTGTGGGCATGTTCCCTTGACCTTGACCCATTTATAGCAAGGCTCTTGAACTATTGTTCGCTGCTCTGTAGTCTCACAGTTTGGCTTGCATTTGTCTTCGCAACGCTTCGCCTCAGCTGAAGGAACAAAACCTAATGCTCCTACGGCTAACAGTGCTATAAGAAGCTTCTTCATACGGACCTCCTTTTTGGGGTTAAACCCCTTGTTTATACGTTTCTACTTGTATGATAACAATAGCTAAGTGCTGAAATCAAGGGTTTTTTAAAAAAAATAAAAAATTACAAAACAAAATTGGCGAGGTGGGGGTTTTTTATGCTCACTTTATATCGATCTGGTCGCAATAACTGTGCATTTTGGCCCCTCTGCCAAATTTTAGGCCTCTGGCCCTCAAAAAGCTCTATATAATGCCTAAAATGCTCGATATTAGGGGTGGGGAGGTTTTTATAGATTTTGCTCATCTATGGCTTTTTTAAGCAGGGCAACGACTTCATTACGCGATACCTTGGTGGTATCAATAACCAGGCCATCGGTTTGTTCTGGAAAGCCCCGAGGATAGAAGTGATCGAAAGTCATTTTCACAAAGGTTTTTATAGTATGGGACCATTTCTGGCCATGGTTATGTTTTTTAAACCGTTTTTTGCAGCGCTTCAAAAGAACTTTGAAGGGAGCATAGAGGTAGATAGTGGAACAGGTGTGGCCAGCTTCCAATAAGAAGAGGCGCAAATCGGGAAAATAACGGTTTGCATCAACGATGACATCGTAGCCTGCATTTACCTGATCTTTTACTTCTTCAATCATGCGTGCAAAAATGGTCGAAGCCGGAGCATTAGACCGCCCTATGCGCCGTTCCCAATTATCATACTCAACAACTTTCCAGTGACTACCTAATTCATGCAAAAGCTGAAATGATGTCGTTGTTTTACCAGACGAAGATGGACCTAAAATAAAAACGATATGATTGGTAAGAATAATAGTTGAAGTGAACAGGCCTAAACAGATGATCCAAAGAATAGATTTTTTTATCATACGACGCTCCGTGATTATAAGTTCTTGTGCATCATACTACAGTTTATAGAAAGGATGAGGCAAGAATTCTTTTTTGATGGTAAAATGGTGACTGTACATTGGTGAAAGTACTTTATTTTACACAACAAATCGTTACCAAAAGGAAACCTGTTATGAATATTCATGCTACCAGTGCACGATACATGCGGTTAGCAACGCTTGCGATTTTTTTATTTTCTTGCGGACAAACAAAATGTGCTGATGCCAGAATAGATTTAAAAGCAGTAGTAGGGGCTGCTTTTGCAGGAGTTTCGGCTATCGCACGATTAGCCAATGATCCGTGGAGTAAGCTGGGACTTGTATTGGATGCAACTTGTTTTGCAACAAATACACATGCAGTATGCGGTGGTACACCATATAAGCCTCTTGCAATTGTAGAGGCCGGATGTATTCTCGGGTTAGGTTTGCAGTATACACGTTATATCCCCGCTTTGACATTGGGAGCTAATGATCCCTTAGGACCACTTCGAGCACTATTGAGCCTTACAAACGGATTTATTATAGGCTCTCGGTTTTGGAATAATTATATTAATCCAATCTAAAAATTGAATTCTTAAGCCAATGTACAGATTATAATCGTGTAGTAGGAGTAATCAATCTCCTACTACACTAGATCTGGTAACCCATATCACAATTAATTAAGCAAACATAATATGAGGATTTGTTTTTCATGAACAGTAAAGAACGGTTTATATTTTTTCTTCTCAGCTATTACCGTTGAAATGAATAGAGAGCCTGCAATCGCAACTATGAAAAATTTGGGCTTAACTGATGTTAATCTTCAGCGTACAGACGGTGAAAGTGGGCGTGAAAACGTATGGATATTAAGTGGGACTAAAGCTTGAATTTTTTGTACTGTTGCACATTACGATACATAAAAAGCTTTCTGTATCATGGGCATTCCGACTTTTAAAACCTCAAGGATAATAAGCGAAACCGTTATCATGAAAAACCGCTCAATATAATAGTGCATGGATACTCCTAGTGTAGATGACCTTACCTTATTCATTCGGTAAAGATGGTTATTGCGTAACATGGTCGTTATAGTTTTTGTTGTATATCTGCTGCAGCACTACTAAAAAGTTGTTTAACCTGTCCCGTATTAAGAAGATATTCGGCACCAACCAAGATAACGTGTCCTGCTTTACATACATCAGAAATAGTTTTTGATCGGCTGAGAAGTTGATTTGCTACGTACTTTACATTTGATTGGATCGATTGTTCAAGCGCATGAACACCATGTACATCAATACCCTCTTCTATGATTGCTTTTTCAATGGGAATAAGTACTGCATTGAGGTGTTTGCGAGACTTATCAACTATCCCACCATTTTTTTGTAAATGTTTCAGCGCACCGGCAACTGCACCACAATCAGAATGACCCAAGACCACAATAAGCCGTACATCAAAAGTACGGACAGCGAACTCTATACTATCGGTCACCACATCATCCACAACCCCTCCAGCGATGCGTACAACAAACAATGATCCAAGTTTTTGATTAAAGATAAGTTCTGGCGGAACGCGAGAATCGGAACAGCTCAAAATAATAACAGACGGATTTTGTCCGTTTTTCAGTACTCTGCGCTGTTTTACAAGACTATTATTTTTTATAAATTTCTTGTTTGCTTCTAACAGAGAATTCCACTCGTTCATCGGAGAGGTAATACATGTAAAAACTGTTTGTATACACAAGGTAATGCTCGCTATCGTTTTCTTCATACGTTCTCCCCATAAAAAGTCATACTTTCATGCATAATACCACTTTTTACCTGCCCCTGCATAGGAAGAATTTTAAGATTGCAAACCGAGTCAAAAATCTATCAATTTTTGAATCATGGGCACCCCTACTTTTAAAACCTCTATTTGATGGTATGAGGCCTGGCGCTTCAACTTGAGATAGGTTTAAGTTGATTTTCTTCTGTCTAACTTTCTTTTGGTCCAGGTTACTTGTCTTTTTTCAATGATAACGTGAGAAATGCATCTTGGAGCACTTTTTACAGCCATCATAACAGGAATTGTTCCATTGTTACTGTAAAATTCAAGCAAAAACTGGCCACAAGGCTCATTGTTTTTCAGTACAGTGCCATTTCTATTCAGAGTTATGTTTTTAGCTATCGTACATTGTTTTTTTATTTGTATATTTACTTCAGCCATCGTTGTGCGAGGAGTAACTTGTACCAAAATTATACTCGGAATTATGGGTAACAACGTTTTTGGTAGTGGAACTTTTCTGTTATCATCAGCGGTTAGCACAGACAAAACACCACAAAACAATAAGCTAATACAAAACACTTTAGTCACGTTCACCGTATGCATAAATACCTCGTTAAAGTAGAAAAGACCATTTTATCCTATTGCTCTTTCTCTGAGAAGTTTTTTGTCAGCAACTATAGTCTTGGCATAGGGGATTTTTTTGATAGTGGCCCCGCTTGCTAATACCAAAAAGAGCCAAAATGTTTCGCAAACAAATCTAATCCTTCTTGCACTCTTTTTTTGTGCTCATCAAATAGCGGCTGATATGCATCATATATTGGTCTGCATATTTCAATTTTTTCCTCCATTTCATACGAGCGATATGCCGACTTGCCAGGATTGGTCTCTTCTTCTGTAATCTCGCGCAATCGCGCTAATTTGATTCTTTTTTTAGCGTGATCAGTTCTCTTAAGTTTTATACATTCTTTGATCATATCAGCGTGTTGCGGGCCGTCCCAACCGATTTTGTTATCGGCAAGCGCTTTAAATGTATAAACAATTTTATCAAGAATTGAAAGCCATTTTTCTAAGCAAGCAGCTTCATCTGCATCCGACATTGCATATGGTTCACAAATTCCCTCGGCCATCGATAAGGGGAATTTTCCAATGGGTTTGTTTTTATTATAAGTTGCCCGATACTTTTTAAAGAGAGGATAAAGGAGGCGGGCTATGGTTTTATCCATATCCATAAGATCCATCCAATTAACCGAAACTTTTACGGTATCTTTTCCTTTTTTGGGATATTCGATTAACACTTTCATGCTGTTTTCCTACAAATGAGGTATAACTATTGACCTGTCAGGCACAGCCTACGCATAAAGCTACGGCGGGCAACCTTTACGCATCTCTTATTATTTTTGTAACCTTCCTTAGAAAAACTGGCCTGCCCGTCTACGTGTCTCGAAGACTCGCTTACTACGCCGGGTGCAAACCCAGTCTTCGCCCAGTTTTCTTTGCTGCTCATGTCATTTCATTTAAAAAGCTGGCTGTGCCAGGCGTAGCCCTGTAAGGGCGAAGCCTGGTGTGCCCGGCAGGATTTGAACCTGCGGCCTGCGGATTAGAAGTCCGCCGCTCTATCCAACTGAGCTACGGGCACAAAAAGATGGGATTCATCAGATAAGTAGGTATAGTATACGGTTTTTGGGTTTATGGTACAATAAATCATCAAGACCTGTGTTAGAAATTAATAAAAACAGTTTCTGTTTGAAATGGTTTTTGTATCGTAAGAATGAATAGATAAGTTTTCATTGGGGGCTTTTATGAAAAAGATATTCTATATTTTTGCAACAATCTTTTGCGGTTGCAGCTATGCTTCACAAGATATAACTCCAGAGCAGAAGAGTTACTGGGCTTTTTTTCAGGACTGGTTGAACAAGCCAAGAATGACCGCCCGTCAAGTACAACCGCGATTGTTTCCCCGCCATAGAGCATATCGGCAATATGCTTTGCTGAAATACCGGAAAGCAGTTCGAGAAAGTGATAACGCAATGAAAGCAGTAATTGCAGCGTTTGAGGAATATGATAGAGCAAATTTTGGTCTTAAATCAGCTCAATTTTTTGCGCACCCATATATAGTTGAAACTTTCGGATACCCAGAAAAACCAGAAGATGTTGAAAAGGCTCAGAAAAGATATGACAGAGCCTATGAAGCTTGGCAAGTCAAGAGGGAAAAGGTTAGGGAATCCGAAGAAAAACTATTTAGTAAAAGACGAAACCTTGATGCTGTAACTCCCGGTTGGTGCAGATTTTAAATTCAAGCCTCGTGTATCTGTTTCAAGCGAGGTCAGCTCTTATTTTTGGCCAGAGATCTTTTGCCAAAAAGCTTTTATTTCATCCACAAAGAATATGCCGCGCATCCCTTACAGGGGTTAGAACCCATCATTTTGCTGTGTTGGAGCGCAGTTCTAGCCTGTTCACGTTGGCACATTTTGAAACCTCGTTTAATAGCTTTTTGTAAAAATATTGCAACTTGAATCGATTTGGTGGTAATATGGGGGTGAATTGATACGTTTTATTAGTACAGAGGGGGAGATTTTATGAAAAGCAGATTGTATGTTGTTATAGCCCTTTTTTGTGGCTGTCTACAGGCTTTAGATTCTTACAGGAGCAGTCCTGGTGCGAGCGCTGGTCCATCTGTGGGGCAAATCGCACGGCAACAACAAGAGGCACGAGATCGAGCGGCGCGACGACCGGAATACAGGGATTCGCCAAACGTTAGAGCACAAGAGGGTACCCCTCCTCAGACAGGATCCAATAGGCTTCCGCCTAGGCTTACGCCAGGCACGCCTGAATGGCGGGCTACGCATCCTTTTTGAAAGTGAATGGATAAGTTTTATTTACGTCCTATAGGGGGTTTTAATGAAGGTTATGCGAGCTTTATATCTCAACTTAGGCGTCGTTATAGCGTATGGTGCGTTGCAGGCATCAGAGCACTTCAAAAGATATGATATTAATCAACCGCGAGTATCAAAACAACCAACTCAACGCGCCCTTCAGTATGAGCGCACGCAGAATGTGAATATGAAAGCACGCGCGGTGAATTTCTACAATAGACTGAAAGGTGCGCTTGGTTTTCAGCCGTCCGTACAACAAAGGCCACGTGTACATGAACTGTCTAAAGAAGAATTCGCAAAACCTGCGCAGGACTTTGAAATTGTAAAAGAAGAAAACTATCTCGATGGTCAATTTGGCATTAAGCAATTATTGGCCAAAGCAGCTGATAAAAGAATAGGCGACATAAGCTATTCACCCTCACAGTGTTGGATTCATCGTTTAGAGGTTGACCCAGAACAGAGGAAAAAGGGTGCAGGTTCGAAACTCTTCAAGTCTGCTGTTGATCAAATGAAAGGTTGTGAAGAGATTAGATGGTGGGCAACTCCAGACAGCGTGCCTTTTTACCGTAAACGAGGCGCTCAAAAGGATTATTACCAAGAAACAGGTGCTTATCAAAATATGATTTTAGATAGAACTGGCGGTAAGGCACACATTAAAAGACATTCTTTAGATCGGCCTTGGTAACATCCAAAAAATAGCTGAATGAGAAGGGGGACCCTAAAAAAGTCCCCCCTCTTTTTTTAATGATTTTTTACCATTCAGTTTTTTGCGGTGCGATAAAGAGCTTGCTAAATTCAGTGGCAATTGCACGGAGTTGCACGCGTTGATCTTCAGTCAGATCCTTGGTGCGGCCGATGATGCTATAGATATCGTTGTAGACCGCTGAGATATAACTTACAAATTGTTGTGCAAAAAGTGGCACCTGATCAACGGCGATTTTATCGAGGATCTCTTCTTGGAGTAAAAAGAGCATGAGTGTCTGATCAATAAATGAATAGGTCACTTCTTCTGGTTGTTTGAGGAGTGCGATTGCGCGCTCACCGCGGGCAAGACGGCGTTTTGAGACATCGTCAAGTTCGGCACCAAATTGGGCAAAACCGCGGAGCTCTTGATACTGCGCAAGTTCAAGCCGTAATGCTTTTGTTACTTTTTTGATTGCTGGGGTTTGTGCTGCGCCGCCAACACGAGATACGGAAAGCTCAGCATTGACCGCTGGCCGTACGCCGCGGTTGAAGAGCTGGGTATCTAAAAAGATTTGGCCATCGGTAATGGAGATTAGATTGGTGGGAATATAGGCGGTGATATCATCACCTTGCACTTGCACGATTGGCAGCGCAGTGATTGAACTGCCCTTACTGATCTTTCCTGCACGCTCGAGCAACCGAGAGTGGAGATAAAATACGTCACCCGGGTAGGCTTCGCGGCCCGGTGAACGGCGGACTAAGAGTGACATTTCGCGGAATGCAATTGCATGGTTGCTGAGATCATCATAGATAATGAGTACATCTTGCCCTTGATCGCGGAAATATTCAGCGATAGTGCACCCAACGTAGGGCGCAAGATAGTGGTTGAGCACCGCTTCGCCAGCCTGTGCACTCACGATGACCGTATATTTCATTGCATCATGCATCTCAAGATGATGGATAAGCCGTGCTATGTGCGCCTGACGTTGTGCAATGCCTACATAAATGCAGATTACGTTTTTGCCTTTTTGGTGGACGATCGTATCACGAATGAGTGATGTTTTGCCAGTACCACGGTTACCAATGATAAGTTCACGTTGACCGCGCCCTATTGGCACCAAGGTGTCAACGGCTATGATGCCTGTTTCTAATGATTCATTGATCGGCATTCTGTTGATGATGCCTGGAATTTCAGTCTCAATTGGATAGCGTTCGTCAACTTTAATCGCCGGTTTACCATCGATGGGCAGTGCATGTGCGTTGACAACACGGCCCAAAAGATCTGAGCCAACGGGAATGGTGTAGAGAGAGCCAGTACGCCGTACAATTTCGCGTTCAGCAACGGGAATGGCACGTTCAAAGAGAAAAATAGAGACGATATCTTCTGCTATCTGGAATACGATCCCACTGTTACCACCGTCAAAGGTGACTAACTCATTTAATACAACATGGCCAAGGCCATGCACTTTACAGACGCCATCACCAATTTGAACGACAACTCCTATTTCTTGCAAATCGCCCGTTGGTACGCCTTGTAATGCTTTTTCGAATAACGAAACAAGATCAGAACTGTGTAATAGCATCGTTTTCCTTAAATCAAAAGGGTGTTGGCCAGGCTTCTGAGGCGTGCATCAAGAGAATCTTCCCACAACCAATCTTCGGTTTGGAAGCGAATACCTGCAATGAGTGCAGGATCCACAGCCCACTCTATCAATGGTTTTTGACCAGAAATCCCTGCAACAAATTGTTTACATAAGTGTTGTTGTGTATCGGAAAGCTGTCCAGCGCTGGTTATGGTACAAGGGATACGGCCTGCTTGAATATTAGATTGCCGTATCAGCGCCTCATAGACGACGGGCAATAAAAAAATTCTGGCATCTTCAAGCAGCAAGAGATCAATTTTTTCAACGATTGGAGGAACACTGTAGCGTTTTCTGAGAAGTTCCAAGGCTTGCTTTTTTTGTTCAAGATTAAAAAGTGGTGTTTGCAGATAAATTAAAATAATTGATTTTGTGCGATAGAACCGTATCGCATGCTCCAACGCCGTGCATTCTTCTTCAGAGAATGGTTGCTGATATACGGCTAGGAGCGCGGCGGCGTACCGTGCTGCCACTATGCGTTCTTCATGCCTTATCATGATAGATCTCCTGACCGCATTCTGCGAAAAACAGCATCCAAACAGGCATCTTGTTTGGCTTGTGATTTATATTCTTGTATCAAAAGGGCTCGAACGTTTTTAAGCACTTGTGTGGTGACTATTTTATGCGCCTGCTTGAGCGCGCGTGCGCGTGCATTTTCTTCGCATCTATTTTTGTAACGAAATGAAAGTTCACGTAGTTCTTGCTCTGTTGTAGCTGCGCGTTGGGAAAGGATTCCCGTCCATTTTTCTAATGCGGTGGTAAGCCGAGCAATCTCTCGTGTTTGTATGTGATAATGATCTTGTGTTGCTTGGAGCGCGGTACGTTGTTGAAGTACCTCTGTAGAAAGCTGTGTGTGTGTTTCGTTTTCTCTTGTTTTTGATGCGCGAATAGCAGGGAGAAGATGATATTTGATAAGCCATGCTGCGATGGCAAGATAAAGACCGTTATTGAGGAGCAAGAAGAAAAGGTTGGTGTAAAAATTGTTCACGGCAGCTCCTGAATCTGTTTGTGTACGAGCTGTGTTAGCTGGTCTGTTATTTTTTCAATTTCGTGCGGAGGAATTTCAGGAGTTGGTACACGGACGCTGATTGGCTCGTGGTGGAGTTGCGGCTGGTATCGATCCTTCATACTTTTGTGTGCCTGTAATTGCCACAGGTGCCATGTGCTATATTCTTGGTCCTTCACTCGTTGGATTGCATTGAGCAAACCATCACGCTCCGTCGATAATATGTTAAGCTCCCCCTGTGCAGCAGCGCGTATTTTTAAAGCAGGGTTCATAAAAAGATAACGGATGATGCACCACGTGATAAAAAAATTACCCATTTGCACAACCAGTGTTGCATTGAGCGTCATAACACCTCCGTCCGCCTTCGCATCAGACTTCGACGTGCGTATGCTTCGGCGTGATTGGTATACTAGGAATATAAGCAGAGCATTGCGATCAACCGAGTGCGTAAACTGCCGCCCATAAAAGGCCACCGGCGATAATGGTAGGATAAATAGCACAAGTCTCTACGAGCGCCATGGCCATTAACATCGTGGTTTGAATCTTGCCACTGCTTTCCGGATATTTACCGATGCTTTCGCATGCCTTTGTGCCGATGGCACCTTGCCCCAATGCAGGTCCCATGACTCCTACTCCAACTGCGATCGCGGCTCCCAACAATGCGGCCGCTTTGGCATAAAATAGACCGTCGATTCCATCCATGATAAATCCTTTCCAACTGTACATTTTTTGTACAATACTCTTTTACATCCTACTCCTCGGCGTCAAAAATGCCAATCAAATCTCATTAAATTTACTTAACTCTTTGTCAGGAGGCTCATTTTTGAGTAGAATGGGCCCATCGTGTACGGCATACGTACCCCAATTTTGCATCGTCTAGTACGCTTGCGGATAAAAAGAGGCTTTTAGCTATGAATTTATTAAAACGTTATGGTCTTGTGTTGATCCTTTTGACATCTTCGGCAGATGTGATTTCTACCGATTATCCTAATGATATTGATGCGCTCCTTGATGGGTATCTTAACCATGATGCAAAAGTTATGGAGTTTATCGATGAAGGGGCCGATGATGGACTTGATTTTCTCAATGACATGATGCCCCCCTCGCCGATGCTTAGAATGGTAGATCCCTTTACTATTGTTCAGCTGCTTATAGAGCTCGGGGCGGTGGATATTCTTCAGCAGGATTTTTTCCTCAGCACCAATCGCCCTGCACGGCGCAGTTTGCTTGATATGCCTCTCTTTCAACCGAATAAAGCGGTATTTCCGATTCCGTGCTTTTTTAACACGCAGCTCTTTTTTGATTTTACTCCCACTGCGCGGTTTACCCGTACCAGTAGCAATATAAACTCTTATATCGCCACCAGCGAACCGTCGCTCTTGGCCGCGCTGGATGAATTTCTTAAGGCACTCAATATTTTGTGCAACGGGTCAGTAGTAACCCTGAGCATTCCCTTGGTTTTAGAGATCATCAGTGGTATGACGCTCGTAGAGCGCAATATCGGGTTTATGTTTCAAACGGGTGGCCGTTGGGATCGGTTGCAGTTGCGTATTCTCTTTCCACTTTATTATCACGAACGTAATTTTTTCTTGAGCCAGAATGATCTTGATACGCTTGCGCTGCAGTTTGGTTTCACCGATGCTGATCTTTTTGATGATAGTTATGCAGTTGCTGATCGTTTAGGTATTGGTGATACCCGTATTGAATTTGGTATGCATGCGATCGAAAGTCAGTGGTGTGATATGGTGCTTTCACTGTACGCAACAGTGCCAACTGCCTTTGCTTTTGCTAAAGGCCTGGCTGGTAATACCTACAAAGCGCCAGGCACCTACCCCTCTGTTGATTTTAATGCACTCTATGAAGCTGCTCTAGCAGAAGAGGGAGGCAGTGAGACTTTAGCACAACAAGAACAGAGCTATCAAATTCTTACAGGCTTTTTACTCGATGTATGGAAACGTATCGATGCAGCATTGCTTGATAATGGTCTTGGGAATGAAGGCCATTTTGGCCTTGGCGGTTCTCTGGCAATTGATGCGCGGCTTGATCAGTGGGTTGCGCAACCGTGGGCAAGCTGTACCTATTGGCACAATCGTGTGGCTCTTGAGTATCTTTTTAAAGGTGATGATACCCGTTTTTATATAAACAAAAATAATCCTGCAACGTATCCTACCACTGAAGAATTCAACGATCCTGCCCTTGCAGAGGAAAATCTTATTTTTCTTCAAAATGAGATTATAAACCGCATCTCTTTGCTTGGTCTTTCAACGAAAGTACAACCAGGCATCATCGGCTGGTGGAAGAGTATAATTGCCTATCAAGATCCGTATTGGGGTGGTTATGCTGGTACTGATCTTTGGTTTCAAACAGAAGAAAAACATGAGTGTATCAGTGCGAGCCCAGATCTTGTTGCCACGCTTGATTTATGTAAATCGATTATGCCATGGGCATTCCAATATAAGTTCATCGCAGGCTTTGGGTATACACATTACACAGAAGGGTGTACTATGACGCTTGGTATTGATGGCGATGTCACCCTCTTTACAACGGGTGTAGGACGTAACTACATGGTTACTCTCCGTCTTGATGCTCAATTTTAAGGTAATCAAAGCGAACCAAAGGGATAATAATAATGATTAAAAAAACATTTTTATCTATATCTATGCTTGCCTCTGTATCGTTTGTGCAAGCACTCATTCTTGAATCTGAAATTCTCAACTATATTGATGGCACTATTGTTGGTTGGACATCAGTAAACAGTATCAAGATATGTCAAAAAAAGATACGCCATTTTTTAAAAGAACAACGAACGGTTGATGGGGTTTCACAAAAGCTCTTTGATCTTGCTATAAAAGAAAAAAAGAATACTATTACCCCTCTTGAAAGAGAGGGTTTGGTAGATTTTATTGCCGATTTCGTACTTTTTTTTGAACCATTCATTATTACCTTGGAACCAATAAAACAAGGTATTACCCCACTTGTTGTAGAATCATGTCAACGGCGCAATCGCGCAAATTCGCTCCTTGCAGCATGGACAAAAACGCCAGAGGGAGGCACCGAGGAGTTGTTTAGAACAAATATTAAAACATATCGTGCGCTTGGTGAGCTGTGTATGGATCTTTTGAACTTTACTGAAGATATCTTAAGCTCCTGTCCAAAGGCGATAAATGCATACCATGATTTTATTGACCATTATCGGAAGGTTGAACCACTCGTCGATGCACTACTAACTGCTGATAAAGTGATTATCTCGCACCACGGTGATCTCTATTATGATCTGGTAAAATATATCGTTGAACATTTTGCCCATGATGAGCAAGTTACGGTAGAAAAAACAAATAAACTATATACTTCATATAATATTAAAAAATATCTTTAAATGCATCTATGAATCACCCTGCACACATCTCAGGTACGGTCGACCGTGTCATCTTTAAAAATGACGAGACCGGTTTTTGTGTATGTGCGGTGCGTATCAGTCATGCAGAGACGGTAACAGTACGCGGTCCCTTTGCGCATCTTCATGCCGGGGAACAGATCACCATGACTGGTGCGTGGATCGATCATCCCAAATTTGGTCGTCAGTTTGATGCGCAGAGTTGTACGGTGCAGACGCCAACTTCGCTTGGTGGTTTACAGAAATATTTGGCATCGGGCGTTATTAGAGGTGTTGGACCAAGTTGTGCGGAGCAGCTTATCAAAAAGTTTGGCACATCAGTTCTTGAAGTGATTGAAAAGGAACCCGAAAAACTTACGACGGTGCATGGTATTGGCCTGAAGCGGATGCAAATGATCACTGATTCATGGCAAACGCACCGTGCCATCTCCCACATTATGGTTTTTTTGCAAGATAAAGGGATTTCGCCAGCCTATGCAACCAAGATTTACAAAAAATATGGGAACGACGCGATCACTATTGTTATCGAAAATCCCTATCGGCTTGCCGATGAAGTGTGGGGCATTGGTTTTACGATCGCTGATAAGATTGCACAAAATCTCGGCGTGCCTGCAGATTCACTGAACCGCATAAAAGCGGGAATTTTATTTATAATCAATAATGCAGTCAATGCGGGCCATCTGTATATGCCCCTTGAAGCGGCACGTACAAAAACAGCAGAACTGCTTGAACTTTCGGAAGAAAAAAAAGCATTGATCAAGAATGCGCTTCATGAGCTCCATAATAGGAATGCTATTGTACTGGTGACCCATGAAAATCTGCATTATATTACTCGTACGCACTACTATTTTACGGAACGTGGTGTTGCTGCTCACGTAAAACAACTGCTCTCCTATCCTGCGCTTCGCACCTTTGACCTTCATGCCATTTATACCAAAGTACGCACTGGTCATTATTCGCTTTCGCGCGAAGCGCTACAGCGTAACCACGCCATAGCTCCTCAAGGAGCGACGGCGGGCGGCTCTCTTGCGTTACATGAAGATCAACAAAGGGGGATTCTCTCTGCCCTCGAGCATAAATTCTCTATTATTACGGGTGGGCCTGGCACGGGGAAAACAACGCTTATCAAAACACTGATAGCTATCTTGGATGAAGCTCAGGTGCGCTACAAATTAGCAGCGCCAACAGGCAAGGCGGCAAAACGGATGAGCGAAGCGACGGGTAAGCCAGCGGTTACGGTGCATAGGCTCTTAGAATACGATCCTGCGGTGGGTGGATTCAGTAAAAATGAGGGGAATGCGCTGAATCTCGATATACTGATCATCGATGAATCTTCTATGATCGATATTTTTCTCATGCATGCGATTCTCAAAGCATTGCCACATCATGCTTATCTGATTCTCATTGGTGACACCGATCAGCTTCCTTCCGTGGGCGCTGGGAATGTGCTTGGTGATCTCATTGCAAGTAACATTATCCCCTGCGTAAAATTGACCCATATTTTCAGGCAAGCACAGGAAAGCTTGATCATCACCAATGCGCATCGTGTCAATCGTGGCGAATCTCTGGTGACTGACGATGCAAACAAAAAACCTGACCTTTTGTTTTTCAAAGAACAAGAACCAGAGGCGGTCATCACCCATCTCAAACGCATCTACGGTGCTTTGTTGCCACGGTATGGCATTTCGGCGCATAATACGATTACGTTGTCTCCTATGAAACGCGCTCTACTCGGTACGCAGAATTTAAACTGCGCATTGCAGCAGATCATCAATCCGCACAGCGAGCATAAACTTATCTCAGGGAGCTTTACCTATCATGTTGATGATCGGGTGATGCAGGTTAAAAATAATTACGAGACGGGTGTTTTTAATGGTGATACAGGCATTATTACGGCGATTAACACCGCTGATCAAACGGTGACGGTACAATTTACGGAAACTACGGTTACTTTTACTACACAAGATATGGATGAGATTGTCCCTGCCTATGCAATCTCTATTCACAAGAGCCAAGGATCTGAGTTTGATGCAGTGGTTATTGTGCTTTTTATGCAACATTTTATGTTGCTGAACCGAAATTTGTTGTACACTGCTCTTACGCGTGCTAAAAAATTATGCATCATTGTTGGACAACCCAAGGCCGTTGCTATTGCCATCAAAAACAGCTTGAGAGAACCTCGATGTACCTTTTTAACTGCACAACTTACCACCGGTATTTCATGTCGTATGGGTGGATCGTAATTTGTTTGATATCTGTGCAAAGTACGCAGCCATTCCATCTTATACTTGATCCCGCAGGCGATGCCAAAATGCCAGGCCGTCAACTGACAACATGTACAGAGCGGAGCGTTACTTTACAGTTCTGTGAAATGCTCAAAAAAACTATTGTAGATCAAATCCCACAGTGCACCGTAACCATTACGCGTACCGCCGGTGAAACACGCACACAAGAACAGCGTGCGCAAATTGCCAATCAATTACAGGCAGATCTTTTTATACATATCTCCTGTTTCAATGATGATTTGCTCAGGCCTCAACTAGCTTTCTATTATACCGCTTCTTCAGTTACTCATTCTGTCTCTTCACCGTATACATTGATTCCTGTCCATAAAAGTTTCGATTTTGTAGCAAAACAAACAAACCATCGTGTGCATACGCTCTATCTTTCGTTAAATGGTACTATTCCGTATACGGTGCAGGCACCGTGCGCAATACCAGATGCACGGCTTGTTGGCCTTATGATTCCTGCATGTACGCTGGAATGTGGTATTACTCATGATGTCCCATGGACCGCACTCATAGAGCCATTGGCTAACGCTATTATAGACTGCATGGGGGATTGATATGCAGTATAAGAGCGTTGCGCTGTTAAGTATGCTTGCAACTATTGGAGGCGTTGTGGGATACGGTTATTTTAATGAATGGATTATTTTCCGTAATCCTTGGGCAACACCCTCTCATACGGTATTATCATCGTTCCATTTACACAAAAAAGAGATCCAGCTTTCATTCTGGCGCCATCATGCATGGCATTGCGAATATACGACGGTACGGCTTGCAGAATCACTCCAAGAGCAAGCGCTTACGATACTGCAAGCATGGTTTCATGAGGCGGTGCAATTAGATTTTGTACCACGCTCATGTGCATTGGAAACTGCACTCTATGATGCGCGTGCAAGTTGTTTGTATCTCTCGTGCACTCTTTCGCCATTAGATACACAAAAATCAACCTATAAAAATCTCATGGTGCTTGAATCGTTATTAAAAACAATCCGTGAAAACATTCCTCACCATATCCAATCAGTGCAACTTTTGGTTAATCATACGGTACTCGAAAATCCGTACATAGTGTGCACAAAACCGATGCCAGTTTCAGGATTTATTACGCTGCATAGTTAGTTTTATTGCGTTATTTTATATACTTTTTTTACGCTCATAGTACAAACAGTTATTTAATGGAAAGGTTGTGCGTATGCGTTTTTTTAATATCGTGTTACTTGCTATTCCAACTCTCTATGCCGCTGATCAAGACCCTGATCCTGATGCCGTTAGAAGGCGAAATATAGAAAAGCTTGTGCAAGTGGGAAAACGTAAAACGTTCGGTCCGAATGCAACAAACCCAATGCCGCAGATCGATGCCAGGGCATACAAAATTTTGAATGAGTTTCAGAACAAGAATCCTGAACAATTTCAGCAATTCATTGCAGCTCTTGAGGCCCAATCAGAAGTTAAGCCTGAACAGGCAACCAATTTATCATCTCAAGAAGACAATAATTAAAAAAGGGAGAGTGTATGTATTATTTTTATATCCTATTTTTCGTGACATTCCCTCTTTTTTCCATGGATCACGAAGCATCAGATTCTCTCATTTCAGTGAGCGTGCATGATGATGATCAACCTGAGCAGCCAAAAAAACAGCAAAGTTCTCGCGATCTCGTACCCCGGCTGAGCCTGGTTAATCTTAATCAACCGCCAACGCCTCCCTTACAGCGGATTGGCACCATGGACGCGTTGAAACAATTAGGGCAAAGTCAAAAAACATTTTTGCCCACCAAACAACCTTCTCCTGCTAAGCAACCACCTTCATCCCAACGAGTTATGGTTACTCCTGAAGTTGCCGCGACGGTGGCGCATACGATGGTATATAGACAGGATCCTACTACTCAAACGAGCATACAACAACGCTTACAAGAAAAATTTAAAAAATTGGAAAGAGAAGATCCCGAGACTTTCAATAAAATGAATGAGTTTATACTCGATTATAACGAAAAATGTGAGGGTGAGATTACTGCGGCGGGGCTCAAAAGATATAAATCGCAAAAAAAGACGCGTTCAACGCTCACTACCCAACGTTCATCACAACCAACAACGCCCAATGCCGCCTCTTCATCAGAATCGCCCAAACGTCAGGTACATCAGTTGCTCGAACGGCAATCAAGTCTGCAAAAAGAGATGGAAAAACAAGAACAAAAAGCTGAGCTTCAAGAACAAGAGTTAGAAACAATAAGACAAGAAATGAAAGAGCTTGTGGCGCGCATGACGTGTCAAGCAGCGGAAGAGACTGCAAAAGAGGCGCATGATGCAAAAGATGCAGCAGAAAGCGATAGTGCAGTAGCAAATCGGCTTACAAAGATTTTTGGCGCGGTGGGCTCTGTACTCACCATAGTGGGTATACTATCAGGCACTCTTGGAACACTTTATGGTAATAATAACAATAGCGGTTCGTCACACTGTCCCAATGGCACTGCATGAAAAAGGCCTCACAAAGTGAGGCCTAATTTTTTTAAGCTGCGCGGTTTATGCACCAAGCTTTTGGAGCAGTTTTCTGAGTTCAGTAGGAGATTTTGCTCCCGTGAATTGATCGACCGCTTTTGTTGCATCCCCATTTGAGAATATTTTTATGGATGGGATAGAGCTTATGCCATATTTTGCAGCGAGATTTTTAAATTCATCGACGTTAACTTTTACAAAAATAACATTAGGAAATTCTGGTGCAACTTTGTCGAGTGTGCCTAAGAACTGTTTGCAGGGCCCACACCAGCTAGCAAAGAAATCAACGAGAATAAGTTTACCACTTGCAATCAAATCATTGAGCTGCGCTTCATTTTCAAGGAGAACGAGATTATTGCTTGCCTTGTTTGTCTCAACAGGCTCTTGTGTGACTACTACTTCTTCTTCGATCATCTCCACTTTCCGTGGCGCTGCGCCGCATCCACTAACCAGAAAAGCAATTGCCAATACCGGTAACTTATACATCTTTACTCCTTCATAAAAAAGAATGACTATAAGCTTACTTTACACAAACAGTTTCAGTTTATCAAATAGTTGCTGCCTTGCTCATGCGTTAACTATTTTCTTAACCACTCTGATCTTGTAGGCTAACAGAGATTGATAGTTTTTATACAAAGGAGACATATATGTCTAACGCGTTACAAACAATGCCCGATTACATCGTGGCGCTCATTCTGCTCAGTTTTGGTGGCTTTGTGCTGCTCGATGAATGGGGTGTTATCCAAGCAGGTTTTCTCATCCAAATCGCTGCTCTCATCGCAATGGGGTATGGCTTTGTTTTGCTCCATGGTCCAAAACGGCTCAAGGCGTTGCTTGAGAAAGCTCAAACACATCGCAGAGATTAAAAATTATAGCAGTAGCTTCATGTTACATGGAGCTACTGCTTTACAAATGAGGTTCATCTGTTTTACCCACCTGCACAATAGGTACTGCTATTTCAATATTATTGGCACGCATTTTCTGCACAATCAAAATACGCACATCACTGGCGATATCCCACTGATCAAGCGTGTAGGCTGAACTCACGTAACCACGGACCATAAACATATAGCCTCGCGCGTCAAAATCATTCAGGCGAATGATTGGTGATGGGTTACGCAGCACTTGTGGATGCTCTGCCACCGCTTGAGCGAGGAGGTTTTTAACGAGTGCTGGATCTTCTTTAAATTTGATCGCGATCAAAATATCATCAAATGCAATAAAGTTACGGGTATAGTTCCAGTTTTCAACCGATTGAGTGATTATCTTTGCATTGGGCACCACAATAGAGATGCTATTTTTACGGCGCAATACCACTGAGCGTGGTGTAATCTTGCGCACCACACCCATCACATCTTCATTTAATTTAATATAATCGCCAATCTTGACGGGGCGCTGCACCAAGATAATAAAATAGGCAACGATATCAGCGATCGGATCTTTGAGTACCCAACCAATTGAGAGCCCTAAGGCCGCTATAAACCATGTCACTAGGCCTCCGAGGCCAACCGAATGGAAGGCGACCATCACGGCTACCGCAACGATAATGTAGCGCAAGAGGCGTGTCACCATATTTTGCACGCCAGTATCCACGAGCAACAAATCAAAGATACGCTCAAGAACAAAACGGTTTAATGCATATGAGATTACAAAGCCGGCGATGATGAAAAGCAAAATCATCATGAGCGAGAGGGCCGTAATCGGGTTGGATGATGCTTTCAACAGTAACGGTTCTTTAAACCAATCGATCGCACTTTTGAAGGTAACGGGTAAGTTCCAGATGCGTGCTGCAATGAGTACGCCAACAAATAAGAAAAAGAGGAATGAACCAATAATAGAAAGGCCGAACCAGCTTTTTGCGCCATCAAAACGTTCGCGCACTACATCGTCTTGCTCTTCAAAGAATAAAAATTTGGTGGCACGGCGGAACAGGCCATGAAGGTAGAGCAATATTTTGAATAATACCGCTGAATAGATAATACCGCCGATGACATAAAGCACTAATCTGCCATATCCAACATAAGGATGGCTCATAACGATGATGGCGAGCGCACAGCAGAAAATGAGGTAATAATAGGTATCAACTTGTTTGTGAAGCCATACCGTAAAGCTGTTTCTTTGCGGGATGATTGCAAGTAACTGTTCTTTGGTGATCAAAAGCATGAGTGAAATTTGGAGCACGATAAAGTTCACTGCAACGATGATACTCGGCAACTCAGAGCGGTAAAGATCTGGTTGATAATAGTTGATTTGTAAAAATGCATTGCGTAATAAAACGAGCGGGATGGTGGCATAACAAAATGCACTGAGGATCAGTAAAAAACGATCTTGCGTTCCTGGAGTCAGGAACGGATATCCATGTTGTGCATTAAAGAGGCTCAGATAATGGATGGTTCGCTGGGTAAAATAGAGCCAGTAGGGAATCGAAAGAAGCATGAAGAGTGCATAGAGATAGGGATCGGGAACCGCATAACTGCTCATGAGTGCATAGCAAGCGGACCAGAGCGTTAATGATACTGCATGGGCACGCATACGTTGGATGCAATAGGCGCTGAGATAGCCAACAAACCGTATAAAGCCCTTTGTTGATTGCCCGATATCAAGCAGTATGATAATAAAGGTGTTGCCGAAAAGAATGAGGAAGATGAGAAAAATCAAGATCGTTAAAAGTTTTGATACCAACCCTGCAAAGATGCCAGAAATCTTAAATGCATCTTGCATGCGATTTAAAAATGTATGAGGGTTAAAGCGAGACATGTAAGTCCACATCTCATGAAGAAATATACCAAGATCGGAAAACGCTTTTTGTACGCCACGGAGTGAGATTGCATAGGATGGGCGATACCAGATTGTAATGATAGATTGGAGTTCACCAGCAATAAATGCTGTTATGCGTTGTATAGCATTCACTTCGGCAATGATACCGGAATAAATGCCGGTCAATTTACCCAAGAGTTCTGTGGTCTCTCGAATTTTGCGTTCTGCACGCCGTACAAACTCCAGCATTTGTGCATATTCTTGTGGACTATTTTTAAAGAGGGTATGTTGTTTGTTCTGAATATCCGTGCGGAGTTTTTCAATATTGTCTGCGATCCTTTTTTGTGCATTTAATTGTTCGGTAACAACCGCCATCTTTTCTTTGTAAGTTACCAGTGATGCGAGCGCTGTGGCACGAAGGGCTTCATATTCGCGTACTTCTTTTGTTGTCTGATCTTCAGTGGCAAAGCGGCGGGTATAGATTTTATAGTAGGTCTCTTTGGTACGTGCCTGGAGTGATTGATAATTGAAGCGTTCTTTTTCAAGCACTGACTGTACTTCAAGTAACTCACGATTGACGCGTATATAGGTAAGCAACGAGTTCATGAGTGCAACTTTGCATTGTCCGATATATGAAAGTACAGTCTGTTTCGGCTCGCGGCTCCAATCATCAAGGTCAGCGCCTGGTTTTATACTGAACTGTTTACGTGCACCCTCCAGCGCCGATTCTTGCATCTTATATTGCTGCTGTAATTCATCCATATGCAGACGGAGCTGTTCTTGTTTTACAAAATAATCTTGTTGGAGTTCTTTTAAATTTTCTTTTGCTTCGATGACATCACTTTCACTGACGCGGAGCGATGCCTTAATCCGGCTGAAATATTCTTTGAGAATGCTATTGTGCGCCTTGGTGATATAGAGTTGTAGTGCATTATAGTCGGTCCGTATCGCGCTCTCTTCGATCTGAAACTGGAGATACTCTTTGCGGAGTTCATAGAGTTTTTCTTCAGCACGCAGCGCTTCCACAAGAACGGGATCTGTTTCACTATCAATGTTTGTTAACTCTTCTTGCCGCTTTTTTAACTCTTGATTGACGGTTGCTATCGTTTTTTCTCGTGCCTTGAGCTCTGTTTGAGTGTTTTTTATTTGTTCGCTGAGTTGTTGTGGCCGATGTTCATACTCCCGCATGATCTCATGAACGCGTAACAGATCATCAAAGGTGTAGTAAGCAGTATCGGTTAATTTGTGTTCTTTTTTGAACTGCTCATAATTAGGATCTTCAAGATACTTATTTATGAGTGTTATAAAACTTTCTATCGTTTTAATAAGTTGTTCACGCGGGCGCTCAATATCGGTCAGTACTTGCAGTGTTTCATTGAGTGCTGCAAGCTCACGAGCATCAGCTTCGTCTTCAAGGCCTGCACGAAATTCATCATTAATGAGGCGCCGTGCATCTCGAATTTTGTTTTGCTCACTGGCAATCCGCTCGCGGAAACTGTTGGTATCATGGTGTAACTCTTCAAGCCGTTTTTGCAGCGCCTCTTTTTGTTGCTGTTTTTCTTCGCGAAGGCCAAGAATGATCGATTTTTGGGTTTGATTGCCGGTTGCCAATTGAAAGAGATCTGATACCGTGTCGGCATATAAAATGGCTGATGTGATACTGAGTATCGCAAATATGAAAGTTTTTATATTCATAGTATTCCTACTTGTTGGTATGCATATAGGCTACAAGAGATGATCCAACCTGTTCTTCTATCGAGCCGATCACCCACTGTGCAAGACGTGATGAGCATTCTGAATCTAGTGGGATGCTCCCCAGGTTGTCAACAGAGGTTACCTGCAACGCATGCATACAAGGTGCGCATAACTGATTTAATGCCCGCTGTAAGCCAAGCGTAGTCATTATTTTTGCACAGTACCGCATTTGAAGCTGCTTGTCTAGCGGTATATCCTCATAACAAAGCCATGCGAGCTGCTCATACAACGGGCCAATGCCGCTGCCAAGGGGCACGGAAAGATCGATCAAGGCGAGCATCATGTGAAACCACCAGATATCACACCGCGCGAGTGTCATAGGTGCGGCCATAATTTCAAAAAGGGAGAGTTGTGGCATATGCGTTTTGGTATTAATGTGCACTCGTACTATCATGCCGGGAGAGGCGGCGCCGAAAAAGAGTGCACGTACTTTTCCCAATTGATTATCGAGCACCGTGATCCGAAACAGTTCAGGATCATGTTTAAGTACCACCGCATATGATTCACAATGCTTCATCCGCCGCTGCCCTTTCAGGGCTAAGGCGGGCATACTTGCCCACCATTTGCCTTATACCACTTACTATTTTATTGACTGTGCCTCTCTTATTCTACTACGTTCAGGACAAGATTAAACCAAAGAAGTGCCATGATAAAACATTTATATCTTATGCTCTGTGGAGCTCTCGTATTTCATCTTCAGGCAGAAATAACTTCTCCTAAAATAACGCTTATTTTTGTCATTGATCAATGCCCCTATCGCTACACTGTGCAATTACAGCAATATCTAAAAGCGGGTCTCGCTCGTTTTAAAAATGAGGGGCTTGTTTTTACCAATGCCCACCATCCTAATGCTATGCCGGCCACCTGTACGGGCCACACCGATCTCAATACCGGTGCCTATGCAGATACGCATGGCATTGTGGGCAATGCATGGTATACGCGCGGTAAAAAAATGGCTTGTGATGATGACACGCCAGAGCGCGCACCGGTGCTCAATCCGCTTGGTGGTTTTTATGATGAAGGCAAATCGCCACAGCATATTCTGACGGATGGTATTTCAGATCAGTTTGCACTCGCAAGCACGCCAGAGCATCCGCAAGCAACCTACTCTTTTGGTATCAAGAGCCGTGCAGCTATTGCAACTTCCAACAAATGTGGCACGCCATTTTGGATCGATACACGGACGGGTATGTTTACCACGAGCGGTGCATATCTACAAAAACTTCCTGAGTGGCTTATGGCATTTAATACGCAACACAAGATTACCGAGCCTTTTGTATGGAAGCCAAAATACCAAAATGCTGATGCGTATCCCCACGACACGCAAAATTATAAGTATCGTGGTGGGCAGCCGCTTATTAATAGTACAACTCCTATCGATGCAACCAGTGTGCATCCTTACGATATGATGCTTTTAACGCCGGCAGCAAACCAGCTAGTGCTCGATGCCTGTGTGGCCTGCATGGATAATTTCTTCAAGGAGCATGCCGATGGTTCACTCCTGATCTGGGCCTGCTTGGGAAGTCTTGATAAGATTGGGCACGCTTACGGCTCGTGGAGCAAAGAGGTCTGGGATATGCTCTACTGGCTTGATGATCAGATTGATGGCTGCATCCGCCATGCAGAAAAACTGGTTGGTGCCACCAATGTGCTTAGTATTTTAACCTCTGATCATGGCGTTCCGCCAATTCCCGAAGAGGCACAGGCAAAAGGGTTGAGTAATAGCATTCGGCTTGATGCAAAAAAATTGATCGAAGAGCTCAACAGTTGCATTGAAGATGAGTTTGGCATTTCGCACGCAGTGCATGATATTAAAAATAGTGCGCTCTATCTGAGCAACACCATGAGAAAGATGTCACACACCTTAAAACAAAAATTGTGTAAGCGGATCCAGAAACAGCTTCACTGCTCACCGTATATTGTCCACGCGTGGCTTCCTGATGAAATCGCCACACAGCACGGGCCTGTTACCACAATTCCCTATCGCATCAAACGTCAATTTTTCAGTGGCAGATCAGGAGATATCATCATTGAAACGCGCCCCTACGTGCTCTTGACGATGAAGCACACCGGTGTTGGCCACAATGCACCATACACCTACAACACCCACGTGCCACTATCCTTGATGTGGCCGGAGCATTTGCAACACAAAATGATCGATACTAAAGTGACAACCACCCAACTTGCACCAACACTTGCAAAAATCTTGAAAGTGCCGCAACCTGCGGGCGCTGAAGATAGTGTGTTGCCGGAAATGTGAAGTGATATTTATCCAAGCATCTGTGATAGCGCTTGTTGGCGTATGAGCATGGAAAGCGTGGCAAGATACGTGATTATGCCGAAGATTCTACCTTGATTGGCGCCAATACTAATAGCATACCGAAAGTGATCCTTACCTTGATTCTCATAATGCTCATGATTTTGGAAGGCCCATAATCCGCTACCGAGTAGGCCAAAAAGCCCGCCACATCCTGCGCTAAACCATACTGCTCTACTTACTGTTGAGTAAAAACCAGGTGCAAACATTTGTGGTTGTAAGAAAGGGGGTTTCAAAAAAGTTGAGGTAG
>Ga0207061_1080_pt1 | contig 26233 bp, 14 predicted proteins | sample Alteio_BWMinCont_31_FD_153275 | JGI IMG/M metagenome (GOLD analysis project Ga0207061, IMG submission 153275) | Enriched cells from forest soil in Barre Woods Harvard Forest LTER site, Petersham, Massachusetts, United States -... | ecosystem: Environmental > Terrestrial > Soil > Temperate forest >... | reverse complement strand
GCCGGTAAACGATTGAGCGCCGGCTCCGGCACCAACGGCGTTGGTGTCCATTTCGCCGTTGGTGACATTGCCGGCCCCGTCGGCCGTGAATCTTCCCACGACCCCAAAAACGGACGAGACGGTCCCATTCCCGCTGATCCCTCTGAAGGTAAATGCGTAGTTGCCGTTCAATTCGGCGTTGTTCTGGGAGCCGGTTGGTCCGACAACGGTGATGCTCAATGCTTGAGTGGCAGTCTGCGCTGGAACACTCGAGTCGGTCACTTGCACGGCGAAGTTGCTGGCCGTAATTGAAGTCGGCGTGCCGGAAATCTGTCCGCTCGTGGACAGAGTCAAGCCTGATGGCAGAGTCCCTGAAAACAGCGACCAACTATACGGGGCGTTACCGCCGACGGCCGCGAGAGTTTGTTTATACGCTGCGGATTGAGTGCCGTTTGGGAGAGACGTCGTGCTGACTGATAGTGGTGGAGGCGCTCCAGCATTGTAGTTGAAGACTACGTCCATCCAAAAGTTTGAAGAGTCGTACGTACTTGTAGGGAACGCGCTCGTGGTGGCAAACGCGTACACGCCGTTCGCGCCGCCGCCGCTATTTGCCAAGGCATGCAGGGGGGAGTTGTCCACACCGGTGGTCGCGAAGTAGTTCAGGTCCTCACTGAAGTGCCCCACATTGGAATGATAAGAGGCCACGTACACAGTATTTGCGGTGATGGCCACCGGATTCGAGAAGTTCACTTGCTGCCAGCCCGAGGCGGTCTCCCCGGTGAACGTAGCACTCGCCAGGAGCGCGCCTGAACTACTCCACAGGTTGCCCACATGCACGCCAGTGTTTGCGACGCTCTTGTAAAAGCGAATGCCGCTGATGTAGCCGTTGCTGTCCGCCTGGAACTGCACCCCGAGTTCAAGTGGCGAGTTGGGCCCGGCATCGGCGTTTGCCGGTGTCGCAGTGCTCGGCCATATCGTGCAAGGACATGACGGTAAATTAACCGCAAGCGAATAACCTAGCTTTGGAACCTCCAGATTGCCGCTGTCATCAACTGCCCTGCTTTGGATGCTCACAGGCCCGGAATTAGTGGGGGCGAATGTGTAACTCCAATTCTCCCGACCCGCAGCGGGGTGCCAGGTTTGTCCTCCGTCAACTGAAACCTCAACGGCACCGACAACACCGCCGCCAAAGTCTGTTGCGATACCAGAAATTGTTACAGGAGAGCGAGCGACGACACTGCTTCCCGAGGCCGGCGAAGTGATCGTTGACTTGGGAGGGGTGGTATCCGTCGAAGCAGTCGCGGGCACAAGGCCGCTCTGTAACGTCGCGGGCTGAACTCCCATATCTGCAAGAAGGTTTACGGTGGCCTGCTGCATACTGATATCGCTAGGCGTGCCAGGGATCGCGTGAGTAGCATCCAGGCCCCATGACCACTGCACCGTGCCCGCACCGAAAACCAGGGCTCCACTGGGAGCTCGATACAACGTCAATTGATGCGTGGCCGTGCAGCTGCCAATGCTGTAGCCGTCGTTTGAAGTGAAGTCTCCAGTGTAGAGGATGCAGTTTGGGACCGCCAAAGTGGTCGTCGAGAGGGGAATAAGCCCGGCTGGGCGGAATCCATTGTCCGTGTCCACGTCCCACTCGTAACCCAACACTCCCGCCGGGAGAGTAGCGGTCTGGCCCGGCCCAAGCGCAGCAACGCTGGTGTTCCGCCAGAAGCGCATGGCGCCGTCCGCCTGAGGCACCATAATGGAGTCGTTTCGCGTCTCATTCACTCCGAGCAAAGTGCCGCTGAGTGCGTTTTCTGGGCGGCCCCCGTCAGCGGGCGGGCTGAACCGCGAGTCCCGCCATAAACCCGTCCAAGTAGGTGGGTCGGCAGGATCAATCACCGCACTTGCAAGTGTTTCTTTGTAACAGACTAACGTGCGATACGGCGTATTGCTGCCATCAATGCTTGATTCCCAGCGAGTCTTCCAGTAGATCTCGTCCCCGCTAAAGAATGCCAGATTTACGCCGGCTGAGCGGGCAGCTTCGACGTTGGCGCGTTGTCCGCCCGACCAGTATTCGTCATGGCCGACCGACATAAAGATCTTGTGTTGCTTGATCAACGCGCCGCTACGGTCGGTGTCCACGCCAGCTAAATAACTGACGTCGTAACTATTCGCCTCGAGCCACCTAAGCATTGGATATTCCGAAGTGAAGAAAGAGGTGTTCATACCCGGCAAGGTGAGCGGCCGGTTGTAACTAACCTTGAAGGCGCGAATGGTCGGCCCGCTATAAAGACTGCTTCCCCCGTATTCATTGTATGCCTGCCACGTGAGGTCGGACGTCTGCACGAAAATGTCAGAATGACTGGAGTCATTGCGTATCACGAAAACAATGAGGCTTGCTTCGCCGGTATCCTGCCGCGTGAGTTTGGCAGAATAGACTCCTGACACGGCAGTGCTTGGTATTGCCCAGGACGCTGAAACTCCCCAGTTACCGCAGTCTGTTAGACCGGTCGAACTGTTCGTGAGGCAGGGAGGCTGAGCTTGCGGTAGGGTTGCCGAAGGCAAGATGGAGGCAACCAGGCGCGCTCCCTGACCCAGGTAATAGCCCAAACGGTAGATATCAATACGATAGGCGGAGGCATTGGTCTGAATCTTGAAGAAGATGGTCTGGCCCACATTCACACTCATGTCGGTGGTGAAACCTTGAATGTTCGGCGAGCCTGCTCCATCGACATACCAATCGCTTGAAGGATTGCCGGCCAGGCAATTCTCTGCCTCGATCGCATTTTTGGGAGCCGTGCATGTCGCAAAAGCCGAAAGAGCTATGCTTGCATGGACAAACGTACAAAGCAGAATTTTCTTGAATCCAAACTGCTTCCGGATGAAAGTTTGCGCCTCGTGGAGCCGCGTTATTGGGAAACCGGGAACCGCACGAATGATATGCTGGATATCAGTCATGGCGATAACTCCAACCAATACAGAATGTCGAGTAAATGTGTGTTGTGGGCGGACCCGTACCTTGCCCTACCAACTGGCTTGAATGAAGTGCTCCGTTGCGTCGCTACAACAATATCCCTAGAGTTGCCGTCCGGGTCGTACCGTTGTAGGAAGCCGAGATTGTGGCGGAAGTTGAGATGACAACGAAGGACGTGTTCACCGTGAAGGTTGCGCTGGTGGCTCCCGCAGGAACGATAACGCTGGATGGCACGCTGGCCGCTCCGTTGTCGCTGGAAAGAAAGACTTGAGCGCCACCCGCTGGGGCTGGCCCGGTCAGGGTTACAGTACCCGTGGAAGATTGGCCCCCAAAGACGTTCGCAGGATTCAGCGTCAACGTAGCGAGAGTTGGAGGTGGAGGAGGAGCAGGTGTGACGGTGAGTGAGGCCGATCTGGTCGCACCACTGTAAGTTGCGGAGACGATGACTGCGGTCGACGTAGAGACGGCACTGGTGCTGACCGTGAACGAGGCACTGGTAGCTCCGGCCGCAACCGTCACGCTGGCAGGAACTCTGGCTGCCGCGGTGTTGTTACTGGAAAGCGTGACCTGCGCGCCACCCGTAGGTGCAGGGCCGCTGAGTGTAATCGTGCCGGTGGAGGAATTCCCTCCAGTGACACTCGACGGGCTCAGTGTCAATGAGGAGAGAGTGGGTGGTGCTGGAGGCGCCGGCGTCACGGTGAGCGAGGCTGATTTGATGACACCGCTGTAAGCCGCAGAGATGGTGACGGTTGTCGAGGCAGCCACGGCGCTGGTATTGACCGTGAAGGTCGCACTGGTGGCTCCGGCTGCAACCGTCACGCTGGCAGGAACTCTGGCTGCCGCGGTGTCACTACTGGAAAGCGTGACTTGCGCGCCACCCGCGGGAGCTGGCCCGCTCAGCGTCAGTGTGCCGGTGGAGGAATTCCCGCCCATAACACTCGTCGGGTTCAGCGAAAGCGAGGAAAGGGAGACAGACGCGGGAGTTGAAGACAACTCGAAGTCCAAAACTGCAGGATTGGGATCGTTCTGGGAGACCGCCACGAACTTCGAAGGAGAGATCATATAGAAGACGGCGTTGCCTCCGGTGCCGGAGGTAACCGTCATAGTTCCCCTGCCGTTTGTTGGCGATGAGCCTACAGAGTACGTGGCTTTGAACGCGGCGCCCGAGACGGGTCCGCTCGGCGCGCCGATGTCTTCGGTACCCGTGATATTGCCGGTGGTCGTAGCGCCGTCCGCCGAGAACTCGCCGGAGAAGACCGCGACTCCGAAGTCCGCCGGGTTAGTCGCGTAGCCAGCATACATGCCTTTCAGCGCGCCATTGTTGAATGAACCCGCCGCCTGGGATTCGCCGAACCCGAACAAGACATTGGAATCGAAGTCGAAGAGGAAGGCCTGATTTAGACTCACCAAGTAGGCAACCAAGACGTTTCCCCCGATCGTGATGGACGTCCGCCCGTTGGTAGCCACACTGTAAGTCCCCGCCGCATCGGTGAAGGAATTGGGCGCCCTGCAGTAGTTCTCGTCCCAGGTTAGGGAAAGGGCGCCGCTGCCGTTGGCAGTAAGGACACCAGCGCCGGCTTTGGGCACGCCTGATCCTCCAGTGCCGCCAGTACCGCACGTGGAGCGCCCGGTGAGGTAAATCACCATGTTGCCGTTCAGCGAGGTGTTGGAAAATCCGCCAGCGGGAATTTGCTGCTGCAGCAAGGCACCATTGAGCAGTGGGGTCGCAGTGGAGACCGGATCGCTCTCCATTATGAATAGCTTTGCCGAATTCACGATGTAAAAAACGAAATTCATGGTGTCGGGTGTGCCGCCAAACGTGAACGCGAGAGTCATTGTGCCGCGGCCGATAGAAGCGTTGGACACGGTGTAAGTCGCCGACGTAAAGTTCATCATGTAGTCGGTGCCATAGGCGTTCACATCCCCAGCAGCGTTGGTGAGAGTGCCTGTCCCGTTGGAAGTAAAGCGGCCGGCGATGGCGGCGCGATTAGTGGTGTTATCGAAGCCTGCAGCGCCAAACGCGTAGTCGCCGGCTATTCTGGCCGTGCTAAAAGCGGTGGTGTCCGCTTTTTCCATGGTCCCAGAGCCGATCGTTCCTGTGCCGCCGGAGGCGTCGAACTCGATGAACTGCGCGTTGCCGTTGGCCATCATGGCGAAGGCGAGCCTCGCCGTGCCGCCCGAGATATTCAAGTCCATGACTCCGCGGTGGTCGGCACCGATAGCATAAGTCCCTGTGAAGGATCGCGGGCTTATGGCCCCCGCACCTACGGTGTTGCTGACCAGTTCGCCGTTGGTCAGATTTCCGGCCCCGTCTGCTGTGAATCTTCCGAGGGCGGCGAAAGCGGACGAGATGGTCCCATTGCCGCTCATGCCATTGAAGGTAAGCGCGTAGTCGCCCTTCAACTCGGCGTCGTTAACCCCAGTGTTGGTCTGGCCTCGAACTGTCGAAGAAAACATTATGCTGAAACAAACGATCAGCAGAGCATACAGGTTGCGCATTTTTGCCTCTAGGTTGTGAAAGCGGCTGGCCGGGATTCTTTCCGTTCCGAAGTCTCAGGGATGGAGCGTGGCGAGCAGAACAACTCACCTCAACGCGCTTCATTAGCTCCTAACATCGTTATTCTTCGTGAAGGAAAATCGACGCAATTATTGCGGCACGATCTGCTGTGCGAGCCGCGGAGAACCTTGAACATCGACTTGCCGGGTTTGCAAGGGAACTGGTTCGGAGAGAGCGCGAGGGGCGGCCGACGGAGAACCAATGTATTGCTTCCACCAGAGTGCGACGTTCAACAATGCCCAACCTCTTTTCTTCAGGAAAGGCGAGACTCCCTCAAACTGAAAAAGGTCTGTGCTTTCGCAAAAGTCTTTTGTCTCCTTCGCAAGATACTCTCCGAATTTGGTGTGATACCATTCGTAAACTGGCACGCCAAAGCCTTGCTTCTTCCTGTCAATAAGCTCGTCTGGTATCACTCCCCTCACGGCCTTCTTCAGAATGGACTTGAGTACTCCGTTTCGGGTCTTTACGGCTTGGGGGATACTCATGGCCAGCTCCACGAACTTGTGGTCGAGAAATGGAACGCGCGCTTCCAAACTCACTGCCATGCTCATTTTGTCCACGCGCATGAGCAGAAGTTCCGGCAATCTCAGATTCAAATCCAGATAAGTCATCCAATTGAGAGGCGATGGCTCCCAGGCCTTTTCCTCGAAGCGTTGCCGAATGGGCCGGAGTGCTTCCCACGAACTAAAATCGGCGAATTTCTTGCGCAATCGCGGCGAAAGGAACTGCTGCTTTTGCGAGTCGCTGAATACCTCCGCCCCGCCCCAAAAGACTGGACGATTTGACAAAGCCCTCCGGAGAACTTCGCACGAGAACTGACGCCGGTAAGAGGCCCCTCCGTTCCCGTCCATGAAATTAAGGCCAGCAAGTCCCAACTTCCTCAGCGGCTTTGGCAGTGGGAACGAGTTGGCGAAGTGCTGTAGCCGCAGCGAGTCTCTCCAATACTTGTAACCCCAGAACAATTCGTCGGAGCCTTCTCCCACCTGGCAAACAATGACGCCGTTGTCGCGAGCTAGTTTGGAAACAAAATAAACGGGCATGCAGACGGGATCTGCCAACGGTTCATCCTGATGCCTAACGATCAGCGACAAGGAGTCGAGCAGGTCGCTTTCCCGCAGTAAGAGTTCGTGATGTTGGGCGCCTACCCTGCTTGCAATCTTTCGCGCGTAAGGAAGCTCGCTTGGATAGCTCTCGTATTCTTTGTCATAGCCAATCGAGAACGTGTTGACCGGCTGGCCGTCGCCCTCGGAAAACAGCGCGGCGTTCGTACTGGAGTCAATGCCGCCGGAGAGGAACACGCCGACTGGTACGTCACTAATTTTCCGCAGCTTAACGGAAGTGCGCAGCTCGGACAGAATGCGCTCGGCAATCTCACCCTCAGAGACATTGGTCAATGGCTGCGTGTGATCCCAAACATCCCAATATCGGCATTCTTGGACGTGACCGTCCTCTTTTATTTTTAGCCAGGTGCCTGGAGCAAGTTTCTGGATGCCCGCAAACAGGGTGAGCGGGGCTGGCGTGGCATTGAATGACAAATAGTAATAGAGCGCTTCTTCATTGACGGAGCGTTGCTGCTCCGGGTCCTCCAGAAGCGCCTTGATCTCGGAAGCAAACGTGATGCGGCCATGGTGGATGCTGTAGTACAGCGGCTTGACCCCGATGCGGTCACGAATCAGCCACAATTGCCGCTGTTTTGTGTCCCACAGTGCGATCGCGAACATGCCTCGAAATTTCTGTACACACTCGATTCCCCACTGTTCGAAGGCATGCAGAATCACTTCCGTATCCGAATGGTCGGTCTTCCAGCGGTGTCCCCCTAGCCTCTCCAGTTCCGCGCGGATTTCGGCGTGGTTGTAAATCTCGCCGTTGAAGACTACCCAGAGCGAGCCGTCTTCATTGCTCATGGGTTGCATGGCTCGTTCCGACAGGTCGATGATTGCCAGCCGGCGAAATCCGAGACCAAGCCGACGGTCCGGCGAGATAAAGATACCGGCTCCGTCCGGTCCGCGGTGTGCCATCACGTCCCGCATGCGCGTCAGATATGGCTCCGAGACCCGAAACGAACTGTTAGTGAACGAAAGAACTCCAGCTATGCCGCACATTAGTAGTTCTCCTCAACTGCATGACCGACCTTGCACGACCTTCGTCATGGCTTGACGGCACTGAACATTAAGAGGGTGCCCTGTCCCAAAATTGGGGACGGTCCATGTACCCCCCCCAGGTCCGCATTGAGTCTGTGCGGAATCCGCAGCTGCCGAGCAGCGCACGGAACCGCGATTTTGAGAAGCAGTGCTTTGAATGGTCGAGATACTCGAACCACCGGCGACGGCCGAAGTATTTCGTCAACCAGTAGATGGCTAGCACCGGCCAGCGTGCAATGAGGTGTGCGTTTGGCACCGAAACAAGAAGCAAGCCGTTGGGCCGCAAGACCCGGCGAAGCTCGCGCAGGGCAGCGAGCGGATCCGGAACATACTCAAGCGTGCTCGAACAGAGCACGCCGTCGCAAGCCCCATCGGGCAATCCTGTTTCGCAAATGTCGCGAATTTGGCGAAACTCGGTGTTTGGTGCGGGAGCGCAGCGGGAAATCATTTCTTCCGAGGCGTCCACGCCCAGCACTTTGCAGCCTTTGAGCTCAGCAAGGAACCGGGCAAGCGTTCCCGTGCCACATCCAGCGTCGAGCCAGTTCTGGCCTGTAAGGTCGTGGCCAGCTAGCAATTCGTCAAGTACTTTCATACGAACTGAAAATACGTCGCTGGCGTAGTTGGACTCCCAACCCGACGCGATCTTGGAATGAAATTGAACTGCATCATTCATTGTTGAGGACCTTTCACGCCGCATTCAGCGGACCGCACGCCAAGTCTGTTTTCTCACTGCAGGCCACGGATTGTCTCTGTTCGTCGCACCATGGCTTGGCCTCAGGAGCATCGCGGCCGTCGAGCAATCTACGAAAGAGGCTAGCCACTTCCCTGGCGCGAACGTCCCAGGTGCAGTTGCGAACGGCGTCTTGACGAACCTGGCGCTCCCAAGGCGTGTCGTAGGCAAGCGCTTTCTCAACCAGGGAGATAAATTCATCGGGCGAACGGTAGATTCTGACGCCCGATGTGTGGAGGTATTCGTACAGCGGAGAAATGACCACCGGTTTTCCCGTGGCCAGATATTCGCGTACCTTGATGGCGCTTCCGTAGTTGGTAAACGCATTATTCTGCACCCACGGAAGCACACACACGTCAATGTGCTGGTAATAACGTGGAAGATCCGCATAAGACTTGGACCCGAGAAAATGAATATTAGGTGCGGACAGCCGCACCACGTTCGATTTCGAGCCGATGAAAACCCAGTGCCAATCGGGCCGCGCCTTGGCCACCTGCTCGATCAAAGCAACATCCATGGTGTACCAATCCGCGGCGCCTACATATCCGAGCACTGGCCGGGGAATTGCCGCAATGTCCGCAGGCGTCCCAGGAGGCAACTTGGCGAACCGCTCGTAGTCCACCGCTTGCTCGAGGAAATAGCGGTGGCGGGGTTCAGCTTCTTCAAAGAGTTTGCGGCCGGAATACATCACTACCGCGGCGTGTTGCTTCAGACGCGAATCCATTTCGCGGATGACGGCGCGGGACAGCGCACTGTCTTCGTTGACGTCGTATTTGTCAGAAACCTGATAGACCAACAGCTTGGCACCAAGCGAGCTAGCGACGTCGGCGGCCGTGGGAATGGCCACCCAAACGATGGGCTGCCGCAAATTGAGGAGGAACATCACCAATCGGAGTTGCACTGTAAGCAGCAGGCGATTCAATGAGCGTATCGCGGATGAGCCATACATGGGCACGTTGATCGGCGTCATCACCCAAAGTCCCTCGGGTGCCTTGCGCAACCAGCGCAGATAGCTGCGCAGTTTGCGCCGGATTTTGTGAAAGAAATCCGGGTTGCTGATCGAAGGCAGGCCCATGGTGATGGAGTTTACGAACAGCACGCGGTTATGTTTGGCCAGCCGCTTGAGGATGTGGTTCTTCGAATGGGGATGGTGGTACCACCAGTCCTCGCCCGCAAAACACACGATCGACTCGCCGGAAAGTGGGTAGTCGGCTGACGATACACTTTCAGCTAACTCACCTCGAACCGGAATTTGTGTGGGAACCGAACGCGCGGAACTCATACCTGGCTGACCCCCTGAGCGACGGCCTCGCCAATTTTGTTTTCATCGGCGGATTTGAATTGGTTTCTCGTCAAACTGTTGGAATCCACCCATGAGATGTGCGTCGTAATGCGCGCTGGAACAATAGCTCTTCCCCAGATGCGCACTTTGATTGCTGGAACCGTTGCGCCGTAAGTAGAGCTGATAAGCGACGGCTCAATTGCTCCCTGAAGCCCAGCAGGTCCAACAATCGCGAGCTGAACTTGCGGATCCCCGAGTATGCGGCAGAGAATACCGTTCTCAGACGCAGCTAGTTGGGCGTTTCGATTGAGTGCTAGTTGAAGATTGAGCTCGAAATCGTGGACGCCATCGCCGCGGAGTTCGTCTTCAATGACGAAGGCCCGTTCGCCGTGAACAGCGCGAACGGTTCGGGTGTGCGTCACCCCAAGCGAGCGGTATCCAGAGTGCGAGGCGCGCAGGAACCAGCCCTGCGCTTCATTACCTGCTTGTATCGAACTAACATCCGCCTCGTTTCCAAGGACGAAAAGCCCCTGCGGGCCGGCGTCGATGCGATTTTGTTCCGTGCCATCGATCATTAAAGTGTTGTGTGCCGCGGTGCTCCGGAACCGGTTTCGTGTTGCGATATCCTTCGTGTAGCAGCCCGTGCCGGAGTCGCAGAGAACTTCCTGGCCACCCACGCGCAAAACAAAGCTGAGCTTGTCATTGTGCGTGTGACTTCCCTTGCCAAAGATTCCGTTTGGAATGGCGAAAAACAGCAATTCAGCGGACCCGTGTTTCAGAACGCCAATTCCCGACTTTGGAAGAACTTCGATGGAGCAGGTCAAGCCAGGGTTGAGTTGAGGTTTCGAATGGACAGCTCGTGCGGTGTCGGTGAGGCCGTACCACGCGGCATCGTCACTGAAGCCGGTGCCAACGCCGAAAAGCCGTTGCCCCAATCCGAGCAGGCTGGAGATTCTTTGCGAATTCCTCTCTGTCACTGGGCAATGAACCATTTGTTGGAGGTCGTCCACCAGCAGCTCGGTGCGGCCATCGTCGCAGTCGCCCACATGCGGCAATTGGCCGGATGTGCTTGCGACTGCGTTGAGGAATTGGAACATCATCCTCAAACGCTCAACGAACGGCTGCGCAGCCGGAGCCGAGCGTTCGCTGCGTATGAGCAGCAGCGCGGTTGTAAAAAGCTGCGTGACCAATACCTGGTACCCGGTGGAAGCCTCGTAATCCCCTCCGTCTTCGTTTACCTGCTTTGCCATTTCAGCTTCGATTCGCTGTCGGTATTCTCGGCGCCTGGCTGCCATGCCCTCGCCATCAAGGAAGACCGAGAGGCAGTAAAGCCCCACGACATCACTCAGATAGTGATTGCTGGTCAATAAATGCGAAAACTCAATGTTCCCTTCGATATAGAGCAGATGCTGGCCGAGAGAGCGGGTCACGGTCGCAAGCCAGGGTTGTTCCTCACGACGAAAGGGAGAAAGCAAATTCAACAGGAAGCAGATGCTCATGGCTCGCAACGCCGCTTCCATCGCTATCGTCCAGTTCACCCCCAGGGGAACTGGATTCGACTGAATCCAGTGCGACAGGAGATCCTTCGCCGTTTGGCGATACGAGTTGTCGCCCGTAAGAACGTGCGCCTTAGCGAGGACCGGCAGGAATTGCAGACGCGAGAGCTCAAACGGCACTTTGACGTCAGAGCCATCGTGGCGAATGCAGTCGCGGCACTCGCTCCGCACATTGGGCCATTCCGCGCCGGACATGAAGTCGAGGTTCCACTTCGGGCGTGCTCCGAGTTCTGCCGTGCCATAGCCCAGAAAGGGATAACGTCCGGCTCGAATCTCGTCGGCATAGGCGACAATCAACGCTAGGCTTTCTTCGCTGAGAGTTCGCAGGTCTGGATTGTAGTAAGGAACAACTCGGAATTTGACATGGCGAGGGTGCTCGAGCCGGCCAAGTAGGCGCCTCTTGTTCCACTCCCTGCGTGCACGCCACAAGACCTCGCGAGCAAGCAAGAGAGGCGATTCCCGTTTGAGTATCCTTATGATTCGCATTTACATTTCGGCTGATAGATTTGGCGCGCACGCCGTTGCCGGATGCCGTGCGTAGTTGCGCTTCCAGACGACAGCAGAAACCACGAGGAACATCAGGAAATAGCAAACAGAGGAAACGATCGACGCGCCAGTTATCCCATAGTGGGGGATAGCCCAGAAATTCAGGGCGACATTGATCATCGTGCCTGCGATCCAAGCTACGACAATAATGGGCGGAAACCCCTCGCTGTTCAAAAGTTGCACCATCACCGTTTCAATTCCCAGGAAATAGGTTCCCGGCATTAGCCAGGCAAATGGAGAGACTGCCGGGAGGAAATTCCTTCCGAACGCGATTGAGATGAGGGGTGCGGCGGCAAATGTGGCAACCAAGACTGCCGGCAACATGAGCGCCGCCGTAACAAGTACGGCCTTGTTTGCCAATCGCAGCTTTTCTTCTCTCTCTTTTAGCGCCGACAGTTTGGGAAACAAAAGCAATCCTACGACGACTGGAAACATCATGGTGTTCTCGGCAAGGACCTGGCTTATCGAGTAGTAGCCCGCTTCCGTCGCGCCGAGCATGTACTTGACCATGAGCAGGTCAATTCTAAGCAGAAGAAAACCGAAGAATGCGATCGTGTACGCTTTGGCACCGATGCCGATGCTCTGACGAAAGACGGTCAAAGAGGGCATGGGAGGTTCTGTCGAAACTCGTCTCAGGCGCAGAAGAGACCAAAGGAAGGTCACTATTACCGACAACAAGGTAGCGCCGAAAAACAGTGCCACGGTGCCACCATTTACAAGTGCCAGAATGCAGATCAGCGCCAGCGCGATGAGTTTGCCGCCGCATTCAATGTTGTTGTACGCCCGCACCTCGTTAACGCCAAGCAACAATCCCTGGGTGAGCAGGTAAGCGAGACCGGCAGGAACCGAAGCGAGCGCGAGCAGCAACAGCGTGCCGTGGACGGGTGACACCTTCGGCCAGAAGACAAAGCCAATCCCACATAGGGCCGCGACTCCACAAGCTACAACGACGACCGCTAACGTGTTACCTATCAGGGCAGGCAGGAGGGCCCTGTCCTTTGCGACATAATAAATATTGGAGGCATGTAAACCAAGATTGCCGAACTGCGCGCCGATCGCTCCCACGGTAGCCGCCACTGCGTAGAGCCCCCGACCGGTGGGACCGAGTTCACGCGCGATCACTACAGCAGTTGCAAACGTCACGAGTATTACCAGGACGCGGGTGCCGTAGGTCTCCAAGACGTTGCGGCGAAGCTCCGTTCCCGCCGCTATGCGCCATAGTTGAGCTGAGGCAGTTGATATGCCGGCCTTCATCGCAGATCTTGCCCCGCTAAGCCTGTGCTACGGGGTGATGTTGAACTCCCGGCAAGCGCACTTTGCAGCTCGGATTCGTTTGGGGCGAGCCGAGTGTCCGCATAGTAAGCGAGGACACGCCTGGCATTTTGTCGCCATGTGTGGTGTGCCAGAGCGGTCTCACGGGCATTGCGCCCAAGCTCGATGCGTAGTTGCTCATCGGCAGCAAGGCGCTGGATGGCCTCTGCCAGCTCGCTGGGTTCACCCGGCCTGACCAGCAACGCTGTTCTCTCGTGCTCCAGCACATCAGCGATTTGGTCCAAGGCGCTGGCCGCAATCGCCTTCCCCATCGCCATGTATTCGAACAATTTTGTTGGCGAGCCGAAAAACGGACGCCCACCGGGCATGGGGACGTGCGGCGAAACGAGAATGTCGGCAGCATCCAGGTACGCACGGACGGACCTATGTGGAACAGCGCCTGTGAAGGTGACCAAGCCTTCGTGCGCATATGGCTCAAGTGCGTTGCGCAACTGCGGAGCAAGCGGCCCGTCTCCAACGAGAAGGAATTTCAGTGGCAGATTGGCGCGCTGGACTTTGTCCAGCAACGACCGAATCGCCTGTTCCAGCACGGCTACTCCGTGCCAGTAGCTGAACGTGCCGACAAAGCAGACCACTATGTCCTTCGACCTAATCCCTAAGTCCTGTCGCACTTCCGCACCGCCGCAGTTGGGGTGGAACCAGCCAGGATCGACGGCGTTCGGATTTACGAGGATTCGTTCTGGCGGCACTCCAATTGCCATTAGTTGTTGTTTTAGTGGGTTCGAAACCACCACGATCAAAGATGCCGCCTTTACCGAAACTTTCTCGCAAAGCCTGAGCCACGGAGAGAACCGCGTGGGGTCCCAGTGCTTTGCCATCCAATCTTCAGAAGCGTTGTATTCGAGCACCAAAGGAATTCCCACCAAGCGTGACAGAAGTGCACCAGCAAACAGAAATTTGCCGTGCCTCTGATATAGCAGGCACGGCTTTTTTTGCCCCAGCAGCTTGCGAACTCCGGCAATGAACCTGATGTTGTATGACAGGGTTGCCGCTTCGCGGAACAAGTGGTGGCCACAAGATATGGAGATGCTGTGCGCATCGCACGCGGTCTGCAGCGGCCGCCCGGAAAACACTGTCGAGCGGGCTCCTTCCTGTACGAGTCCTGAAAGAAAACCCGTGATGTGAGTCAGCGCTCCACCGGGGGCGTCCAGACCGGCTGAAGAGGGATATAGGAACGCGAGGTCCAGCAGTCCGGCGCGAGCCTGAGGTTCACGCCCAAGCTTAAGCCACACCTGAAATAATTGCAGGCCGATCCAGGCGCAAGCAAACACGAGCACATCTGCCAGAGCGGCGATGAAAGTTCGCGGCAGTAACCTTAAGAATCCTGCTCTGTTACTCACCTCAAACGATCCGGATGAGTCGGCGAGGATGGTTTCGCGGCATCGATGAACGAGCACTGTCGATTTGAGAAGCATCGGCTCCTTCAACGATTCGAGAAAATCGGTAAATATCAAGAGCGCTTCCCCATTAAGCTGCCGCAACTTATGCAACTGGCGCTTCAATCCACTCTCACGAAGCTCGGTCTTCGACAGGATTACCGCCTCGCACGCCGGGTAGCGGCGCTGGGCAAAGGCGAGTGCATCTTGTTGTTGACCCGCCAGAACGAGTACGAAAACTTTAGCTTGTCGGCTCATTGGAAAAATACGAGCTAAAAGACTTGGGAGGGCACGCGAAAAGTTAAGTTGGAAGCCAGCGCTTCTTCAGACGGTACTAAATCTGGTTCCGTCAAAACATACTTACAGGACACAGCAATGACAAACACGCACCACAAATTCAGAGGGCTATAGCCCGAACCTTCTGTAATCCCGGTGATCCAGTAGGAGAGAAATATATAGACGAAATACTTCCACACCAGGTACGCGGAATTGGACGAGTGGCGCCACTGCCACATCTGTCGAAATAGCAGAACATTTGCCAACACGTACGGCACAAAACCGAGGAGGCCCGTCTCTGTGAGCACCTGAGCCAGGTTGCTGTGCGGCCAGTCCACCGATAACACACCCTGGTAAGAAGCAACATAACGAAGATCTCCGGTTACGTACCTGTTGAAGTTCTGAAATCCAACGCCCAGAACAGGGTGTTCCACAAATACCCGAAGGCTTTGCTCGTATTGGGCAACGCGTGCGTACCCATTTTGTGAACTGCTGCGATCTTCGAACACATTGGGTGCAAGTATCGGGACAATGAAAATAGCCCCAACAGAAGCGAGCATGAGCACAACCCGCCAGGCACGGCGGCTCGTCCTCTGCTCCCATAAGGTGTCGATGATCAGTGCAAGCAGCAGCGTGATCGCGACCGAACGGAACATCGGCATCAACGACATTCCCAGCGCAGCTGCCAGACCAAGGCAATGAAGCATTCTGCGACCAACGCTCAAATCGGAACCAAGGGCTTTCCGAAGGAAGAGAAGAAAGAAAAAGCTGACAGCTCCGATCAGCGCAAGCGTGTCATTACTCTCAAATGGGCCGTTTGGGCGAATGATACCCCCGTAGGCCATTGCAGGAGGTCCGAACGGAAGCAGGTCCTGCCCTGTGACAATTTCGGCGGCCGCCACTGCAGCGCTGATGATTGAGGAGACACACACGGCCGTGTGAATCGTGGGGAGTCGACCACGAACATCGAACTTTGCAATTACGCACCAGCCGAGTAAGACTGGCAGCACGAAACTGTCAAACAGAATCCTGACAGCGTTAAGAGCGTTCGGCGAGTTTCTCAGGGTAGTGCATGCAATAGCAAAAAATACCAAACAGGCGAGTCCGGCCTGGCGCAGCCCTTTCGGCACTGCAGTTAGGGTACTGGGCTTGGCGAGCAATAGCCCCAGGAACGCGAGGAGCATGGCTACCCGATCCAGAGTCACGATGGAGTGTTCCCGAGGAAACGATAAGAAGTAGCCGCCCAAGGGGAGAGCTGCGGCCCACCACAGCAGTATCCCCTCGAGTCTGCCTCGGAACACCTCACTGAGCACAAAGACGAACAACAGGATCGCGCAGGCGACAAGAGCAACCAAGCCTGCCTGAGGTACCAAGACGAACCCAGCAACCGTAATCGCGCCCGAAACGACGAGAACAACTTCCAAATAGCGAGCGCGCTGCTCCGCAACTTCGGACATGCCATTGAACATAGGAGTCAGACTTCTGCCGTCAGTGTGGGAAGGACCACGAACGGTTCGAATAGTAAGGATCAGATACGTGCAAGGTTCTAATTACGCGCAGGCGCTTTCCTCCCTCGCAGGAGAGTTTTGGTCGTCGGGGATTTTGGGAAGCGACACGTGGGACTCAGCGACCGGCACGGTTTGCAGCAACGGGACAACCATTCCAGTAGCAAGCGCCTGCTGAACCAGGATCGTCGCCCGGGTTACTTCTGCAAGCTCGTCGAATGTGATGGGTGACGGTTTACCGGAGCGGATCGCGTCGATTGTTAACTGGAGCTCCCGGCGGTGACCTTTGTCTTGCATGCTCTTGAACTTCTGAATCTTCCCGTCACGCGCCAACTCGAGCGTGCGAAAATCGTGCAGCCGTGCGATCGCACCCTGGCAGAACACTTCGAAAAATTCCTTTGGAATGCTGCGGTCGCCGTTAGTCAGGTAAAGAAGGTTGGCGACGGATCCATCAGTGAATTTCAACGCGACAGCGACGTTATCCGAAGCGTATTGCGTTCCGTTCGGCAGGCCTGTCGCAGCCACGCTCTGAATTGGAGAACCAATCACCGAGCGCGCCCAATCCACGAAATGGCAGAATTCACCCACGATGCGGCCGCCTTGTGCGTAAATCCAGTGGTCGTGCGGAATGAAGCCGGCGTTAACGCGCGCGTGAATCACCATAGGCTCGCGGCGGCCGGCGAAGAATTGGCAGATTTTTTCGGTGAACGGCGCAAACCGGCGGTTGAAACCCACCATTAGGAACGGTGCGAGGCCAGATAGCAATTGCCCCGCATACACCTGTTGCAGTTGATCCAGTTGTTCGTGATCAATCGCCAGCGGCTTTTCTACGAATACGGGCTTGCCAGCGTGCAATGCCTGGGCCGTTCCGGCCGCATGTGTGTCATGGCGTGTCAGAATGAATACCGAATCAACATTGGGGTTGGTCAGCAGTTCCGAGGGTTGTTCCGCAGTCTGAAACTTGAAGGCCCGTTGCGCCGAAGCAGCTCCCGCACCCGAGATGGTGGCCACAGATTGCAGCCGCACGCCCTTGATGGCCTGCAAATTGGGAAAGATTACGCTCGACGCGAAACTACCGGCACCGATGCAGCCGACTCTCACTTCGTCACCGATGCGAGGGCGCGCTGCCGTCACGGCCGGCAGGGTTCGCTGTGGTGTTGCCGACGCGCCGTTGTACTCCAAAATCGCTGTATACGAACCATTCTGCAGGCCAGCGTATGCTTTCGCGCCCTCGTCGATGGAGTACTGATGCTCAATGAGTGGGCCGACGTCTATTTGTCCAGTTGCCAGCAGGTCGAGGAAGGATTCCATGTTGCGCCTCTCGGTCCAGCGGACGTACCCAATGGGGTAATCGGTTCCGCCTTCCTCATACTGAGAGTCGTACCGTCCCGGCCCGTAAGACCTAGAGAGAGTTAGCGACAGCTCTTTCATGTACATATTGTTGCGCGACACTCCCATGCCGACGGCACCGACGACGACGATGCGGCCTCGATCACGGAGAATTTTGGCGGCCATCTCAGCAGGCTCGGCGGAGTCGGTCGCGGCGGTCAAGATAGCGGCATCGACACCATACCTGGAGAACTCCTTGATGCTTGATACCAGCGTTGGATCATTGGCAGCAACCGCGAGATGCGCGCCGAACTCCGCGGCTCGCTGGACACGCTGGGGCGAAAGATCGATCGCCACAACGCGGCATCCGGCGGCGCGAGCGATCTGCATCGTCAGCACCCCTACGAGCCCGGCACCGATCACCGCGACAGTTTCGCCAATGCCCAAGTCGGCCTGTCGAAAACCTTGCATCGCGATCGCGCCAATCGTAGTTAAAGAGGCCGCGGCCATCGACACATGCGACGGAATGTGTACCGCAAGGTTGCGCGGTACAAAGTTGATCTCAGCATGGTTGGCGTAGGTGCCGCCACCGCAAGCGACGCGATCACCTGCACGGAATTCGTGTACGCCTTCTCCCACCGAAATTACTTCGCCTGCGCAGCTATATCCAAGAGTCGTCAGTGTATCCAGCTTTGCGTGCACCTTCTCGTACGCGGCTTTCACCCCATTCTGGCGAGCGTATTCTAAGACCTGCTTGACGAGATCGGGGCGTGCTTTAATCTTGGCGAGAAGCGACTTCGAACTCAGTTCGAGCGTGGCGCGCTCGGTGCCGGCGCTGATCGCAGAATAATGGGTGCGCACCAGGAGTCCGCCCGGACGCAACTCCGGCGCCGGAACTTCGTACGTGGAGACCTCCCCTGATTTCCTATCGGTCAGCAGTGCTCGCATGAGTTCCTCAGGTTTAAGCAGGGCAGGTATAGGTTCGCAATCCGCAGTTCAGAGATTGAAGTTGGCAAAAAGCTTGTCATAAATGACGCTCTAGCGTAATTGCGGCACTTAGGCTGGAATGACGCTCGCCTCATGGTATGCGCCAGATCGCTATACCAGTTGCCATTTGTAGGATCGTCTCAGCTCCCTTTTTAGCCGCGCTTTTTCCGGCGCTACCCGGAACAAAGACAACATCGTCTGGTTGCAATTGCGGATCAGGAGCCTTTGCGGCCAGAATTTTCTTGAGCGAGAGCGGAACATCTTGCGGCCCCTCGGGAGTCTTGCGGATGAGCCTGGCCGAATCAAGTGCCGCGTTCGGGTTGGTACCCTGAGCGAGAGCGATGGCTTTCAACACGGTAATGTCGTTGCCATTTTCCATAACAAAACCGCCAGGCTGGTGGACGTCCCCAACCACATAAACGACACCGGCCTTGCTTACGACAATTGTGTCGCCGGGCTCCACTGCCACGTTATTCTTCATGGACTTCGCCGCACCAGTCAAAAGCGGTACCTGAAGGGGATGTTGCGAATCATTGCGGTGCGTAATCAGCACGTACCCGCCAGCTTTAGGGGTAGTACCGCCCGCGGCGGATATGGCGTCGTATAGCTTTCTCTCACCCAGCAACGGATAAATGCCGGGCCGCTGTACCTCGCCCAGTACCGAGATTCCCTGCGTCGCGTACTCCTTCACGAAGACCGTAGCGTGCGGGTCGTTGAAAAGGCCCTTTTGGCTAAGGTTATGTTCAATTTGCGTTGCAGCCTGTTCGACTGAGAGTCCGCCGACGGCCACAATGCCGAGCAGGGGCAAGGTAATCTCACCACTCGAACTAACGCGCACTTCGGTCTTGAAATCAGGCATGCCGTACAGGCTGACCTCGAGCAGATCGCCGGTACCTATCAGCAGGTTCGGCGAGGAGCCGGTATTGCTCGCTGCAACCAGCGCGGTCTGAGACGCAGACGCGGCCGCTTGTATGCGAGCTTCTGAACCAACACGGTCCTGGGCGAAACAATGGGCTGTTGTCAGAGCTAAGAACACTAGTACACCGAGAGAAACAGATTTTGACTTCATGACAACCTCCATGGATCAAGACAACCAGCGGAAGTCGCTGCATCAGTGGGCTTCAGTCGGCTCCATTGCGACAAGCCCATAAGCGCCCGTCGGCAACCGGTGGGTCCTTCGTAGGTATTCAGCACGCACACTCCCAAATAAGGAAAAGGATTAATCAGCACCGCACGATTTTTGGCGAAGCGATGCCGCGTGTGGCATTCCGAGTATCAACGACTAGCTGTGCATCACGCACAATGGCTGGGTACTCGTAATCGGAATGATCCGTGATAATTGCTACGCAGTCATACTCGCCGATGTTGTCTAACGGAACGCGTTCCATCTGCAGGTCGTAATGACGCCCTTTGAGTAGCGCTGGGAAATACGGGTCGTTATAGCTGACTATCGCGCCCTGCTGCTTAAGCAACTCGATAATGGTGAGCGCGGGGGACTCGCGCAAATCATCGACGTCCTTCTTGTAAGAGACTCCAAGGATGAGGACGCGCGAGCCGTTCAGTGGCTTGCACACACGGTTGAGCGCCGTCGAGATCGCGCTCACAACGTGATATGGCATCGAAACATTAATCTCACCAGCGAGTTCGATAAAGCGAGTTTGGAAGTCCCACTCCTTCGCCTTCCATGAGAGGTAGAACGGATCCACTGGTATGCAATGCCCACCCAGACCGGGGCCGGGATAAAACGGTTGAAAACCAAAGGGCTTCGTCGAAGCAGCGTCGATGACCTCCCACACGTCAATTCCCATGCGGAGGCACAGCAGCTTCAGCTCATTAACCAGTGCTATGTTTACGCAGCGATATATATTTTCAAGCAGCTTCGTCATTTCCGCTGCGGCAGGTGTGGAGACCGGCACGGTGCGGCAGAAAATAGCTTGATAGAGCGTGCTGGCAAGCGCGGTCGCTCTGTTGCTCAGCCCGCCGACAACTTTTGGGATATCGCACCGCGCGACGGTGTTATTGGCTGGATCTTCGCGTTCAGGTGAAAAAGCAATATAAAAGCCATCGCGCTCGACTCCCTTACTTTCGCGCTGAGCACGCAACCCGCGTGCGTTTTTCTCTAGAATAGGCACCAAGACTTCCTCTGTGGTTCCAGGATATGTGGTGCTTTCCAAAAAGATGAGCTGGCCTGCCCGCAAATGAGGAGTAATCGCTTCCGCCGTATTCGTGATGTAACTGAGGTCAGGCTCGCGTTGCTCGTTCAGCGGAGTCGGCACGCATATGATCACTGCATCCATGCTTGCGATTTCAGAATAGTCCCCCGTAGCTGAGAACCGCTTCGCGCGCGCGAGTTGAACTTCGGTGGACGGCACGCGGTAGATGTAGGACTCACCTCTGGAGAGCTTCTCTACCTTTTGGGCGTCAACATCGAAGCCGGTGACAGGAAAACCAGCTTCCGCGAAGAGCAGAGCGAGCGGCAAGCCAACATAGCCGAGCCCAATGATTCCGACGTTTGCGGTGCGGTTCGCAAACTTTAACTCAAGCGACTCCGCTTCGTCCGCGCGCAAGGAAATGGCCGTCTGTATGATTGCAGTCATAGTCGTTCACCCCTCAAATAATCAAAGCAATCTTTATTTAGAATGAATTATCCCCCAAGCTCTCAGTTAGGATGCTTAATCCTTACGCGCCTTCGCCGAGGGATTTCAACTGATCCTGACCGTAGTAGCCGTAATAATTCTGAAACTGTGACGAGTGCAAATCTTCGCCATTCAATACGAAACCCGTAAGGCGGGCATTTACCCTGAGGAGTAAATCCTGAGCGCGCAAGAACTCCTTTTTTGCTACCTTACCAGCGCGAATAACGAGAATCACGGAATCCGCCTCGACCGACATGCGAACCGCGTCGGTCATCGCCAGTACCGGCGGGGTGTCGATGATGATGTGGTCGAATTGTATCCGCCAGCGGTCTACTAAGTCCTTGAAGCTGGACACCAGCAATTCGGTATCCTCCGACAGATTGATTGGCCCCGCCGGCAGGACAAACAGATTAGGTACATCCGGGCAGCTAACTACAAATTCATCCAATGCGGCGGGTTTCCGGAGTAGGGCGCCCAAACCGGTGTTAGTGCTCAATCGCATGGCACTGTGAACGCTGGGACGCCGGAGGTCGGTATCGACGAGCAGCACACGCCTCCGCAACCTCGCGAGCGCAATTGCCAAGTTCGTGCTGACTGTGGTTTTACCTTCCCCCGGAAGCGAACTCGTCACTAGGATCACTGCCGGGTGAGCCCGGTGCGAAAGCAAGATCGACGTCACAATGGCCTTGTAGGATTCCGCGGCCAACGACATTGGCCGAAGGGAGCTCACTAACTCAGGCTTCACGCTGCCGTTGACGTCATTGAGTTGGGCGGACGCGCGATTTTTGTTCTTTGCTCCCAGCAGCGGCACAACGCCCAGCGAAGGCAGCGGAGACGCAATTTCTGCCTGCTCCACAGTAATGATCTTTTCGTTCGCCTTGGTCAGGCCGAATGCCAGTAACACGCCACCGAACATCCCGAACAAAAGAGAAAGCGCGAAGTTTCGCAGAATATTCGGCTCGGCGGGCAGCCTTGGCGGTCTGGCCGGATCGACGATCCAGATGTTGCTCGATTTCAAGTTGGATGAAATGCTCACTTCTTTCTGCTTCTGAAGCAGATCCTCGTAGAGTTTCCGGTTTGTCTCGAACTCGTGCTTCAGGATGTCGGACTGGATCACATTTGCGTTCAGCTTGTCCGCCGTTTGTTTCTGCGCGTTCAGGGCGGCTCGCAGCATACGTTCGCGTTCCGCCGCGCTTTTATATTCATAGGTTATTTGCTCGCCGGTTCTCCTGGTCTCGGCACCTACCGCCTGCTGCACCTGGGCAATTTGCTTCGAAAGTTCGAGTATTTTCGGGTGTGCTGGGCCTAGTTGAACTGACGCTTGCGCCATCTGGTTTTCCAGATCGGCCTGTTGTCCACGTAGCTTTGAGACAAGGTTGTCGGGCCCCAGTTTCGCAATCAGCTCCGGCTGCCCCAGGCGAGCCAATCGGTAGCTGACTTCTTTCTGGACCCGTTCGCCTTCCGCCGCGGTAAGTTCCCTGTTTAAGTCGTCCAGCTTTGCCGTCACAATGTTCTGCTTATCGTCCAGCCCAAAGATTCCATTTTCTTTCTGGTAGTCGATTAGTTTCTGCTGCGATTCTTGAACCTTGGTCTGGAGTTCCTTCAGCTGGCTCGCCAGGAAGTCAGAAATCTGGGTGCTAGCTTGAAACTGGCTTTTATAGAATTTGTCGATGTATGCGCTCGATAGCTGGTTCACGACGTCAGCGGCCAGCCGTGGATCTGCGCTTCGAAACCGAATCTCGATTAGCCGTGTGCCCTTCACCTTCGAGATTTTGAGGCTCTTACGGAACAATTCCACGAGCCGGTCATCGTTGCCGGATTGCCCCACATGACCGGTGAACTTCGGGTTTTTGTCTAGGTGGAGATCGTTGATGACCTGCATGGCTAACGCATCGGTCTCCAGGATGCCGATCTGCGTGTCTATGGCCGCACGGTCTTCTGGATCCTCCACCAGGGACGTATCCACGCCCTTGAATCCCAGCACACCGCTGTCGCTTTCGCGGTGAAACACCACCTGTCCAACAGCCTCATACTGTGGTTTCATCAGGAGCGATGCGGTCACAACTATCGCGACGACAAGCACCGTAAACGCGGCGATTGTCCGATGGCGGTGTCGGATGATACGCCACAGACCTGCTAAGAACATTTCCTCAGGCGCGACACCCACCCACTGGGGATAGCGGTTTGATTGATTCGATTTGGACATTGACGCGCTTCTCGCGGGAGGCTGCACCGCTGCGGAACCCCGCGACCCATGGTTCATCAATTCAAAGTGCTTGCTCATTGTTCTTCGCCTTGACGCCAGATGGCGTTTTCCGAGCTAAGTGACCTTCTGTCCGAAAGGGCTCTCCTCAACCTTGGGGCTTTCCTCACTTGCGCTGGGATCAAGACTTCGTTGGCACAGCTGCGCGAGCACGTCTGAATGGCGTACCAGCATGTTTAATCCCGAAAACCTGTACAGCCATATACAGCTCCGCCATTGGGGTCACATATGCCTTTTCTAGGAGTGGATTTAGCACCGTGCTGTGCGGAAAGGAATAGGGTAAAAAGAGGAATCCCATTCAGTACAAATCACTAAGAGCGCATCCGGGAAAAACCTGCCTGCGGTAGCCGCCGTCGCTCGCTATATTTCAGGCTAGCTCATACGTCAAACGACCGCCGTCAAGAAAGGCATACGCAACCCGGGCTCGTTCTCTTGCCGGCCCTTCGACCACCCAGCTATTTCCTTGACGCACCAGCTTCATCTGACTGCGCGCTCGCCACCACTGATTGATCTCACTTGGAAGAGCGCTCCAAATCCTTCCCTTCGACCGCAAGTCAGCCAGATAGGCCAGCAGCGATTTGTAGGTATTCCGCGTCCGTGGTTCCAAAATGTAGTCCGGGTGAATGATGAAGCTGGCCATTCCATGCTTCTCTGTGATCTGGGCAATTTGGCGTTTCCAATGCTCGATCGAATACTCATTGAGGATAAAAAATAGAGAATAATCCTGTGTTGTGGTGACGGGTAACTCCAAAATCTTCCCGATGAAATAAGGCATCACGGTGCAGCAGCCGCCGCGTTGTGGATCCAGGTGTGCGGCGTTAGGAACGGACATATCATAGGAAAATTCAAGCGCTCCGTACCAGGCAAGATTTCGATAAAGCGCGCCAGAACGAAACCCGTGCGCACCAAACGCGCGACCATATAGGTTAATGCGACGGGCCCGATTGAAGAACCCCGCCTCGTTGGCAAACAAGCGCCCGTCGTGGTTCAGATCATGCACATTCACTTCGAAACCCCTCGTGCGAATACTCTCAATGAACGGCCGGCTGAGCGCGTATCGTTTCTCGGGAACCAACTGGAACGAACTCTTAATGCCGAAGCTTTCATCGACGTCCATCAGGGCCGGACAGAAATCACGGCCCTTGACTGCTTCCACATCGTGAGTAACCGCCACGCAACTTGGAAGCCCCTCCGGCCAAAACCAGATAAACGGCACTTCTTGCCCGTTGTGAGCCTGCACACAGAGACGAAGCATCGTCTCGTGTATTTGCTCGACAGTGCGATCGACCGGCCAATGGGGAAATGCAATCGACCGCCAGCCCGCCAGTCTCAGTTTCTGCAAGTGCCGGCGGACGCTTACACCTAGAATCGGCCGCGCCAGGTAATAAAGACTGCTGGCGAGCCCTCCAGAGAGGAATGAGCGCCTTCGTGAGCTGCCGTAATAGCGCTCAAACCGGAGGTTGTTGACGATCTGGTTCAGGTCGAATGGCAGGCGTACCATCCCGCGTTCCGCCACGGCATCATTTAAACTGTCGTAGAGCTCTCCATCGGGGCTGTGGTGTACCGATCCTTTGCTAATGGAGCCATAACAGATGGTTTCGGGTCCGAACTGGAAATGACCTGAGTCCTGAGACGGCTGCCCATCTAGAGAGCAGCGGGCAAACTCCTCGGGACATCGATAATAGTCTACGAATGATTGGTTCATTGGGGAGATTGCGAAACCGAAAAAGAAGTTGAACCTGTGACGATCAGTCTCAGCGTGACAGTTCTCTATTGTCCCTCTGGGCCCTGGGGGACTGCGACCGTTTGGAGCGAATCGCTAATTTTTCGGTCAACGACAGCGCCCCGAGCACGCACGACGAACTGGGACACCGCGCGCGCGGCGAAATCGGCTCCCGCAACGAAACGCATAAGCGGGCCGTAGCTCCATACCGCGGGAGCGCCTAAAAAGTGCAGCCCGGGAACTGAGGATTCAAAGCCTCGCCCGAGCGCCGGACACCCGCCAATAAGGCGGAGCGCAGATACTAGGGATGCGGAAAGAAATTTATACTTTCTCACATCGACGCGATAGCCGGTGGCCATCAGCACGTGATCTACAAGTTCATGCGAGCCATCACTCAGCTTGAGTTCCACTTGGTTTCCACGGACCGTCGCCGAAAGCACAGCGAGGCCGGTGGAGATGGTTACATCGCGCAGGCGAGGTTTCAGCCACCCCACACCGTTCGGGCGGACCGACTTAGCACGCCAGGAGTCCTGAAGCCAGCGTGGTAACATCCGGTAGAGACCGGGCCGCGCAACGGCATGACTGATGAACGCCGGCCCGACGTCTGGCCAAGCGTAGAGGACCGCACCGACGGGACGGAAAGTGTGCAGCCACGGGCGTTGCCAAGTCCATTGAACGGTGCTCTCGCGAACCAGTAGTTCAACATTCGCCTGGGATTCGTGCAGGAGGGCCGCCGACTCGAGGGCGCTCTGCCCGCCGCCGATCACCACGACTCTCTTTCCGCGAAAGATGCTCAAGTCCCGCTGTTCCGACGAATGCGACGCCAGTTCGCGCGGGAGGACCGCAAGCTGAGGTGGTCGCATAGCAAACGGTCCGATCCCTCCAGCGATGACGACACGCCCGCATCGTACAACTTCCCCATCCGCCAATACCGCGCGGAAGCCCGATGTGTTCTTTTCGATTTCGACAACCTTTCGCTGCTCCAGGTTGGGAACGGCACGGGACTGAAACCATTGACCGTAAGCCACGAAGTGTCCGATTGGGATGGGC